>ERZ1463036.49-NODE-49-length-26457-cov-24.805015_pt1 | contig 26457 bp, 32 predicted proteins | sample MGYA00564485_ERZ1463036 | MGnify/ENA primary metagenome ERZ1463036 (study PRJEB39244, sample SAMEA3635127) | Helicobacter pylori | study: EMG produced TPA metagenomics assembly of PRJEB11511 data set (Assembly of a 5300-year-old Helicobacter pylori... | reverse complement strand
ACACTAATTATTAAACCTAATGATGCCATTACAGTTCCCCCTGGGACTCCTGGTGGTTTCAAATAGTTGCAAATTATATAAAAAGACTAGGATTTCCTAGTCTTTTTACTTCTTAATTTAAATCAACAATAACTTGTCCGCTATTTAGTAATGAACTATCAAATTCTAATTGTAATCCAGTAGCTCCCTTAGGTACTTCTACTACATACTCTCCTGTCATTTTTCTTCCTGGAGCTACTTTCCCATCTAATTGACCGTTTTGGTCTTCAACTATAGCTTGATTATATGATCTTCCATCTTTATCTACAACTTTAAACATAATCATTGATGAAACATTCTGTTCTTCTTTAGAAGTATTTTCGATTGTTATGTCAGCTTTTATAAATTCATTACCATCTTTAGGTTTAACAAACTCTCCGCCCTCAGATGTTTCAACTTTATTAACTGTTATCTTAAAGTCTTTAGTTTGTATAGTATCTCCAACTTTAAAAGTTTCTACTTTACTTTGCTGTTCTTGTTGCTCTTGCTTTTCTACTTTTTTAGGAGTATCACTTCCACACCCTACTAATGCTCCTGAAATAACCATAGCACTTAATAAAACAACTAATCCTTTTTTCATTATTTTGTCCTCCTAGTTCTTTATTCATTAACATTATATAACATTATTGTAAATTTAAAAAGTTTTTACTTTTTAAATACTTAGCTATATTCTTTATTTAAGATGTTATAATATAAAAATAGTGAGGTGTTGACATGAATATAGGAAAAAACATAAGAAGAATTAGAAAATCAAAAGGTCTTACAATCAGGGATTTATCTAAAAAAAGTGAAGTTTCCCAAGGCTATATTAGTGATTTAGAAAATGAGAGAGAAACACGACCATCACTTGATATATTAGGTAAATTAGCAAACGCTCTAGAAGTGTCAATAACTAACTTTTTAGAAGTAGAAATCTATGATGAGCTTCCTTTAGCTAATAATTATAGAGATGCTCTAATTGGATTAACTAATTATATAAATTATGTAACTAGGAAAAATAATTGTGAACTTAATGATATTGATTCAGAAGAAATAGTTGAATTAATTGAAAGTATAGTCCTTACTAAAATTAAATTTTATAAAAAGAAAAAAGGCTAGGTAGGAATTACCCCACCTAGCCTTTTAATTATATTCTTTCTAAATATTTAGCTGTAAACCATGCTGTTTTATAGCCATTACCTGCGAAATATGTTGCTAGTGCATAATTTCCTTCTATTCTATGCACATATAGTCTTTCCCCATTTGTAACATAGCCCATTCTATTTGAATTAGAAGAAGGTTCATATCTAGCATCTAGCTCTGTAACTACATTGACAACTCTATGATAGGTATCTATCATCATGTAGTTTTGTTTGCTTTTTACCCAAACTTTCTCGGATTCTCTATTTAAACTATCTTTCCAATAAACTATAGGAAGAAAATCTCCTTTGTCACATACTTCTGCTAAAACTCTAAATCTTTCATTTGCATATATTTCACCTAAATCATTATAGTTATCACTTGGATTATCTCTAGGATCTAAAGCTACTAAAGCTCTTGCATTAGTAGAGAATAATTTATTTTCAGTTACTTTTGAGCTTTCTCCATTAATAAAAATTTCTTCTGTAAATTCATCTAAATCTAAACTTCCATTTACATTTGAAGTTCCATTTTCTGAATATTGGAATCCTGCCCATTTATCCCATATAGGATTGTCTCCTGGTTTATTTACTCCATAATGGGCTACCCATAATGAATACTTACCTAATCTGCTATCTAATACATTTCTAGCATAGTTTGTATTACAATAAATACAAACCTCGGCTCCTATTAATCTTTCTAATTCTTCTGCTAATTGAAGAACACTATTATTTAATTCTCCATAACTTAACCCATCAGTTTGCTCCACATCTATTGCAATCTTACAATCAATATGTTTATTACCTAAAGTTCTAACTATGTTATTAGCTTGTTCTATAGCACTTGAAGTACCTCTCCAATAATGATAAACTCCTACTTTCATTCCTGCTGCTATTGCTTTATTATAATTTTCTTCAAAGCATGGGTCTACATATCCTTTTCCTTCTGTAATTTTAATATAACAAACTTCATATCCTCTTTCTTTTAATTGATTTAAGTTAATACCTTTTTGCCAGTTACTTATGTCTATTCCTTTAAAATTACTATCACTTCTACTTTGCATAATTAATTCCTTCTTTCTTTAAAATATTTTGGTAACGACACTTATGTCGGTCGCAAATTTTATATAATTAAAAGCAATAAAAAAAGGCTATTTCTAACCCATTCTATTGCCTTTATAAACTATTTAATTATTTTCTGGTACATAATTAGATATTGCAGTTAATTTATTATTTAACTCAGCTTTCTCTGTCTTTAATTTATTATTTTCTTCTATTAATTCAGTTGCTTGCTGCTTTAAACTATCTTCATTTAGCATAGCTTTCCCTTTGTTATATTCTCCAGCTAAGGCTTGTCTTACTTCTGCCAGTTCACATTCAGTTAGATGTGGGAATTTTTCTAAAAGCATTCTATCAAATAAAGCTGCTTTAGATTTCGCAAGGTTTTCTATGTTATCAGTTACTCTATACTTTTCTTCAACCATGTTCCAAATGTTTTTACCTACTTCAAATAATTCATTATACTTACTTTCTTTAATTTTTTGATCTGCAACTTTCTTTTTAGCTTGTAAGTATTCAACTGCTTCATTCCCTACTGATTTTATTATTGCTACTAATACTGTAGCTAAAGCAACTCCTACTGCACTTAAAATTGGGTCTAATATCTTTTCCATTTTACATTCCTTCTTTCTTTTTATTTAAATAAATGATTTTGTATTGCATAAAAAAAGAAGCCTACTATAGAGCCTCCAAACATTGTTATAAATATCTTTAATATCATTATTAAAGTATCTATACTTTTTATTAAGTTGGTTATTTGAACTTCTTTTTTAGCGTCACTTTGTTCAAGTTTATCTAATCTGTCAGCATGATTATTTAATCTTTTATCATGTGTTTTTAATTTATCTTCTACTAATTCTTCATGCATATCGCTTTCCTTTCTGCCTACATATATTTAGCTAAAATATCATTATTTTTTAGTTTCAACTTTCCATTTTCAACTTTGAAATTTTCTAAGTTACTAAGTAAATAATCATCTTTATCTACAACTATAAATTTATAATTATAATCATCTTTTTCAGGCCCAAAATAACTCATATCTTGTATTCCACCAGCATGAAGCTTTATATCTCCAGTTGATTGAGAATAAAATAAAGTTACTTTCTTTTCAAAGTTTTTTATAGAATTATCCATAATAACCCTCCTTTCTTTAAGCTATAGCTATTAGCATAGCTGTAAGTGGTCTAAACTGTATATCACCAGAGTTTTTTGCATTTTGTATTTTACAGTACCCCTGAACTTCACATACAACAAGGCCATTTTCTATATAATCCCTTCCACCAGTACAATGTATATGGAATGGGAAGAAATCACCATCAGTTGAATAATAATATCCTCTCAATGCAACTGTCCATTTAAGAGAGCTTCTTCTTTTGGTAAATTCAGCTGGTAACCGTATATAAGCTTTACCTGGATTACCAATTGGAATATCAAAACTAGTTACATAAGTTAATGCGTGATATGCATGTCCAGTACCAGCGTTATACCATTCTAATCCTTCTTTTCCTAAATAGGCATAAGAACCATCATCAAAATTACCCTGGAATCCCATTCCGTCAAATAAAAATGTTGTATCGTAATTTTCTCCACTTTTAGGTAAATATTTTACTGCTCCTACATTTCCTTTATAGACAGCTACTTCACTTATATAAAGCCAGCAGTATTCATCCCAGTTAGTTCCTTGTTTCATTCCATTATGATCAAAACGCAACCATACCCATTCGAAATTGCCAGTATTAAATGTAAAGGTATGTGGAATATCATTAGTTAAATCGCTTCTTTCTCCCCCTAAAGCTTGCATAACTTTTATTATTTGACCGTAATCTCCTGATTCCGTATTACTTAACATAACAAAAGCTTCCATGCTTTGTACATTTTCTTCTACTTTAAAATGAAAGTTAAGAGTATAAGTTGTATTTTTCTCAACTTTAAAAGCCTTATAAGAAGTTAAGAACTTTTCTGATGTACTTTTATTTTTTACTGCTCCACATACCTTCCCACTAAATCCATATCCAGTATAAGGACCACTCCAGAACTCTCCTCCACATATCCACTCTCTTAATCCACCCGCAAAAGTACCATTAGGAACTAAGTTGTGTAAGTTAGTTGTTTGTGAAATTTTAAGTTGAAAATCTTTATTAGATTGTTTAAACTCTGTAAACTGTTGTAATGTTACAGCATTAGCAACTTGACAATTAAGTGTATTTATTCTACTTTCTGTAGAGCTTACTCTCTGAGTAATTCCATTTAAACTTGTTTCTATACTAGCTACTTTACTACTAACATTATTAACTTCTTGCTTACTAGCCTTACCATTAAGGTTACTTTCTAAAGTTTGTGTTTTACTCTCTGTAGAACTTACTCTTTGAGTTATTGAATCTAAACTAGCTTTTATAGTTGCAACTCTATTATTAACTTCTGTTACCTCTTGCTTAGATGCTTTTCCACCAAGGTTAGTTTCTATAGTATGTGTTTTAGAATTAATAGCTCTAATATCTGTTGTTACACTATCTCTAAGTTGAGTTACTGAAGAAGATACATCAGATATTTTAGAATCCACTATCTTAATGTTATCTGCTACAAGAGCATCAACATCTTCTGGTGCTGGTGTCCAATCTGTAACTTTTGTTCCAAATTCTAATTTGGGTCTACCTATTTTAGCCTTACCACTTGTAACTCCTTGTATATAAATACCTCTTTGACTTAATCCTTTAATTGGTTTATCTGCTATTTTATGAGTACAACTAATTCTACCTTTTTTAGTTTTTAAAGACTTAATATCTTCCCATATTGATAAATATTGAGTAGTGCCATCTTCATAAAATATAGATGGTTCAAATCCTACCCTAGATCCAATTACATTTACTAAATCTATATCTAAGGAAACTGTTATATATTTATTTCTCCATTCGTTGACATCTGAAAAATTAAATTGTATATCTCCATTATTACTAAGATATACATCAGAATTTAAAACTAAATTTCTTCCACCTATTTGAATAGCACTTATACTCTTATCAATATCTGATTGGCTAACCTTAGTATTTATCTTATCCTTTAGAATATTTAAGTTGCTCTCTACATTATGAACTTTAGAATTAACTGTAGTTATCTCTGCATTAGTATAAGCTTTAGCATTATTTAAAGCATTATTAGCTTTATTAGTTGCATCTATGCTTGCTGCATTAATTGCTTCTTGCTTCTTAGTATCTGCATTGGCTATAGCTTGTTCTTTTGCAAGATTAGCTTTTGCTATAGCTATATCTGTAGCAAAGCTTTTAGCAGCATCTAAATTAGAATTTATTTTATTAGTTAAATCTCTATTAATATTACTAACATTAGTTGTAATACTTTGAGTTGTACTATTTAAATCTTGTACACTAGCTTTTATACTATTATTTTCTTGTGTAAGTTTACTTTCTACTGTAGTTATTTTATCTGTTACTGTTTTAATATTATCTATAATTAATTGATCTGTGTCCTCTGGAGCTGGTGTCCAATCACTATACTTAGTTCCTTTTTCTAATTTTGCGAATACTTTAATTTTAGAATCTTTTAATATATGCCCTGTCATTACTTGTAAAAAACAATTAACTTCACTTTTAGAAATTTTAAATGTAATTGCTTTAAAATTATTATTGGAATTATTAAATATAAGAGTTTCATCACATACAAAACTATAATCTTGTCTTTTTAGAGCTACATATAAGTCTCCGTAGTCCTTATCTGCTAATATTTTAACTGATAAAGTGTATAATCCTTTTTCTAACGTATTTATGCAATTTATTGCATATCCTTTAGCCCAGTATAACTCTGTTGGATTATCATTAATTTCAATATTTTTATTAGAATTTAATAAAAGATTTCTTCCACCTAACTCGATATTTTCAATACTTTTATCTATATCACTTTGAGAAACTTTACTTTCTATTTTCCCTTTAAGAATATTTATTTCTGATGTATTTTTATTCAAATGAGTATTAACAGTAGTTATTTCTGCATTAACATAAGTTTTAGCACTATTTAAAGCATTATTAGCTTTATTAGTTGCATCTGAACTTGCTGTATTAATTGCTTCCTGTTTAGCCTTATCAGCTCTCGCTATAGCTGTATTAAGGTTTTCTTGTGCTTGTTGGATTCTTTTTCTCTCTTCTTCAGTAATTTTTCCATCAGCACTTGCTATAGCATTAGCTTGTGCTAAATCTGCTTTAGCTTTTGCTACATCATCAGAATAAGCTTTTAAATCCTCTTGTGCTGGTGTCCAATCTCCAACCTTATCGCCCTCAACATAAATTAAATTAGTTAAGTAATAAGTTATTCTTGGATTTTTTTCACAAGAATAAAAGCATAGTGCACCACCTGGACCAATCCAAGCTCCTGTACCAGTTATTTTAGTCCATTCAGTTGTTAAAGATAATTCTTTTGAACCATCTCCATTTTCATGGTTCATTTTTAATTTGCAAGGATTATCTGCTTTTATCATAGCACTCCAGGAATAAGTCGTTTTTGGCTTTCTTTTTAAGTTTGCATAAATTCCTTGATATGGGGATTGTGTTGTAACTTTAACACAACTTCCTAAAACACTATCTTTTACAACTTCAACTGTTGCACTATTGTTTGGATTATTAAATCCCCAATTTTTTATTCCAAATTCAAAGTTAGAATTTATAGCTAAATTTCTAAAACTTATTTGAAGGTTATCAATAGCATTATTAGCTGAGTTTATAGCCTCTTCTTTAGCTTTATTAATATTATTATTTATAGTAGTTGTACTCTGAGTAAAAGTAGAAGAATCAACTTTTAAATTAATTGAATCTTTAAGCTGATTAATAGCACTACCTTGCTCACTTACAGTTTTATTAATACCATCTGTTGTACTTTTTAATGTATCTAACTTTGAAGTAAGTCCACCTAATCCAGCCTTTAATTCATGCGTTTCACTTTCTACTGATGTTATTTTTCCATAAGTAACAGTTTTGTTACTCTCTACTGTTTGAGTTAATCCATTTAGATTTTGCTCTAATGTATTAGTTTTAGCTACTAATGTTTTATTATTTTTATCTACTGTATTAGATACAGATGATAAACTGCTTGAAACTTTATCTATATTTGCTTTTAATTCAGCGTTTTTACTTTCTAATGAAGTTTTATTATTTTCTATAACTTTTTTAGTATCAGTAACAGTTTGAGTTAATCCAGATAGATCTTTTTCTAATGTATTAGCTTTAACTTCCACGCTAGTTATCTTTCCAGTAGCCGAATCTATAAGTGTTTTTTGTTCTCCTATAGTATTTTTCAAAGAATCTACAGTAGCAACTGTTCTATTGTAATTATCTTCTAAAGTCTTTTGCTTACCTTCTAACACTTTAGAATTTTCTATAGATGCACTTAATTTTCCTTGAACTACATTAATAGCTGTTGAGTTACTTTCAGTAGCTTTCTTATTAGCTTCTAATGAAGTATTTAAATTATTAAAAGCAATATCTAAAGTTCCTTTTTCTGAATCAATAGCAACTTTATTAGCTGTTAATAGTGTGCTACCATCATTTATAGCTGTTACCACGCTACTTATATTAATTTTACTAGCTTCTATGTTTGCATTAGGTGAAACTTTATTATTATCTATTGCTCCATTTTCTATTGCTAATCCAGATATAGATCCATCTTTTAATAATTGTCCATTAATCTTACCTACTGTTAAATTATCAGCATTAAGATTAACTACATTTATTTTAGCAGCATCAATTGTTCCAGCTGTTATTTTAGAAGCACTAACATTAGCTATCATTGCATCTTTTATAAAACCATCTGAAATAGTTAATTTATCAGATGTAATTCCACCAGTTTGAATATTTTCACTAGATAAATTTCCATTGATTAATGTTTTTATATCAGCTGTATCTGCTTTTATTGAGTTAATATTTGCATTTGCAGCATTTAGATCAGTTATATCTGCCTTAGTAGCTATTAATTTATTAGTTTTAGTTTCCATAGCTTCTAATTGAGCTATGGTAGCTTTTTTAATCAATGCATCAGAGATAGTTGCATTTAAAGCATTTAAGTCATTAATACTAGCTTTTTGAGATAATAAATTATCTATACTAGTTGTTTTAGCTTCTAATACTCCGATTTTAGCAGTTGCTGCATTAAGATCTACAATATTAGCTTTCAGAGTATCAAGCTTACTTATTTCTGCATTTGTAGCATTTAATTGAGTAATGTTAGCTTTTGTTGCTTCAAGTTGCCCTACAGTTGCTTTTACTGCATTTAAATCTTGTATGTCAGCTTTATTAGCGTGTAAATTTTCGATATTTGCATTTATAACATCTAGTTTAGTAACTTTTAATACGTTAGCTTCAAAGTTATCTATTTTTTTAATTTCAATACTATTATCTTCTATTGCATTACTATCTAAAGTTCCATTGTCGCTTGTTATATTATTTACTGTATCTGTAGTTTCTTGATTTTCTTGTTGGATATCTTCGAATTTTAAAATAGCATTGGCAAGTTCTACTGTATCTCGAGAGTGATCCAAAGGATATTCAACTGTTTTAACTATTCTCTGTTTATCTTTAACTTTATTATTCCTAGAAATAAGAGTAATAGTGTCCCCTAGTTGATAGTCTAAAATATTTTTATATTTTGGATTTAATTCAGCTAAATTAAGAATGCTGGCATTATAAGAAGTATAAGGCTTAGATATTTCTTCTAATTTAGCCTTAGCATCTTCTAAAAGGCTTTCCTTAATAGTGTATCTTTCATCCTTCCAATAAATTGTTTTAATCTTTTTTGAATATTGAAAGTTTTCAACATAGTTTTTACCATTATTGATTGACGAAAAAGTTAATCCATCTTTCCCCTCTGCAATTATTCGAGTAGCAAATTTATAAGAATCACTCTGAACTTGTAGAGCTGTAAGATTTAAACTATCTATAAAGTAAGTTCCCTTATCTTCCCCAAGATGTTCATATACTTCTATTTCTCTCTTAAGAGTATTAAAAACTATATCTACTCTATAAGTCTTTTTTATCTCTTGTACTATTTCTAAAGCATTTTTATTAGTACATCTAACAGTTCTCTTTTTCTTTAATGTATTATCCTTTACTGTCCAACCAGTTCCTACTATAGCTAAATTTAAAGAAGCTGTTATTGTCTGCTCTACGCTTTCAAATCTATCAAATATATTAGCTTCTAAAGTTTCTAGGTTAAGAACACAATCGAATCTAGTGTAATCTACACCTACACCTCTTGCTTTAATTACATATTCTTGAGTTTTAGTTTCTATATAGCATTCTTCTTCTATAAGATTGTAAAATTTATCTTCTTTATGTAAAGAAAAAGAGAGCTTCTTATCTCCAGTTGCAAGAATACTCTCTATACATAAATCTTTATAATTTATAAGTCCAGCTACAAGCTTTTTATTTTTGTCTTTAAGTTTAAGCATAGTCTAACTCCTCCTTATTTAAGGTCTACAGTTAGACCTCCTTCAGCTAATTTAGTTACATAAACTTCTGCTCCAGCTACTGCGATTTTCTTAAGTATTTCTCCTTTAGAAGCTACAGTAATTACATAATTACCTTCTTCAAATGTAGGCTTAACATCTTCTTGCTTATTAACTTCTGTGTAGTCAACATCAACTATATTTTCCTTACCTTTATTTTTTTGAAATTTTCTATTATTTTTATTTGCCATAATTTAAACCTTCTTTCTTAAATTTTTATATAAAAAAGAGCCTACAAAATGTAAGCTCTTAATTATTTAATCCTGGATAAACTTGTTGAATTTTTAATCCTGGATAAATTTCTTTTAATATTTCAAAAATCTTAAATTTAACTTCTACCTCATCCTCTATATTCCAAGCCCAATGACATAATTCTTCTAAAAATACACTAACCTTCAAAACTTCTGGAAGATTTAATTTTTCAAAACGCTTTATAGCATATATTATTATATTAAAATTAATACCAAGTACAGTATCACTTAACGAAATTTCTATATCACCATCATCAGTAAATATAGCAAATGTCTTAGGAATAGAATCTAAATTTACTTTATCTTTCTTTAATTGCTTATCAAAATAAATCAAAACAGTAGAATATAAGAGTATATCTTCTTCAGTTAATTCAGTAGTAATTCTAAACTCTAATTTATTTTCCAATCTTTCAGGAATAACTGGTATTAGATTTGCTTTTAATCCTTTGATTTTCATATTTTATCATCTCCTCTAAGGAGTATACTAACATAAAATATTATTTTAAAGGGCTAGTTTTAGCTTTTTTCACTTTAATATTATTTGTCTTTTTATCTATTTTTAAATTAGGACAATTCAAATTTAAATCTTTAATATTAGCCATAAAATTAAACCTTCTTTCTTAAAATTTTTTAAACTTTAAATATAAAAAGAGCTTACAAAATGTAAGCTCTTATACTAAAATACAAAACAATTTAAGCTTTTTCCTACTTCTGTTGCTTTTGTTCTGAACTTCTGAACTTCAGCTGCAACAAGTTGAGAATTAGCCATAAATAAATCTTTATTAGTAATGTAAGTTTGAAGATTTGCAACACTATTTTCAGTTAAAATGCAGCTCATTGTCATAACTTGTTGTTGCATTCCATTAACCTCTGCATTTATAGTTCCATTTAAAGTTGTATTTTCAACTATTTCACTTGTTATTTTTGTTTCATTTGTATTTTCTAATTCTGCCATTTTATATTCCTTCTTTCTTTTTTTAAATTTTCATATAAAAAAGAGCCTACTACTGTAAGCTCTTCTAATTTTTATGGATTTAAAATTTTATGTTTTATCCATCTTGCCTCATCTTTAGTTATTAATAAAATATCTATTGCTCCTCCGCAAGTAGCTATTCCTGTTCTAAACCTTAGATATTTTATAGTTGTATCTACTAAAAATTCAGCGAAATCTATCCCATCTTTTAGTTGCATAAATTTGAAATCAACAGGTACACTAGGTTGTGCCGCTAATAATCTAAGTAGTGCTTCTTGCTCTCCATTCCAGCACACACCATAATCCACAGAATTTCCAGTTAAATTTTGCCTACTAATATCTCCATCTAATATACAATATACATGTTGAACATCATTCATAAAACCAGAAACATGATATAATACTCCTCTACCATGTGTTTGCATTGTATACTCCTTTAACTTATTTGCAATATCTTCAACACTATCACTCTCTTTTACTAAACCTATTTCAAACTCTCTAATAAAATCTCCTACAGATTTTCCATTGATTTCTGCATCACCACAGCAAGCTATTCCTATACTATTATTTTTAATTAAAAAAAGTTTTTGTGAATTATCACTTAAAGTATGTCTATCCTTTGTTCCATCTGGATATGTAGTTGTCCCTGTTAATCTACTATCAGCAGCCATAACTATTCCTTCTGGAACATATACAGTTGTTATTATTGACATTTAACCAACTCCTTTCTTTAAAGATAATTCGACATTTTTTTCTATTTCCCTTCAATTTCCACAAAATTTCTTTCAAGGCAGGTATTAGTTATTGAATTTCCTACCTCTTTTATATTACTTAATTTAGAAATTTTATTTATTATTTCATCAACTTCTTTTTGTGATTTATTTAAATTACTTATTGTTATTACAAGTTTCATAATCACTCACCTCCACTATAATAGATGTTTTAAAATATAAAATTATAAATATCTTGGTTCGTATTTAATAGTCACATCACAATTATTCTTACTTAAAGTAATTGTATTTGTTCCTGGCATTAAAAAAGGAAACTCCCAAAAGTCAGTATCAGAAAATTTATTCTTTCCTTCTTCTGTAACAGTTCCCTCTTTACTATCTATTATTATTTTTTTACCTTGCTTTAAATTCTTAATTATTATAGGATCATTAGCTAATCCATCTAATTTCAAATCTATTAAATCTACACTTGGAGTAACTTCTAAGATGCATGGTGTTTTAAGATTTCCTTTTACATCAATAGTCTTAGAAAGTTCTTTCCTAATGTCTACTACAATTTCATTTTTATACTTATATCCTATCCAATTACAAGTAAACTCCCAATTATAAGGAGTAATTCTTGTAGGTTCTTTTGCTCCTTGTATATAGCACTTATAAAGTATATTTATATCATCAAATTTTAATATGCATTCTATTGTATCTTTATTAAACTCACTAAACTTTTGCCAAAATTCATCTTCTGTATTAGCTTCCATAGTAAATTTACATTCTATATCACAAAATTTAGTTTCTTTTTCTAAGAGTACTGGTGTTAATGCTCCTTTTAACCATTGCAAATTTGAACTAGTTTTAGAAGGAGATATTTTTTTCTCGTTCAAAACCATATTGTATTTTGTATTTGCACTTGAATTATTTATTAACATTTCTATCTCCTTCCTCTAACTGCACTAGCCATATATGGGCTCATGGCATTAAATACTTCTCTACCATCTATGTTTATTATTATTGGCTGTTGTCCACCATAACCTATATCTCTTAGAGTATCTGCAAGTATTCCACCCAATTTTTCGATTGGAAGTACCGCTTCTGGTCCAGCTTCTCCACCTACTTGTGGTCTACCATTTCTCATACCAAACATAGTAGGCTTAGTTAAAATCCCCCCTTCTGCATACCAATCAACACCTAAATGTGGTACGCTAGGTGGCATTAAACTAAATTCTCCACTTAAACGGAAGTGTGGTAGCTTAATGTGTGGTAATTGTATGTGTAACCCACTAAAGAAGCTTTTTATCCTTTGTACTTGTCTACCTACAAATTCTGTTGCAACTCGTATTGGAGTTTGAATAGCATTCTTAATACCATTCCATATCGAACTTGTAACAGATCTAATAGAATTCCATGTGCTACTTGTTACGCTTCTAATACTATTCCAAGCACTTGTAACAGCACTTTTTATAGAACTTGCTATACTTCTAACAGTAGAACTTATAGCATTTAAAACACTTGTTATTACTGCTTTTATAGAGTTCCATACTGCACTTGTAACAGCTCTTATATCATTCCATACTGTAGTTATAACATTCTTAACAATATTAAATATACTTGTTAAAGCACTTACATACCAATTAAACCATGCTAAGAAGAATGATTTAATAGCACTCCATACTATATTAGCTACATTACTTATAGCATTCCAAACGGTAGTAGCTACATTCTTAACAATATTAAATATACTTATTGCTGTAGAAACATACCAATTGAACCATGCCAAAAAGAAAGCTTTAATTGCATTCCAAACTGTAATAGCAATAGTACTTATAGTATTCCATACTGTAGAACATACGTTTAATATAGAGTTCCACACGCTAGAGAATGTATTAAATACAACTGTTAAAACTGTATTAATTATATTGCTTACATAGTTAATACCAGCACTAACAATGCTTTTTATATACTCCCATGCCATAAATACATATTCTTTTATATTTTCCCATACAAACATAAAAGGTGTAGATATTAATATAGCCATAGCTTCTATAATAGATGCAATAGCCATAACTCCAAATGTTACTATGTTCTTTATAAATTCCCATGCTGTAGATGTAGCTTCACATATACTATTCCATATTCCTGTTATTACTTCTTTACAAGTATTAATAAAATTGCTTACTGTTGTTACTATAGATTCCCATACACTAGAAATAGTTTCACACACATTATTCCATGCATTAGAAGTAGCTTCACATATTCCGTTCCAAGCTTCTGTTATAGCTTGCCATAGTTCCTGAGCTTTAGCTTTTATTAAATCCCAGTTTCTATAAACTAAATAACCAATCGCAACTACTGCTGCAATAACTAAAGATACAATCCCAAAACTGCTTGTTAAGAACCTTACTGCAATAGCAAATGCTTTAGTTGCAAACTCTGCTGCATACATAGCAGCAATATAAGCTGTTTGTGCAGCACTTACAATTTTAGTCTTTAATGCTGTTATGCCTAAAACATTACTTAATAATTTCAAAGTACTAATAACACCATGAGCTTGTAAATTGTATGCTACCATTCCAGCTCCTAGTATTCCAAGTGCTATACCTAATGTTTTAGTAGCCATTTCATGCTTTCTAAACCAATCAGTTAATTGCCTAATTGAAACTACTACAGAATTTATAGCTTGTGATGTAATACTAGCAAAACCTGTCATAGCTTCTGCAATATTTAATAACCCACTAACTATTGTTGGCCCAACTACTTGCCATGCAATTCCTAATGCTTCAAACGCTCCACCTACTATACTTAAAGCAACCATTGCAATATTACCTATTGCATTAAAGGTTGATTCAAAGTTAGTTTTAATATTTTGTATGATGTTCATTATCTTATCAACTTGCAACATATTTTCAACATCATCTGGAAATATTGTATAAAACATATCCCGCGCTTCTTCTACATTACCTTTTGCTAAGGCAATTAATCCTTTTAGCCCAAACTCTATAGCTCCGATAAATTGTGAAACCATTAAAGAGCCATTAGGGAACAAATCCATAAATGCTTCATGAAAAGATTCTGAAATACTTATCCCCTCATTTAAGCTCTGTTTAAATATTTTCATAGGTTCTATAAATGATTGGATTATTGGATTGTTTTTTATTATGTTAAATAAAGTTTGGAAAGCAAATGAAATACCATCTATTACTGGTGATAATCCTCTTATAGCTAATGCTAATAAGTTGAAAGCTCCAACTAAAAGACCATCTTGTACACTTCCAAGCTTTATTAAAAATCCTTCCCAAGCACTTTTAACACTTGCAATAGCTCCGCCAAGTCCACCATCCATAGTATCAGCCATCTTTTGAGTTTGACCATCACAATTCTTAATTGCATTAGTCATTTTATTAAACTCTTCATCAGAACTATTAACAACTGCAAGCATACCCGACATAGCTTCTTGTCCAAAAATAGTACTTGCCATTTGTGCTTTTTGTGCATCTGTTAACTTGCTAAACTTACTTCTTAATTCTTGCATAAGAGGTAAGAATGGTTTAACCTTGCCTGTACTATCTGTAATACTAATACCTAGCTTTTTCATAGCCTTTGCACTTTCACCAGTAGGATTAGCTAACCTTACAAAAGCACTTCTAAGTGTTGTACCAGCCTGCGAGCCTTTAACGCCTTTATCGGCCATTAATCCCATAGCAACTGCAACATCTTGTAGCTTATATCCTAACGCACCCGCAGGAGCACCTGCATATTTTAATGTTTCTCCTAAAAGTCCTATATCTGTATTAGCTGCTGCTGCGGTAGCACTAAGAACATCAGTAAACATTCCAGTATCTTGTGCTTGTAATCCAAACTGACTTAATCCATCTGCTACTATTCCCGCTGCACTTCCTAAATCAATAGCATTTGCAGTTGCAAAGCTTAAAACTGGCCCTATTCCAGACATTATCTGTCCAGTTTTCCATCCAGCTCTCGCAAGATTCTCCATACCTTGACCTGCTTCTGTTGCCGAGAAACGAGTTTTAGCTCCTAATTCCTCTGCCTTCGCCCTAAGTTCTTGATATGCTTTTCCAGTAGCGCCACTAACCGCTTGTACCTTTCTCATCTGGTCATCATAAGTACTATAAGTGTCAACTATCTTCTTTTCGAAAGCTCCTACTGCTGCTACAGTAAAAGCTGTTGTTACCGCTTTACCAATCTTACCGAAAGTTGCACCCATTTGCCCTTCTGCTTGTTTAGCCTTGCCAGTAACATTATCTATACTTTTATTAGCATCCTTATCATTTACTGCTATTTTTCCAAAGAGAGTGAATAATTCCATCAATTCACCTCCTTACTATCCCTTTAGGATTCTCTCTGCTTTTTCAATATTTTGTTTTTCTTGTTTTTTACTCATTCTTCTGTTTGAGTTAGATTCTTCAACTTCTTTTTTGAATTCTTCAAATTCTTTATCTATGTCTTTATGTAGCCATATTTGCCATAGATCTTCTTCTCTCTGCTTCTTAATTAAGTGCATAAGAAAATCCGTTAGTTCTTCAAAATCCATACTGGATATTAGTTCTAACGGATTACTATATCTTTTATAAATTAAATCTTTAAATTCATTCTCTCCTATTTGAAAGATGAGAATATAAGTTTGAAAAAACTTTTTAACTCCTCTTTCTTAAAGAAGTCCATAATTAAAGTGTTATACTCCATAAAATCTAGCTGCTCTATTTCTTTTACTTTCATACCACATAAATTAGCTAATAACTTATTTATATCTTCTTGAGCGTTTTCTAAATTAGACATTATAGTATCAGCCACATCTAGCATTACATCTATTCCTATTTTTTGATAATCCTCTTCTGTCTTATCTCCTTTTCCAAAGCTTCCTTGCTTACTTAAAAATTCTTTTATTCCTTTTTTAGCTCCAGTTTTAGACATTATCTTTAACATTAAGAATGTATCTTGTCCACTTAATTTTCTCATTTCTAATTTCTTTTCCATTTAAATTTCCTCCTTAAAATAAAAGAACCCACATAATGTGAGTTCTTAGTTATTAATGATGTTCTTCAACTGTTTTACTTGCTTCCTTTATTGGCGGAAAGTAAATTCTAGCTGGTAGTTTTCTATCAGCTACTTGTTCAGCACTGGCGTGTGCCTCAAACTTCATCTTAAGCACCGCCTCGTCATCATCCTTAGTTTCAGTATCAAGTCCACTAGTACAAAGTGCGTTGTCTAAAATGATTATAATAGGCTGATCACTTCCACTCATAGTACCAACTAAAGCTATATTTTCTAAATAATCCTTATTCTCCAGTTTGCCTTTTCCCTCAATAATTGTATAATTTTGAGGCCCCTCTTCTGAATCTGCTTCTAATTTCCTAACAGATCCATTAATAGATAATCTAATATTCTCTGCTGTAATTTCTTTAACATTAATCTCCATAGAAGCCTTAGAACCTTTTAAAACTTTTTGTCCTACCGCATCTACAAAAACTCCATCTACATCTATTTTTCTATACTCCTGTTCTATAGATACTTTGTTACCATCACTTGTTGCCCCTAATAAAGTACCTTTCCATTCCTTCGCCGAATTATCCCATTTTAAATTTTTATATACTGCTCCTGCATCTACCCAGTAGCTATTAGGAGTATTTTCTGTATAACCTGTTGTTTGTAATTTTTTAGCCATTTACTTATATTACCTCCAATCTACTTTGCAATATAATTGTATATTTCTTCTTTTTATCTGTTCATTTAAAGTTGGTATCATTTTTCTACTCCCAACTTTAAATTGTAATAGAACTTGATCTGTTAAAATTCTGTTTTTTATAAAATGCTTTCTTATATTTTCTGTTAATTGCTCTAATCTTAAAGTGTCAGCTCCACAATTATCAAATATATCCACATCAATATAAAAACCTTCTCTTGTATTTTCTAATGCTTCACTAGAATAAGAGAAGGTCAAATATGGATATATAACTTTTTCAGAACTATTAACTTCTAAATAGCTCTCCTTACATACTTTTCTAAACTCTTTAGTTAGTTCTTTTAAAAAAGGTATTATAGTATCACCTTATTTCTTTTAGATATTTATTTAGTAATTGTTTTAGTGCTTGTTTATTTTTTCTATATGCTGGTCTTAAATAAGGTTTTGGTTTCATACCCATAGTAAAGTGTCCTTTTCCTTCTGGATCAACATAATACCAACCGCCTTTTCTACCATTGCCATTCTCTGCAAACTCACCAGTACCAAACTCTACATATATAGCATAATCACAATTAGTACCAACATAAGCTTCTAAGCTAGATACTTGAACCTTATGATTTATACTTGTTTTTAAATTAGATGTATCAACTGGTGCTAGTGTCTTGGCTTGACTTTGAATAACTAATGCAGCAGCTTTAAGCCATTTTATTTCAGCCATTTTTATAGCATTTTTACAAGCTTGACTATTATCCTTAAACATTATAATCACCTATGAATTTAAGATATATTTCAAGGTGATGATGCCTTGATACTGGATCATCTACAAGAACTATATTGTACCTATTCCCTTTACTATCTATAATCCAATTCTTATTAGATATATCTTCTCTATAATCAGTAATTAGAATATGTGTACTCTCTTGTAAAAAAGAATTTAAGTTACTATTCTCTCCGTTAGCTCCAAACCCTTGTGCTAAATCTAAAAAGCCTTGTATCTTAAATACTTCATTTTCTTTTTCTACTTTTCCACCTATGCCATTATCTTTTTTTATAAGTTTCATAACAGAAAAACTAGGAGCCTTTGAAGTGTCCATTATGACCACCTCAACTTTTTATACTTATTTAAGAATTTTAATAAAGATGCTGGATAGCCTTCTACACTTTCATTACTTCCCATATCAAAATAAGTAGTTGATACTCTAGCTATAGTTTCCTGCTTAATTCCTATCTTATCAGCCATTTTATTATCATATTGAAGCAATTTAATAACACCTAATTTAATATCAGAAGGATATACAACTTTAGTTATAAGGCAATTACATTCCTCTTCTTGTAACTCTTCCTTAACTTTTATATAAGTTTCAGATACTCCAGTTATAGTATAGACACCATTATTTTGTATGCTATCATCTATATCTATAGTGTTACCTACTCTAAAGCCTAAAGCTTCAAAGTTAGCTCCTGTTATTGTATTACCGTCATTAAAAATCAAATGTCCATTCATTCTAACTCTAGTATCTAAAAACTTATTATTAGTCCTATTTCTTATCATAGTTTCCAAAGCGTTAAGCTTTAATTCTAGTTCAAAGTCTTGGCTAACATCTTTTATTTTTAAAATATTCTTAGCTTCTTCTAAAGATAAAATCAATTTATCACCACCTAAAAAGGATAGTAAGTTTTACTACTCACTATCCTTTATTAATTGTATAATGTCCTCTTTTTTTGTTTTAGAAGGTACTTCAATTCCCTTTTCAGCTGCTAAAGCCTTCAAATCTTCTACTTTTAAAGCATCATAATCTGCATTTTCTAAAGGATCACAATTATCTTCTATAACTGTATAGCCTTGACCTTCTAATATTTCTTTAGAGTGTTCATTATCTACTACTCTTTCTACATTTAATCTTTTCATTCTAAACATTATTCACTCTTAGCCTCCTTATAGTTAACATATATTGAGTTAGCTGAATTATCCTTTATCCATAAATCATGATATCTTCTATAATCCATAGCCCAAGCATTTGCTTTTTGGTTAGTTTGTGGATCAAATATTCTCATATTATCTTGCTTAGTAATTGCAAGAGGTGTTCCTTTAGCCATTATAATAAAATTCATTTGAATTCCTTTTGTAGCTTTAGCATATCCACCTTGTGTTTGCCCATGAGTTTTACCATCATATAATTGTATAGCTGAATACATTCTATTTTCAGGAGTTTCTATTAATGGACATCCATCTATAGCAGGTACTTTAGTATTAACTCCACCTTTACTAAATTCTACACTTGAAATCTTACCAAACATGGCAAGTTCAACTTCCATAAGAGCATCATAAGTTATATGTATAACTAAAGGATCATTACAGCCTTGTTGTCTTATTTTCTTTATACCTAATTTAATTTCTTGAATTATTGTATCTTTAGCTGGAGTATAAGAATATTTCTTATTATCTTCTAAAGCTAAAGTAGATAAAGCTGATAATCTATAAGCATCTATCTCTGGTATAACCTTAGTTCTTTGAAACTCTCCCATTATTGCTCCTGCTGTCACAACAAATCCAGTTTCATCAACATCATTTGCATCAATAGAGAACGCTCTTCCTCTATCTTGTGTCATAGTTTTTGTTTCGTAACCAAATGTTACATCTCCATCTACGAAACCAGAATTACCTGTTCTACCATAATCAGCTAAACCATCTACTGATAATTTAGGTATTTTTACCTCTTTCCCTCCTTTGTACTTTACTTTACCAGCATTTCCATCCATCCAACCAGTAACCATTTCTTGAACTGCCATTTTATCTAGTTCATTTTGGAATATAGTTGAGTATTGTAAATTATTTGCCATTATTTATATCTCTCCTTTTCTTTAATAATTTCCACTTAAAGCACCTGCAAAAGCACTTGCAATCGTTTCTGCTTCACTTCCTGTAGAGCCTTCACTTAACTTATTTTCTAAAATGTTAAAGTTATTCTTATTATTATCACCTTTATTCTCTTCTACTGGGAAGAATGTAGCATTATTCTCTTTTAATTCCTTAGCTTTATTTTCCCAATCTTTTTCTAAGTCTAACTTATCGATATCACCTAGTTTATAAAGCATATAATCTAAGTCAGTACAACCTAAATCTTTTAACTTACTCTTAATAGTAAATTCCTTTTGCTCCTTAGCTCTAGTTGCTTCCAAATCTGACATTTTAGTTTTATAACCCTCAATTTCTTTTTGCAGGTCCTTAACATCTTTGTGATTTTTTCTTAAGTTATCTAAAGTCTTGTTTGCAGTTTTAAGGTCGTTAGAAACCTCATTATACTTATCCTTAGGTACTGCATTTTTAGGAAATTCAGTATTAATTGACTTCATTAATCCATCAATATCTAACTTTCCATCAGTAATTGTTGCACCTTCTAATAATTTTCTTAACCATTCCATCTTTCTTACCTCCAATAGCATATTTATACTGGTTGCTCCCAGTTAGGAGTACTGTTGTTCTTTATGCTCTGCAACTCTTAAAAAAGAGCAAAATAAAAAGCCTTATTTCTAAGACTTAATTACTTTATAGTTTTCCCACTTCTTATATGCATCAACGTACATTTCCTTCTTATCTCCATTATAAGTACACTCGTAATACATTCCATCAAATAAAGTAGTACTTAATAGAGCTTTATTGTTTTGAAGTGTTTTACAGCACCATACCATAAATACATCATCTGTTGTAATTTCCTTTTTATCTGTCTTGTCTAAATGCTTATTAGTATAATCGCGCACCTCTTGTTTACACCATTGTAAAAATTCTTTTTCATTCATTATCTATACCCTCCCTTTTTAATTCTTCTATTATTTTTTAACATATTAATTGCTTTTTCCACATCATCTTTAGAAACTTTATAATTAATCGTTATAGATTGGTTACAAGGTATATCATTACTAAAAGTATTATTCTTCATATTAGATTTTGAAATTTCAGCTAGGTTACAAGCTACCATTCTTTTATTATCACAATTATCTTTATGTTTACATTCATTGCATTTCTTATATATCTTACTTATAGTTGTAGTCATAATAGTTCCTCCTACATTTCAAGTTGCTCTCCAACAACTCTATTTTCATACCATTCATTGTAGTTTTTATAAGGTATAGCCTTGCCAGTTTCATTGTCTCTTCTAATGCTTGGAGAAATACCTTCAACTACATTTATAGTGTCACACCTGCAATGTATATCCATACTAGCAACACCAAAAAGACGAGGTTCTAAAGCAGTATATCCACTAATCTCAAACTCTTCATCTACATTCTTAACTTGTCCATCTAAAGCTCTATGTAAGCATCTTGTTTTACTATCTAAAGTAGCTAACCATTTCTTTTTTAAATCTATTCCTAAGTCTGTTGCTTCCTCATAAGAATCTTGTCTTGCTAAACTTCTAAGTCTATTACCTTCCGTTATAGCAATTCTTAAACTTTGCTTATAATCTGCATTAGATATTTCTGATAGTTTCTTAGCCATAACTTTATATCCTCTATCATTTATCATATGGTCTGTTAGACACGCTTTAACCTTAATCTTTAAGTCATTTAAATGCTTACCATATAAACGTTCTGATAGGTTTAAACCACCTACTGGATATTCTATAGCTTTCTTTACATAGTCCTCACTTATCATAGAGAAACTAAGATTTATTTTATACTTACTTTCCAGCTCATAAAATAAGCCAAAGTAATTTTCTTCATAAGTTTTAAAAGCGTGATTACTTATATCTTTACTATTTGTATTGTATAGTTTATCAAGAATACTATTAATCTGTACTTCTAAAGATTTTAACCTATTACATTGCAACATCTGTGCATAAGTTAAATCATCATATCTACTCATGTAATCTTTTAATTCTTTTTTTATCTCTGTTAGAGCATTAGCATAATTAAGAATAAGTAATCTTTTTACTTCATTCTCATTCTTATTCATCATTCCTAAAAGTTCTTTATAATACTTATTCATTATTTACACCTTTAGGATCATTTAGCATCTGTTCAGATAAAGAATTAAAATCTACATTTTTAATTTCTTGTTTCTCTAATTTTTCTTTTACCTCTTCATAGTCAAGTTCAAGAATATTACATAAACATTTAAGAACTGTATCATCATCTAACCTTGTTGCAGCAGTAAGAATATTATCTATAAGTTGTCCTTGTTTTTCTGCTTCTATTTTTTCATTATTAGCAACATCATTCTCATTAACCATAGTTTCTCTTACTATGTTAATATCAATATCCATAAAGTTATAAGCCTTATTAAATCTCTTATTAATATCTTCTACTATAACCTTTAACAACTGTCTTATTAGCTTTCTAAGTCTTATTTCCGCTTTATTACACTTTAAGTCCAGTAGAGCATACCTAGATTTAATAACAACATTAGTAATATTTCCATCACCTATTTGGCTACTGTCAAATCCCATTCCAAACTTATATATAGATTCTTTATCTAAATCTAATTTAACTTTCCTAGCTTCATGTGGAATATCTATAGTCTTAACATCCAAGCCTCCAGTTTCATCTACACCTATAGTCTTTTTAGTTTTTAAGTTAGTAGTTAATTCATCTAAGTTATCTCCTGGATAACCTCTAACTACATATATTGCTTCTTGAAAGTCCTGTAAGTTATTAGATAAACTACAAGCCATAAGGTCATAATCATCTATTAAAGCTTTTATAGGCTCTAAATCTGTTTTCTCATACTTATTATTCTGTAATTTAAAGAATGGTATATATCCAAGCCCTCCACCATCATAAAATGCTTTTTCATCTTCTAGTGTTATATGTGGCCTTGGATTAGGTTTAATGCTATCATCTAGCTTAAAGTCTTTACTATCTCCATCTTTAACATAATAAGTTACATCCTTATCTGTCCATAGCTCTGCTTTTGTTATAGTTACTTGCTTATCTTTATCTTGTATCTTAGTATCATAATACCTAACTATACATTTTAATGCATAATTATTAAGTTCATCATATACTGGAATAACATTAAGAGAATCTGCAACTTGAAAGCTAATCTTATTACTAGAATCTACATAAGCATAAACATATTCAAGTCCTTTATTAGATGCTCCTTCAATAGCATTTTGTAGCACCTCTTGAAAATCTTCATTAATATATTCTTTTAAGTAATCTTGTAATGCTTGATCTTCCGTTATGACTTCTATAGGATTAGATAATAAATACTGTACCTTCTGGTCTACAAGCTCTGTATGGAACTGATGCGGTATTTGTATATTACTTCTATACTTATCTTCTTTAAGCATTCCATTACTATCATAATAGAATAATCTATAATTAAGTATTTCATGTTGTCCTTTGTAATATGCTATACCTTCCTTAGCCTTAGCTTTAATAGATGATATTCTATCTTTACTAATTAAATCACCTAGCTTTTTTAACTCCATTTAATCACCTCCTATACTAGCCATGTATTTCCTTTACTTTCTGTATATATTGCATATCTTAGAGCATCTAAAACATCATCCCATAGTTTTATAGGTTCACCTGTTTTCTTGTTCCAGGTATACATAAATATTTCTTTCTTAAATAAATCAACTTGATCTTCAACTATAAATAATGTTTTAGTTTTAAACCTTTTTGCAACTGATTCTATTCCACTTAATACAGCCTTATCAGCATTTTTAGCTCTTAATCCTTCTTTCTTATACCTTGCAACGTGTTCTGGTCTAGCACTATCACAATAAAAGGTAATATTGCCATACTTAGACTTAATTTCTTTACCTACATTTACCCAGTAGTCTATCTCTTCATATTGCTTAGAATACTCTTTTAATAAATATAGGTTATCTTTATCATCTTGTCCTATAACAACTACTGAACCAAAGTGTTCATACCCCCAGTCAACCCCTGCAAAGTATTTTACAAAGTTAATACCTTTTAACTTACTAGAATGTATATAATGAACATCTTTTCTAAAGTCTTTATATACAATCCCCTCTGCTGATACCCATAAACCTTTAATATCTCTATCAGTAAACATTCCAGAAGGTGTTGAAGCTTTAATATTCTCTCTATACCTTTCACTTAAAAAAGTATTATCATCTAATTCATAATGATAAGCTTGAATTACTTTTCCATCTGCCTTATCAATAAAATTAACCTTTAACCAATGCTCTGGTTGGTCTGGGTTAGTATCTATTAAGATTCTTGCACCTTCACCAGAACATCTAGCTTTTATTTCATTAAATACCTCTTCATTAGCCATAGTACCTTCATTGATATAAGCTCCAAAGGCTGTCATACCTCTTATTCTTCCTAAATCATTTATCTTACTATGACCAAAGCAACATACTTGAACACCAAACAATATAAATCTATTATGCTTATCAAATTTAAATTCAATATCATATTTATTTGTAAGCTCATTCAATACGTTTCTTTGTATTGCCCCTAAATCTGCCCCTGCAAGGATATACTGGGGAAGAGGTATATTTAATTCATTAGCTATCTTCCTAACTCTTCTAAGCTCATAAAGGAATAAATCATTATCTAAAATAGTTTTACCAGTTCTCTTGGCTCCATGATTAATTAACATGAAATAATCATTAGTCATAGCAAACTTCATTACTTCTAACTGTTTAGGATGATATAAGTCTTTAAGCATTTCTTATACCTTCCTCTAGCTTAGCAAAGTATTCGTCAATCTTATCTTCTTTGCTCTTTTCATTATTAACTATCTTAGATTTTAATACTTCAAGTTCTGCTTTCTGCTTATCTGTAGCTATGTTCATATGGTCACTTAACCATTGAAGAGCTTTCATCTTATCATGTAATTTTATTGATACACCATTCTTACCTTGAGATACCTCACTTATTATAGTTCCATCAATTTCATTACTATCTTTAAAGTCAACATAATTAACTTCAATCATTACTGGATTATCATCTTCATCTTTACTTACTTCTATTTCTCTTTTCCCAAAGTTAACATAATCAGTTATATCAGAAAATGCTATATCCATATATCTTTGAAATATATCCTCTTCACTTAACATTGCTTGGTTAAGTTTATGCTGCTTAAGCTTTTCTATCTCTGATTTTATACAAGGATTTACAAGGAGCTTATACCCTTCTGAATTAGCAACTATATAACTAGAATTATAAGCCTTCTGATAAGCCTTAGTAGCATTAAAATACTTTATATAATAAATACAAAAAAGCCTTTGCTTATCAGTAAGTTCAGTATTTCCTAATACCTCTTTTACCTCTTCTGCAATAGGCTCTTTCTTCATATTATTATCAGTATTTTTTTGTACTTTTTTATTTGTAGTACTACATTTATTTTTTTGTAGTACTACATTCCATTTATCTCTACACTTCCAATTGCTTATTGTCTTTTCATTTTCATCTAACATATCAGCAATTTCTCTATTAGTGATATTTCCATCATGATCTTTATATATCTCAAATGCTTTATCTCTGTTTGGACTTCTTGCTCTAGCCACATCACCACCTCACATTTAGCTTTCTTTTAGTCCTCTGCTTTAATTTTTGCTTCAAATCCATATAAAGTCGGTTTTATATTTATATTTACTTTAGGCTTACCTGGTTCATGTCCAATCCAAACAGTTTTATTAACGTGATTTATACCATAATACCCAACTATATAATCAGACACTTTAAACATTTCTATATAATCAAATGAAGGATATACCATTTTATACCCTCTATTTATAAGATCCTTAAAATATAATGAATGTTCTTCATTATTCATATCTAATTTTTCCTGTCCATATTTACTCATATAAAACACCTCTTTAATAAATAAAAAGAACCTAGCCTAAACTAGATTCTTAACACATCATCCTTTGTAATCCCTTCCAAAGGAATATTAAATTTTAATGGCGGAAAGTAAGAGATTCGAACTCTTGCTAGACTTTAAGCCTACTAACAGATTAGCAATCTGCCCTCTTAACCAACTTGAGTAACTTTCCACGTGCAGGAACTTAATCCTGCTTAGACTTTATATGATAAAATAAACTTAAGAGGAAGTATTATTTAGGAAGGTAAAGGAGTTGCACCTTTATTAATACTCTTCCTTCCATG
>ERZ1463036.48-NODE-48-length-26689-cov-183.826500_pt1 | contig 26689 bp, 28 predicted proteins | sample MGYA00564485_ERZ1463036 | MGnify/ENA primary metagenome ERZ1463036 (study PRJEB39244, sample SAMEA3635127) | Helicobacter pylori | study: EMG produced TPA metagenomics assembly of PRJEB11511 data set (Assembly of a 5300-year-old Helicobacter pylori... | reverse complement strand
TATGCTTGGGATGGTAAAAAAGACGGAACTGGAACACATGCACTTATTGCAGAACATGGATTAACTATGTTAAATAATGATTTAAATAAAAATGAACCACAACCAGTAAAACAAAACATAGAAATATTAAACAAGTATTTAAAAGATTTAAAATTAGGTTCAACTTTTCCAGACTATGATCCTAATGCATATGATTTATATCAGGATCATTTCTTTGATCCAGACACGGGAAATAACTTCACACTAGATAATAAATGGTATGTAGCATCACCTATTTATGATACCGCTGAAACACAAGTAAGAAAATTTGCTACTTTAGCACAAGATGAATGGAAAAAAGGAAATTACAAAGAAGCTACATTTTTACTAGGGCAAGGAATACATTATTTAGGGGACTTAAATACACCATATCATGCAGCTAATGTAACTGCAGTAGATAGTCCTGGTCATGTAAAGTATGAAACATTTGTAGAAAATCGAAAAGAGAATTATGCTTTAAATACAACTGGAAATGATACAACTCAAGGTGTATATAAAGAGGCGTTAGATAATAAGGATTTTGATCAATGGATGACTCAAAACTCTGTAAAATATGCTAAAAAGGCAAAAGATTTATATTATAGTCATTCAACTATGAAACATAATTGGGATGACTGGGATTATTCAGGAAGAGAAGCAGTAAAAAATTCTCAAGTATGTACAGCAGGTTTTTTATATAGATTTATAAATGAAGTTTCTGAGGATCAAATAGCAAATAGCTTATCAAATCAGTTTAATGTAGTTTTAAAAACAGCAGATAAGGAATATGCAGGAACTGATGATAATGTATACTTTGGATTCGAAACTAAAGATGGAAATAAGTATGAATGGAACTTAGATAATGCAGGAAATGATTTTGAAAAAAATCAAACAGATAATTATATATTAAAAGTAAAAGATGATGTAAAAGTTAATACAAAGGATATAACAAAATACTGGGTTAGAAAAGAAAATAGAACACTTATAAGTGATAACTGGGAATTAAGTAACATAAAATTAATATCAAATGGAAACGTAATTCTTCAAAAGGATATTAATAAAGTATTTTCAGGGAATGAAATTTATAATATAAAATAAAAAAATAATAAAAGCCATTTATATAAAAAACCTAATTTACATAAATGGCTTTTATCATAGATATTGAATTTATGCATTTTGAGTTGGTGGTATATAAGTTCTTTGAGCTAATTCTTGATCAATCATTAAAAGACCAGCGGGATCATTTTTTAGTAATCTTAATTTTCTTACTATCTTTTCCATACTTTCTTCTTCTTCTGACTGTTCATCAATAAACCATCTTAAGAAAGATGATGTAGTGTGATCTTTTTCAGATATTGCTAAATCAACTAAGTCATGGATTGAGTTACTTATAAGTCTTTCATGCTCTAAAGCTGATTCAAACACGTCTAATGGACTTTCAAAGTTTATGTTTGGTTGTTCAATTCCTTGTAAAATCACTTTACCTCCAGCTCTACCTATGTAGTTAAATATTTTATATGCGTGGTCTCTTTCTTCTCTAGCTTGAACGTTGAAAAAGTTTGCAAAACCATCTAAATTATTATCTGCAAAGTATGCTTCCATTGATATGTAGAAATACTCAGAGAAAAATTCCATTTGGAGCTGGTTGTTTAATGCATCTAAAACTCTTTGACTTGCCATAAAAAAACCTCCTAAATTTACATTAAAATTTTTACTACAATATTATTATACACTAGTAATACCAAAATTTAACAATAAGAATATAAAGTATTTAAAATACTCAAAATATCAAGTAATAATATGGTATAATACATAAATTGAGATTAAAATTCTAGGAGGAAATCAATGTTATTATTAGCTGATAAATGGAAAGATTATGAACTTATAGATATGGGAAATGGAGAAAAATTAGAACGTTGGGGAAATATTGTTTTAAGAAGACCAGATCCTCAAGTTATGTGGCCAATAGCCAATGAAAAAGGGTTATGGAAAAATCCTCATGGACACTATCACAGAAGTAGTAGAGGTGGAGGTCAATGGGAACATAAAAAGAAATATCCTGAGAGATGGACAGTAAGTTATAAGAACTTAAAATTTAATATAAGTCCAACAGGATTTAAACATACAGGATTATTCCCAGAACAAGCGGCAAACTGGGATTGGGCAATGGATAAAATTAAAAATGCAGGAAGACCGATAAAAGTATTAAATTTATTTGCATATACTGGAGGAGCTACTGTTGCATGCGCATATGCTGGAGCAGAAGTATGTCATGTAGATGCATCTAAAGGTATGGTTACTTGGGCTAAAGAAAATTTACATACATCAGGACTTCAAGATAGAAAAGTAAGATTTATAGTTGATGATGTTGTTAAGTTTGTTGAAAGAGAAATAAGAAGAGGAAATAAATATGATGCTATAATAATGGATCCACCTTCTTATGGAAGAGGTCCAAAGGGGGAAGTATGGCAAATAGAAGAAAAGTTATATGGTTTAGTTGAATTATGTACTAAGGTATTATCAGACAATCCATTATTTTTCTTAATAAACTCATATACAACTGGACTATCTCCAATAATACTTGAACATATATTAGATGCTACAGTTGCTAAGCATGCTAAAGGTGGAAAAATATATGGTGGAGAAATAGGAATACCTACATCTAAAGATGGAAAAGTTCTTCCTTGTGGAATATTTGGAAGATGGGAGTCTAAATAATGATAAAAGTCATATATGAAGATAATCATTTATTAGTAGTAGAAAAACCTGTTAATGTACTATCTCAAGGAGATGATACTAATGATAAAGATATGGTTAATTTATTAAAGGACTATATCAAAGTTAAGTACAATAAACCAGGGAATGTATTTATAGGTCTTGTTCATAGATTAGATAGACCAGTAGGAGGAATAATGGTTTTTGCAAAAACTTCTAAAGCTGCATCTAGATTATCTGAACAAGTTAGAAATAAAAGTTTTAAGAAAACTTATAGAGCCGTTTTAAATGGAAATATGAGAAAAGATAGTGATACATTAAAAGATTATCTTTACAAGAATAAAAAAACCAATATGGTAAGTGTAGTAAATAAAAATCACAAAGATGCTAAGTATGCAGAGTTAAGCTACGAAACAATAGCTAAAAATGAAAAATTTAGTATGGTTCAAGTTGATTTAAAAACAGGTAGACCTCATCAAATCAGAGTACAATTTTCAAGTAGAAAGCATCCTTTATTTGGAGATCAAAGATATGGTCAAGATATAAATAAAAAAGGAGATCAAATAGCTCTTTGGTCTTATAAAATAGAAATAACTCACCCTACTACAAAAGAAAAAATGGAGTTTATATGTGAGCCTCCAAATAAATACCCATGGAATTTATTCGAGGTTTAAAATGAATAAATATACTGGTTTTTATATAGATAAACCTCTAGGAAACAATATGTTTTCATATAATGAGAGAAAGAATAAAAAAATATACGTTCCTAAGCTTATACAAGGAGATTTAAGTGATGTAAAAGTAGGAAATGAAGTAGTGTTTAGCGAAATAGAATTTGAAGAAGAAATAAATGCTATAGGTCTAAAGAATATGGTTAAATTTAACTATAGAGATAAGACTGTATATATTTTTGACAATCACAATCATTCTTTCTATTTTTGGATAAAAAGCCTTAAAGAAGGCTTATTCAATAAAGGGTGTAATTTAGTTCATATAGATCAACATAAAGACATGAGAGAGCCAGAAAATTATGATGTAGATGTAGAAAATATAGATGATGTTTTTAGATACACAAACTACGTATTGAATGTAGGAAATTTTATAAAGCCTGCATTATATCATAATATTTTCTCAGAGGCTGTGATAATAGATAGTACTTATGGCTTAGAAATGGATGTAGAAGGTGAAATAGTTTTAGATATAGATTTAGATATTTTTTCAAAAGATATGGAGTATATGTCTTATGATTTAAGAGTTAATAAAATTAGAGAATATATAAAAAGATCTAGTGTTATAACTATTGCAAGTAGCCCGTTTTTTATAGAACAAGACTATGCTATAAAAGTATTAAAAGAATTATTCAATTGTGATATAATATAAGAGTTAATTATTTATAAATTAAACCATGACTTAGTCATGAATAGGAGGAAATAAAAATGAGTTTATACACTACATGGAGATCATTAAGTGAAAATCATAATAGCCAAGAAGAAGAAGTTAAGTTTTGGGAAGAATATTTAAAGAAAGAAACAGAAATATATAATGAAATATTAAACGCTAAAAAAGACGTTATAGAAGGAAAAGTTAGCGATTTAGCTACAGCTTACAATACATCAGTAGAATATATGATGGGATTCATAGATGGAATAAGCGAAAGTTTAAAAGAAGATTTAACAGAAGAAAAGTTAGAAACTATAGAAGCAGATACAGAAGTTAAGTTAGAAATAGATTGGGAAAAGTTATACTACAATATGGTAGCTGTAGAAGCTCATTGGTTATATAACTTACAAGGATGGAACAACATATTATCAGAAGATAAGAGAAAAGAATTACAAAAAGCTTTCAAAGCTACTAAAACTGTAGTTAAGGACGAAAAGATAGGAAGAAATGAGCCTTGTCCATGTGGAAGCGGTAAAAAATACAAAAAATGTTGTGGAAAATAAGGAGATAACATGTTTTTACTAAAATTCATTGATGAAGATGATAATCTATCTACAAAAGAATTTAATTCGTTAAGTTCTTTGAAGGATTACGTTAAGGATAACGACATCGATAAGACGTGGCATCAAGTGGAAGAAGTAAAAAAAGTAATTCCTAACCTAAAAGAAGATTAAAAAAGGAGCTTAAGCTCCTTTTTTATTTATAGTATTATTTTAAATTAGCTAGATCTTTAGCTATTTGAGCAGCTACTTTGGCATTATTGTAAACTAACTCTATATTAGCATCTAAACTTTTGCCAGCAGTGATAGTTTTTACTTTATCTAGTAAGAAAGGAGTAACTTTTTTACCAGTTATATTATTCTCATCAGCTTCTTTTAAAGCTGATTCTATAGCACTATTTATAGTATCATAATCCATCTCGAATTCTTTTGGTATTGGATTTCCTATAACCATACCACCTTTTAAGTCTAAATCCCATTTAGCTTTTAAGGCATTAGCAACTTCCATAGAAGAATCTACTTTATAATCAACTCCAAATCCACTTTTTCTAGTGTAGAATGCAGGGAATTCTTCTGTACCAAATCCTACAACTGGAACTCCGTTAGTTTCTAAATACTCTAGAGTAAGACCTATATCTAGTATAGATTTAGCACCAGCACACACAACAGCAACGTTTGTATTAGCTAATTCTTGTAAATCTGCAGATATATCAAAAGTTTCTTGAGCACCCCTATGTACTCCACCTATACCACCTGTAGCGAATACTTTAACTCCAGCTAAGTTAGCTAATATCATTGTAGTAGCTACTGTAGTAGCTCCATTTAGTTTTTTTGATATAATGAAAGGTAAATCTCTTCTACTAGCTTTTAAAACATCCTTGCTAGTTCCTAAAAACTCTATTTCTTCAGTTGTAAGACCAACTTTTAAAACACCATCTATTATTGCTATAGTAGCAGGTATTGCACCATTTTCTCTTATTATTTTGCTAACATTTTTAGCCATTTCTATATTTTTAGGATAAGGCATACCATGAGATATTATAGTAGATTCTAAAGCAACTACTGGTTGACCTTCTGATAAAGCTCTCTTAACCTCTGGGTGTATATGCAAGTATTTTTCTAACATTAGATCATCTCCTTTAATATTTTTTCAACACTATCAACAGATATACTTGGATTGATAGTATTTTTGTGTAGTAATGTAAGTATTGAAGCAGCTGTTGAAAACTTAGCTGTATCAGTCAAATTGTAGTTTTTTAAATAACTGTAAACTAATGCTGCTATAAAGGCATCTCCCGCGCCTGTAGCACTCACTACATCTACTGAAACCCCTGGTAGTAGTAAAGATTCATCTTTATTAGCACAGAATACACCGTCATGTCCTAGAGTTATAAATACATTTTGAACTCCTTTATCTAAAAAGTATTTAGCACATGTGTGTAAATCATCATTGTTATTTATTTTTATACCTGATAGTATTTCAGCTTCTAACTTATTAGGTTTTATAGTAGTAAATCTACCCACTATATCTTTTACCTTAAGGCTTTTTTGTGTAGAAACAGTATCAATAAATATAGGAATATCTTTATATGTTCTACTTATATAATCTATAACTTCAAATGATAAGTTTGTATCTAATATGATAGCTAAAGAGTCTTTAATTGAAGTATGTTTAGATACGATATAATCAATATCGATTTTTTCCATAACATCCATATGAGATATAGCTAATTGCATATCATAGTTATTGTTTAGTATTGATAAATACATAGAAGTTGGATATAAATCTGAGACATAACAATCAGAAGTATCTATATTTAACTTTTTGCATTCTGATAATATTCTATCTCCATAAACATCATTTCCAACGGCTGATATAAGTTTCGTATTTATACCTAGTTTAGAAATATTCTCACATATATTTCTACCTACTCCTCCAAGTGAAATATCGACTTTACCTGGATTGGAATCAAACATAGTAAGTTCATCATTAGGTGATCCTTGGATATCAACGTTAGATCCACCTATAACAGTGACAAAATTACTTTTACTTATGATATAACCTTTTCCTTTTATATAGCCTTTTTTCATTAAGTTCGTTATATGTACTGCGACAGATGAACGAGTTATATTAAGCATATCGGCTAAAGCTTGTTGAGAAACCATAGGGTCATCTCTTAAAATTTCTAAAATTTCTTTTTCTCTATCAGTCATTAATATCACCATAAATTAATATTTGCTTATACAAGTAAGCATTTGTTAAGGATAATAATAACATTTACATAAAACAATTTCAATAGTAAATTTTAATTTTGAATTACAAAAATTGGACAAATTAGGAAGCATAGGAACAATATTTTGTCGACTTTCATAATATAAATTAAGAAAACTAATATTTGTTAGGAGGACATCTATGTTATGAAGATAGGAGACATTGTAGTAAGAAAATCCTACAATAAAGATATTGTTTTTAGAATAATAGGTTTTGAAATAGATGATAATAACCAAAAAATAGCTATTCTAAAGGGTGTTGCATTTAGAATAATTGCGGATTCTAGTATTGATGACTTGGAAAAAACAAATTTTTATGATATGAGAGATGCTCTTATAGATAAAGATGTTGAAAATATTTTATATAAGAGTATAAAAAAAACTAAAGAAAGAAATAGAAAATTAAGTAGAGCTACACAGAAATCTTCAAATTATCCAAAACAAGCGCAGGTTCAAAGTCAGGTACAAAATTCATATGGTATGCCAGGAAAGGTACTTCATATAGATGGAGATCCTGAGTATTTAAAGATTTGTTTAGATGTTTATACAAAATTGGGCATACCAGCAATTGGTAAGGCAATACCTGAAAATTTACAATACAAAGAAGTTAGAACTTTATTAGAACAACATAATCCATCCATATTAGTAATAACAGGTCATGATGCAATTGTTAATAATAAAGGAAGTCTTAAAGATTTAAAAAATTATAGAAATACTGCTAATTTTATAAAAACTGTTAGAGAGGCAAGAAAGTATGATCCATCATTAGATAGCTTAGTTATATTTGCAGGTGCATGTCAATCAAATTATGAAGAGATAATTAAAGCAGGAGCAAATTTTGCAAGTTCTCCAAGCCGTGTAATGATACATGCTTTAGATCCGCTATTAGTGGTTGAAAAAATTGCTTGTTCAAGGATAGATAAAGTAGTTCCCCTAGAGGAGATTTTAAGTCATACCGTAACAGGTATTAAAGGTGTTGGTGGAATAGAAACAAGAGGTAAATTTAGACTTACAATGCCTTTATCTATATATAATAACTATTGACAATGTTTTAAATTAGAGGTATAAATTATAAAATAAAATTTATGAAAAAAACAGTATTGACTTTTTATTAAAAAATATATAAAATAATTAGTTTGGTTTGACAAAAAAGGTTATGTGTGGTAGTATATCATTATGTGAACATATAATGTTAAAGAAGGTGATATAATGGCCACTGTTCAAACTTTGAATAAAATAAGACAGACTTTAGAGAAGCACCTAGGAAAAAAAATTGTATTAAAAGCAAACAAAGGAAGAAAACAAATAGTTACTAAAAGAGGTATATTAGAAAAAGTATATCCAAGTATATTTGTTGTTAAGTTAGATGATGAGGATAATGGATACTCTAGAGTGTCATACAGTTACTCAGACCTATTAACTGATAACGTTAAATTGAAAGTAATTAAAGAGACAAATAAATTAAATGTAAGCTAAAAAATTATGCCTATTAAAAATAGGTGTAATTTTTTTTTTGTTTCCTAAATATAAATATAGTGTGATATTTATATTTAATTTAGGAGGGGTAACGTATGAATCTAATAAAAGATATATTGCAAGTTGACAACAGGATAGACTTTGGAAGATTTCAAACTTTCATAGAAACAGAGGCTGTTGTATCAGATAAGAAAGATGATGTATATGAAATTATAAAAACAGAAGGGTACATAGCTTTAAAGAAGCAAGAGGTATTAGATGGAAAGATAATATTTAGAGGAAACTTCAACTACAATGTAATTTATTTGACAGAAGATAAAAATACTGTATCAAATGTAGAAGGAAGAATAGAGATAAATGAAGTAGTAGAAAAAGATAATATCGTTGCAGACATGGAAAATATGCTTTTCTATGATGTAGAACATATAGATTGTACAGTTATAAATGAAAGAAAGATAAGAGTAGGAGCACTTTTAAATATAAGAGGTAGCTTATTTGAAAAAAATACTATAGATATAATAAAAGATGTTTCTCAAATAGAAGATGTTCAAAAGCATAGAAAAGAAGTTCAATATGAAGATATAGTTGGAATAGAAAAGTCAGAAAGTGTTATAAGAGATACTATAAATATAAGTACAGAAGACATAGCTAATATAGTTTCAATAGGTCCTAGAATAAAATTAAAAGAAACTAGGGTATCCGATAATAAGGTTATAGTAGGTGGGGTTTTAGATTTAAATCCTGTAGCTTACACTTATGAAGGAGAATTGGTTGAATTAGATAGAGTTGGATTAGATTTTACTCAATTTATAGAAGTACCAGGCGCATCTGAGGGAATGAAGGAAGAAGCTATAGTAGATATAGTTGATTTAAATTATGTATTTAAAAGAAATGAAGAAGCTAATACTGGAGCTTTAGAAATTGATTGTACAGCTAGAGCAAAAGTTAAAGTTTCAGAAGATGTTACTAGAGAAGTATTACAAGATGCATATTCACCTGATAGAATTTTAAAATTTGAGAGTAGAAATGTAGAACTTAATAAAGTTATAAATAGTGGAAGTGAATTTTTTAATATAAGAGATACGATAAAAAGTAATAGTGATGATATACAAATAAAAGATGTAGTGAGCGTTGATTCAAACATAATAGTGGAAAATTCATTCTTTGAAGGAAATAAAAATATAATAGAAGGTGTAGTTCGTGTAGATGCTTTATATACTCCAGTAGAAGGATTAAGACCAGTATATAGACTAACAGAAGAAATTCCATTTACTCATGATATAGAAGTTGAAAATATAAATGATACTACAAATGCATTTAATAATGTAACTATAGATAGAGTAGAATTTGATTTAAATAGAGATCAAATTGATGTAACAGTAAAAGTGAGAAGATATTGTGAAGTATTAGATAAAAAGAAAGATAGTTTTATAATAAAAGGTGAAGATCAAGGACCAGTAGATTTATCTCAAAGACCAAGTATAACTCTTTATATTGCTAAGGATGGAGATAAGTTATGGAACATAGCTAAAAAATATAATACTACGATAGATGATATAGCAGAAGTAAATGAAATAAAACCAGATGATCAGTTACTTACAGGGCAATGTCTAATAATAGAGAAAAAGGTTAATGTAGAATAAAAAATATATGCAAAATAAAATAATAGGGAATTATAATTCCCTATTATTTTATTTTTTGTAGTATAATGTATACTGTAAATATTTATGACCGTTTTAGCATGAGTAAGGAGGTAATAATGAACTCTATAGATTTAAAAAGCAGAGCTAAAATAAACCTATCAATAGATGTGCTTGGGAAAAGAGATGATGGATATCATATAGTTGAGATGATAATGCAAACCATAGATTTATATGATAACTTGAAAATCACTAAAATAGAAGGTGACTTTATAAAAATAAAAAGTGATAGTGAGGATATACCTTTAAATCAGGATAATATTGTTTATAAAGCTGCTGATATTTTAAAAAAGAGATTTAATATAAAAGATGGAGTAGAAATTTCTATACAAAAAAATATACCTGTAGCAGCAGGAATGGCTGGAGGAAGCTCTAATGCAGCTGCAGTTTTAGTAGGATTAAATAAGGTTTGGAATTTAGGGCTGAGTGAAAGTGAATTTAAAGAAATCGGTTTACAATTAGGAGCAGATGTGCCGTTTTGTATAACAGGAGGAAGTGCATTAGCACAAGGTATAGGGGAAGAATTAACTAACATACATGGTTTAAGTGAAGGTGTAAACATATTAGTATGTAAGCCTGATATTTTTGTGTCAACTAAAGAAGTTTATCAATCTTTAGATATGAATAAAGTTCAAAAAAGACCAGAAAATCAAAAACTTATAGAGAGTTTAAAAAATGATGATATAAAATATGTATCTGAAAATATGGTTAATGTTTTAGAAGAAGTTACAGCTTCAAAGTATAAAGAAATAAAGCAAATAGAAGCTACTATGATGAAAAATAAAGCATTAGGATCTATGATGAGTGGAAGTGGCCCTACAGTTTTTGGATTATTTGACAATAAAGAATATGCAATAAAGGCCAAAGAAGAGCTACTAATAGACTATAATCAAGTATATTTAGTTAATAGTAGCAATAAAGGAGTTGAAATTTATGGATAGTTTAACAAAGTTAAATCTAGATAACTATAAACCTCTACGAGATGTAGTTTTCGAAAATTTAAGGGAAGCTATTTTAGAAGGGCACTTAAAGCCAGGACAAAGACTTATGGAAGTTCAATTAGCAGAACAATTAGGGGTTAGTAGAACACCTGTAAGGGAAGCTATAAGAAAATTAGAGCTAGAAGGTCTAGTAGTTATGTTACCTAGAAAAGGAGCTTATGTAGCTAATATGTCATTAAAAGATATTATTGATGTATTAGAAATAAGATCAAGCTTAGAAGGACTAGCTGCGTACTTAGCTGCAGAAAGAATACATGAAGATGATGCTAAGAAATTAAGAGAAATAGCTGAGGATTTTAAGAAAAGTATAGAAAATAAAGATGATATAGATACATTGCTAAAAAAAGATGTAGAGTTTCATGAGTTTATATTCAATACTACTAAAAATAAAAAGTTAAGCCAAATTATAAATTCACTTTGGGAACAAGTTCATAGATTTAGAGCTACTTATATATCAGACTTTGATACATCATACAATCTTGTGCTTGAACATAATAATATATTAGAAGCAATTATTTCTGGAAATAATGAAGATGCTAAAAAATATGCAATAGAACATATAGAAAAAGCAGAACATTTCATAATAGAAAAAGCTATAAACAATAAGGACTTATAAATAAAAAAGAGACTGTTAAATTTAACAGTCTCTTTTTTATTTATATAGATTAGGAATAAAACTATGTATTTTGGAAATAATCAAGATATTAAAATATATTAGGGGGATATATATTATGAGAAATATAAAATTAAGGATAGTTGGATTAAGTTTATTATTATTATCTATACTTACAATAAGTACGGTATATATATATGGGGAAGTATCTAAAGTAGAGAAAGTTTCTAGTAATTATAAAGATAAATTAATAAGATTTCATGTATTAGCAAATAGTGATAGTGAAGAAGATCAAAAATTAAAATTAAAAGTTAGAGATGAAGTAATAAAATATTTACAACCATTGTTAAAAGAATCTAATAGTATAAAAGAAAGTGAAAAGATAATACTATCAGAGGGTGAAAACATCAAACGAATATCTAAAAATATTATTTCGAAAAATGGTTATACTTATGAAGTAAAGGTAAAACTTGAATATAGCAAATTCCCTGCAAAGCAATATTCAAATATAGTTTTACCTGCTGGAGAATATAAAGCTTTAAGAATTATTATAGGAGATGGGGAAGGTAAAAATTGGTGGTGTGTTATGTTTCCACCACTATGTTTTGTGGATGAGAATAATGGTGTTATAGATAAAGAAACAGATAAAAAGTTAAAAAATGTATTAACTGAAGAAGAATACAAATTAATATCTGGGAAAAATGCAGATAAAGCTTCTAATAAAAAACTAAAATTTAAAATACTAGAGATATTAAAATCTTTTAGTAAAAATAGTAAGTAATATTTTAAAAGGAGTGAATTATATAATATGAAATACCACATCAAACTTTTTTTAGTAGTTTTTACTTTATTATTTGCTAGCACTAATTTAAATAATATATTTGCTGAAAATGAACTTAAAGAAAATTATAAAGATTATGATAAAAAAATAGTAAATGAGAGAGAATCTGAAAAGGGGTCTAAAGAAGTTATAAGCATTACAAATGATGAGCTATATTTACTATCTAAGTTGGTATCTAGTGAAGCTAGAGGTGAAAGTTATGAGGGACAAGTTGCTGTTGCTTCAGTCGTTATAAATAGAGTTTTAGACTCAAGGTTTCCTAACAATATAAAAGATGTTATATATCAAAAAAATGCTTTTTCAGTAGTAAATAATGGAGAAATATATAAAAACCCTACAGACAGTGCATATAAGGCTGCTAGAGAAGCTTTATATGGAAAAGATCCTACTAGTGGAGCTATATATTTTTGGAATCCAGAAATTGCAACCTGTAGTTGGATTAAAACACTAGATCCATATAAAAGAATAGGTAATCATGTGTTTGCAAAATAATTAAATATTAAAAAATAAAGGAGTTTATACTCCTTTATTTTTTTTGTCAAATGCACTATAATAATCACTTAGATAATAAAAACGCATATAATTATAAAAAAATATAAGTGAGATAGAAGGGTGAGCGAGATGGAAAAATTAAGTGTAGCATTAATTTTCGGTGGAAAATCTGGGGAACATGATGTTTCTAGAGTTTCAGCTTCATCTATATTTAAGCATATAAATAAAGAAAAATACGATGTTCATACAATAGGTATAACAAAAGATGGAAATTGGATTTATTATAACGGTTCATCAGAAGATATGGCTAATGGTAAGTGGGAAAGTTTAGCGAATAATGATGTTAAAATAAATTTGATACCTAATGGGAATTCTAAAGTTGGGCTAGAGTTTAAAGATGGAAGTTTTAAAAAGATAGATGTTTTATTCCCTGTTTTACATGGACCATATGGAGAAGATGGTAAGATACAAGGTGTATTTGAAATAAGTAATATACCTTATGTTGGATGTGGAGTTTTAGCATCTAGTGTTGGTATGGATAAACTTATATGCAAAAAAGTATTTTCACAAATAGGACTGCCACAAGTAAATTACACTTATACGAATAAGTGGGAATTTAATTTAAATAAAGAAAAAGAATTAGATAAAATTGAAAGTGAATTAAACTATCCTGTATTCGTTAAGCCTGCTAACATGGGTTCGAGTGTAGGAATATCTAAAGCTTGTAATAGAGAAGAGCTTTTAAAAGGTATAAATGAAGCTTTAAAGCATGATACAAGAATAGTTTTAGAACAAGGTATAAATGCTAGAGAAATAGAAGTAGCTGTTTTAGGTAATGATGATGTAAAAGCATCTATAGCTGGAGAGATAATACCTGCAAAAGATTTTTATGACTATGAAGATAAATATGTAAATGGAGCTTCTAAATTAGAAATACCAGCAAAAGTAGACGAAACAACAATGGAAAGTATAAGAAATATGGCAATAAATGCATTTAAAGGAATAGATGGTAGTGGACTTTCTAGGGTAGACTTTTTTATAGATAAAGAAACAGATGAAATATATATAAATGAAATAAATACATTACCAGGATTCACTAATATAAGCATGTACCCAAAACTTTGGGATGCTACAGGAATTCAATATACTGACCTTATAGACAAATTAATACAATTAGCCATTGAAGGTAAATAATAAAGAAGGTGTATATTATATGAATAATAATCCGATTGGAGTTTTTGACTCAGGACTAGGTGGGCTTACAGTTTTAAAAGAAATAACTAGTATACTACCTAACGAAAATATAGTGTATTTTGGGGATACTGCAAGAGTTCCTTATGGATCAAGATCTAAAGAGACAGTTATAAAATACACTTTTCAAGCTATAAATTTTTTAATATCTAAAAATGTTAAGGCTATAGTAATAGCTTGTAATACAGCTACAGCAAGAACTTTATCTTTAGCTCAGGAAAAGTATGATATTCCTATAATAGGAGTTATAGAAGCTGGAGCTAGAACAGCTGCATATACCACTAAAAACAAGTTAGTTGGGGTTATAGGAACGGAAGGAACTATAAATTCTAAAGCTTATGAAAAAGAAATAAATAAGTTAGATAGTGAAATAAAAATCATAGGTAAAGCATGTCCACTATTTGTACCGATAGTTGAGGAAGGTTGGGCAGATACAGAAGTAGCTAGATTAACTGCTAAAAAATATTTAGAAGAGTTACAGTCATCAAATATAGACTCTTTAGTTTTAGGATGTACTCACTACCCTCTTTTAACAAATACAATTAATAAAGTTGTTGAAGGTAAAATTAAACTTGTTAATCCAGCAAGAGAAACAGCAAAAGACTTAAAAGATGTACTAACTAAAAATAACTTATTGGCTGAAAATTCTTCAGATCAACCTTATTACAAATATTATGTATCTGATATACCAGAAAGATTTGCAACAATAGGAAGAGAATTTTTAAATACAGAAATAGAGGACATAAATCAGATTGAAATATAAAAGTATTAAAAATATATAAACTTTAGGAGGAATTCCCTAAAGTTTATATTATTATGGAGGTTAAAAATGATAGATGTTAACATATCTATGAATACCAAGCAATATGATAGTTTAGGAAATGAAGATTGTATAGAGGTTGTATCAGTAGGAAATATGTATGAAAAAAATGGAGATACATATATTGTTTATAAAGAAGAATTAGAAAAGGGAGCAGTTCATGTTACAACCACTATAAAAATATCAGAGAAAGAGATTTTGATAAAAAGATTTGGAGTAGTTAACTCTAATATGAGATTTATTTTGGGAAAAGAAACTTTTACTAACTATAAAACTCCTCAAGGTCTATTTAATATAAAGATAAACACTAATAAATTAAATGTAGAAAAAACAGATGAGACAATAGAGATAGATATAAATTATAATATGGAGATTGTAGGATTATTTGAGGGTGTAAATAAAATACGAATAGAAGTTAGAAAAAAGAATTAAAAAAGAGCTGACTATATATTTAATTATTATTAGTCAGCTTTTTGAACTTTATTAAATTTAAATTAGTAAAGAGCTTTATTCCACCAATTCATAGAAGGTTGATTTTGATTTATAGGTTTACAGTCAAAATTATTTTCTTTAAGATGACATAATATATAAGGCAATGATTTTACTGTAATTTGTTTATCATGAAACAGTATAATAGGAGTATGGTAATTATTTAATTCTTTTAAAGTATTTGATACTATTGAAGATGTAGTACAACCTTTATGAGTATCTGTGCTATCTATATTCCAATCCCAAACTTTATAACCATAATTTATTAGACTATTATACTGAATTGCAGTTAAATGTGGCTTACTTCCATAAGGAACTCTAACTAATTTTATATTATAACCTATTAAATCTTTTAGAGTATGATTTGTGCTATTCATTTCATTTAAAGCAGATGAATTATTAGCATAAAAAACAGTTTTTTCATGACTTTGTCCATGTAAGCCTATAGAATGACCTTCGTTTAAAATTCTTTTTACTATCTCAGGATAAGCATTAATTCTATCTTCTAATAAGAAAAATGTTGCTTTCATGTCATATTTTTTCAATAAATCCAATATTTTTGGTGTATATTTGTTTGGTCCATCATCAAAGGTAATATAAGCTACTTTACTTTTGGGTATAGGACTTTGAAAACAATAACTGTTGGTTGTCATAAATGAAATAAATATAGACAACATAACTAAGGTTGATATAAATTTTTTCATATTAGATGCTCCTTGTTTATAAATTTTAAAAATTATATTTTATATTGTTATTGTATGATATTATTTAAAATATATTTAGGATAAAGTAATTTTGTATAACTAAAATTAAATGTATATAAAAAACTATCCCTAGATTAATTTATTTGGTATTATATTACTTGATAAGGTTATAAAAATAAAATAATTTATACAAGGATTTGAGAAGTTTTTATAGAAAGTATACTTGAGTTAAAAAACTAAGTGTAAGAGGTATAGTTTATGATAGTAGATAGAGTACGAAGTACTATAAATAAATATAATTTATTACAAAAAGGCGATAAAGTTGTATTAGGTTTATCTGGAGGTCCTGATTCAGTATGTTTATTACATATACTAAAACAGCTTGAAAATGAGTATGATATATCTATATATGCAGCTCATTTAAATCACCAGATAAGGGGTATAGAGGCTCAAAAAGATGTAATGTATATATCTAATTTATGTGATAGTTTAGGAGTTAAGCTTTTCGTTAAATCAATAAATGTCCCAGCATACTGTAAAGAAAATAGCTTATCAATTGAAGAAGGTGCAAGAAAATTAAGATATGAGATGTTTTATGAAATAAAACAAAAGACTAAATCAAATAAAATTGCAATTGGACATAATTTAAATGATCAAGCAGAAACTATTCTTATGAGGCTTATGAGAGGTACAGGATTACAGGGATTAAAAGGTATAGAATATAAAAGAGATGACACTATAATAAGACCTATTCTTGATATAGAAAGAAGCAGTATAGAAAAATATTGTGACGAATATAATTTAAACCCAAGAATAGATAGTACAAATTTAGAAAATATATATACTAGAAATAAAATCAGATTAGATTTAATTCCATATATGCAAGAAAATTTTAATGCTAATGTGATTGAATCTATATGTAGAATGGGTAATAATTTAAAGCTAGATAGTGATTATATTGAACAAGAGGGTATAAATAAATTCAACGAGGTAACTAAATCGAGTGATGATGAAAATATAGAAATCTTACTAGATAAATATACTAACTTGCATAAAGCAATAAAAACTAGAATAATTAGAAATTCTATTAAGTATATTTTAGGAGATACTAATTTCGTAGATCAAAAACACATAGAAGATATACTAGATTTAGAGGATGATAATAAAATAAATAAAAAGTTAGTGTTACCTAGAGGTTTATTTGTTTATAGAAATAGTAATAGCATATTATTTACTAACAAAGAAATAACTTATGATGAAATAGAGTTTTCTTATAAACTTCCTAAAGAAGGTATGATAAAGGTAAAAGAATTAGGATTGTTTATAGAAACTCAAGTAATGAGTATTGAAAGATTTAACAGTATGAAGGTTGATAAATCCTCTAAAGGATTTGATTTAGATAAATTTAAAGGAGGGATAATTGTAAGAAATAGAGAATCTGGGGATAAAATTAAACTTACTGGAGGAAGTAAGAAATTAAAGAATTTATTCATAGATTTAAAAATACCAAGAGAGGAAAGAAGCAAAACTCCTGTATTGGTGGATGATAATGAAGTTGTTTGTGTTGGAGATTATAAAATCAGTGAAAATTATAAAATTAATGCAAATACAAAAGAAGTCTTAAAGATTACCTTTAAGAAACTATAAATTAAAACAACTTACGAAAGGAGGGCTTCTTTTGAATAAATTTTTAAAGGGAGCAGGTTTTTATCTACTTATATTTATCATTATAGTAGGTATAGTACAGTTCTCAGGTAGTTCTACAGATAAAGTAGAAGAAATGAAGTTTTCAAGCGTCTATAGAGAATTAATGAAAGAAAATATATCTAGTATAAAGATTGTAGAAGACACAGTTCTAGAAGGAACTATAAAGAGCACTAACAAAAAGTTTAAAACATACATACCAGAAGAAATTCAGTCTCAACAACTTGCAAATGAGTTATTAAAGCAAGCAGACGAAGGTAAATTACAGTTAACAGGAGCGCCAAAACCAACTACACCATGGTTCTTTGAGATATTACCATCATTATTCATGCTATTCTTTGTATTAATATTATGGTTTGTTTTCATGAATCAGTCTCAAGGTGGAGGCGGAAAAGTTATGAACTTTGGGAAATCTAAAGCTAAGGTTCATAAAGATGATGAAAAGACAAGAGTTACATTTAAAGATGTAGCTGGACTTAATGAAGAAAAAGAAGACTTACAAGAAGTTGTTGACTTCTTAAAAAATCCAAAAAAATATATAGATTTAGGAGCTAGAATTCCTAAAGGTATATTAATGGTTGGACCTCCAGGGACAGGGAAAACATATTTATCAAGAGCAGTTGCAGGAGAAGCGGGAGTACCTTTCTTTAGTATAAGTGGTTCAGATTTCGTTGAAATGTTCGTTGGGGTGGGGGCTTCAAGAGTTAGATCTTTATTTGAAGATGCTAAAAAGAATGCTCCAGCTATAATATTTATAGACGAGATAGATGCAGTTGGTAGAAAAAGAGGAGCAGGTCTTGGTGGAGGACACGATGAAAGAGAGCAAACTCTTAACCAATTATTGGTTGAGATGGATGGTTTCGGTGTTAACCAAGGTATAATAATAATGGCTGCTACAAACAGACCAGATATATTAGACCCAGCCCTTTTAAGACCAGGTAGATTTGACAGACAGGTAGTTGTAGGAGCTCCAGATGTTAAAGGTAGAGAGGCTATATTTAAAGTTCATTCTAAGAATAAGCCACTAGAAGATGATGTTAAAGTTGAAGTATTAGCGAGAAGAACTCCTGGATTTACTCCAGCTGATATAGAAAACTTAATGAATGAAGCTGCAATACTTACAGCTAGAAAAAGAGAAAAGAAAATAAAAATGGAAACTATAGAAGAAGCTATAACTAAGGTAATAGCAGGTGTTGCTAAAAAATCTAGAGTTATAAGTGAACCTGAAAGAAAACTTACAGCTTACCATGAAGCAGGGCATGCAGTTTGTGCTCATGTACTTGAGCATGTAAGTCCAGTTCACCAAGTAACAATAGTTCCAAGAGGTAGAGCTGGAGGATTTACAATGCAACTTCCAGTAGAAGATAAATTCTATGCTACTAAGAATGAAATGAAAGAAAATATAATTGTTTTACTTGGTGGTAGAGTTGCAGAAGAATTAACTTTAGATGATATATCTACAGGAGCTTCAAATGACTTAGAAAGAGTTTCTGCTACTGCTAGACAAATGGTTACTAAGTATGGAATGAGTTCTAAATTAGGACCTATGACTTTTGGTGACAGTGAAGAAGAGGTATTCTTAGGTAACAGTATAGGAAGTAAGAGAAATTATTCTGAAGAGGTTGCATTTGAAATAGATAATGAAATAAAAGATATAGTTGATGTAGCTTACAAGAAAACTAAGAAATTACTTCAAGATAATATGGATAGACTAGAGTATGTAGCCCAAGCTCTATTAGTATATGAGACTTTAGATGCAGATCAATTTATAAAAGCGTTTAATAAAGAGTTACCTTTAGATGTTAAGTCAGAAAATGCAACAACAGAAGAAGTTGTTGATACAAAAGAGGAAAAAATAGATTTATCAAAAGATATAAATAAAGATCAAAATGATGATCAAATAAATGATTAATAAAAAATCAAAGGCTAGGGTTTACCCTAGCCTTTAGTTTAATTATTATTAAGGTAGAGGTGTTGTTGTTGAGAGAAAAAGTTATTAATATATTGCTAGACAATAGTTTGGGGTTTATATCAGGGGAAGAAATATCTAAACAATTAGGTATATCTAGAACTGCTGTATGGAAACATGTAAAAGCTTTAAAAGAACAAGGTTATGATATAGAATCTGTAAACAGAAAAGGTTACAGATTAAAAGAGATACCTAATGACATTCTTAGTAAAGAAAATATTATGCATGAAATAAAAACTGAATTTATTGGAAAAGATATAATTCATTTTGATTCTATAGATTCAACAAATAATTATGCTAAAAGTGTTGCCATTGATAAAAAAAATGGAACAATAATTATAAGTGAAGAACAAGTTAATGGCAGAGGTAGACTAGGAAGACAATGGCACTCTAAAAAATATGATGGAATATGGATGAGTATTATATTAAAACCTGATATACTTCCTATGGATGCGCCATTTATAACATTAATCGCTGGAGCAAGTATAGTAAAAGCTCTTAATAACTTAGGGATAGATGCGAGTATAAAATGGCCAAATGATGTAATCATAAATGGAAAAAAAGTATGTGGTATATTAACAGAACTATCAGCTGAAATTGAAAGAGTAAATTATATAGTTTTGGGGATAGGCATAAATGTTAAAACATTAGATTTTTCTGAGGATATAGTTAATATTGCGACATCAATTCAAAAGGAAGGGTATAATATATCTAGAGTAGAAGTAATTAGAAGTTTCATATTGGAATTTGAAAAAAATTATATAGATTATATATATCATAATGATAAGAGTAAAACTTTAGATATTTGTAGAAAACACTCTGCAATTATAGGACACAATATATATACTATAAAAAATGATAAAAAAGAAAAAGTTAAATGTATTGATATAAATCAAGATGGAAATTTAGTTATAGAAGATGAAAAAGGAAATAGAAGAGAAATTATATCTGGAGAAGTATCTATAAGAGGGGAGCATGGATATGTATAATAATATTTTAGATGTTAAAGGGATTAAAGTAGGACAAGTGCAACAAATGGAAGGCTTAACTGGGTGTAGTGTTATTTTATGTGAAGAAGGTGCAGTATGTGGAGTTGATGTTAGAGGTTCAGCACCTGGGACAAGAGAAACTGATTTGCTAGATCCTATTAACATGATTCAAAAAGTGCATGCTGTAGTATTATCTGGTGGTTCTGCATTTGGATTGGAAGCTACATGTGGTGTAAGTAAATATTTAGAAGAAAATGGGATAGGCTTTGATGTTGGAGTTGCAAAGGTACCTATTGTAACTGGGGCAGTATTATTTGACTTAGGAGTTGGAGATCCAAAATGTAGACCAAATATTGATATGGGATATGAAGCTTGTAAGGTAGCTAGTTATACAAATCTTGAGCAAGGTAATTTTGGTGCAGGGTGTGGAGCTACTGTTGGAAAAATAAAAGGTAGTAATTTCTGTACTAAAGGGGGAATAGGAAGTTACTCGATTAAGTTAGATAATGGATTGGTCGTAGCTGCATTAATAGCTGTAAATGCTTTTGGAGATGTATATGAAGAAGGGAAAGTAATAGCTGGAGTTTTGAATGATAGTAAAGATGAATTTTTAAATACTTACGATCTTATGAAACAAGGTGTGAACAAAGGTGGATTTAATATAGATAATACGACTATAGGAGTCGTGGCTACTAATGCTAAGTTGGACAAGGCCCAGTGTAAAAAGGTGTCTCAGATGGCACATAATGGATATGCAAAAACGATATTTCCAATACATACTCCACATGATGGAGATACTATATTTACATTAGCAACTGGTGAGATTGAAACGGATGTAACGTTGCTAGGTTCCTTGGCTACAGAGGTAGTTGAAAAGAGTATAATAAATGCGATTAAAAATGCAAAATCAATTAATAATATACCTTCATACAATGAAATTAATTTAAAATAAGAATTATTGACAATGTTATTACCTATTGATAAAATTGTTTTTGTTGCAGCTGGCATCCTTATAAATTAGGAGCCTGACTGATTATGATATAGATAAATAACAACTAAAAATTTTAATGAAAAGTCCGGTATCTTTTAAGAGCTGGAACGGAGGTGTATTTAAAAAATGAAAACACAAGTAGGAGTAGAGAAAAAAATTAATGTTAGGAAAATGGCTATAATAGGTATGTTATCAGCTATATCTATAATCTTATCTATGACGCCACTGGGATTTATACCGATTGGACCTATTAATGCAACTATAATGCATATACCAGTTATAATCGGATCTATAATTGAAGGGCCTATGGTTGGGGGAATATTAGGATTAATATTTGGGCTAACTAGTTTTATGAAAGCTATAACTACGCCAAGTCCAACTAATTTTATGTTTATGAACCCGATAGTTTCGGTACTTCCAAGGGTTTTAATGGGTATTGCTACATATTACATTTATAAAAGTGTATTTAAATTAACTAAAAATCTTTCTGTTTCAGGGTTATGCTCTGGTTTTTTAGGTTCGATTATAAATACATTTGGAGTTTTAGGGCTTGTATATTTACTGTATGCACAAAGATATGTAGAAGCTATAGGAGGAGATACATCTACAGCTGGAGCTGTAATATTAGGAATTGCTGCTACTAATGGTATACCTGAAGCTATTGTTGGAGCTTTAGTTGTATCTGGAGTTGTAATTATACTAAAGAAAAGCAAAAAATAGAAAGAAGGTTAGATTAGATGCTTTTAGTATTTGACGTTGGAAATACCAACATGGTATTAGGTATATATGAGGGAAAAGAGCTAAAAAAGTATTGGAGAATTAGTACTGATAAAGCAAAAACATCAGATGAATATGGGATGCTGATAAATAATTTATTTCAATATGATAATGTAGACATAAAATCAATAAAAGATGTGATAATATCATCAGTTGTACCTAATGTTATGCATTCTCTTGAGAATTTTTGTATAAAATATTTCAACAAACAACCATTAGTAGTTGGGCCTGGAATAAAAACAGGATTAAATATTAAATATGATAATCCTAAGCAAGTTGGGGCAGATAGAATAGTAAATGCCGTTGCTGCCATAGAAAAGTATAGAGCACCTATGATAATAATCGATTTTGGAACAGCTACAACTTTTTGTGCTATATCAGCAAAAGGTGACTATTTAGGAGGAACTATAGCACCTGGTATAAAAATATCAAGTGAAGCTTTATTTCAAAGAGCATCAAAACTTCCTAGAGTAGAACTTTTAAAGCCTGGAATTACGATTTGTAAAAATACAGTTTCGGCTATGCAATCTGGGATAATATATGGATATGTAGGTTTAGTAGATAAAATTGTAAAGATGATGAAGGAAGAATTAGGAAATGAAGATGTGAAAGTAGTCGCTACAGGAGGACTATCATCATTAATAGCATCTGAGACTAATAGTATAGATTGTGTAGATAAGTTCTTAACTTTAGAAGGATTAAGAATAATCTATGATAAAAATAAAGAATAGTAACAAGGAATTGGATATTAAATCCAGTTCCTTTTTTATGATAAGATATTATAGGAAAATGGGTATAGATATAAGTAAAACTTTAAAAGAGGAGACTATATATGAAAATAGGAAATGTTACACTAGACAATAAGGTATTTTTATCTCCTATGGCAGGAGTAACAGATTTACCATTTAGATTAATATGTAAAGAACAAGATTGTGGTATGTTATATACAGAAATGATTAATGCAAAGGCCCTTTGCTATGATGATAAGAATACTAAAAAAATGCTAAAGATAGAGAATGAAGAACATCCTGTTGCTGTTCAAATTTTTGGTTCAGATCCAGAATTTATGGGAGGAGCCGCAGAAATATTAAATGAATATCCAAATGAAATCTTGGATATAAATATGGGATGTCCAGCTCCTAAGGTTGTAAAAAATGGAGACGGATCTGCTCTTATGAAAAATCCTAAATTAGCTGAAGAAGTATTAAAATCTGTTGTTAAAAAATCTAAAAAGCCTGTTACTTTAAAAATAAGAAAAGGCTGGGATGATAATAGTGTGAATGCTGTTGAAATTGCAAAAATTGCAGAAGCGTCAGGTATAAGTGCATTAGCTATACATGGAAGAACGAGAGAACAATATTATTCAGGAAAAGCTGATTGGGATATAATAGCTGAAATAAAGAAAAATATAAATATACCTGTAATTGGTAATGGTGATGTATTTGAAGTAGAAGATGCTATAAATATGATAAATAAAACTAATTGCGATGCAATAATGATAGGTAGAGGTGCTCAAGGTAATCCATGGATATTTAAAAGAATAAATCATTATATGAAAACAGGAGAAATATTACCAGAGCCTACTTGCGAAGAAAGAATAAATACAGCTTTAAAGCATTTAAAATTAGCAGTAGAGGAACATGGAGAGTATGTTGCTGTAAGAGAGATGAGAAAACATATTGCATGGTACCTAAAAGGTCTTAGAGGATCAGCTAGATTAAGAGATGAAATTAACAAGATAGAAAGCTGTGAAGAAGTTGTAAACAAGCTAAGTGACTACCTGGACCACTCCTTGACATAAGGATGATAGTAATTTATAATATAGCGCATAAATGCTTAAGATATAAAATAAGTTTTGTTTAATTTTAAATAATAATTAAGAGAAGGAGTTGTAGGGGTTATGGAAGATAATAAGGAAATATTATTAACTCAAGAAGGTTACCAAAAGTTAGAGGACGAGGTAGAGTATTTAAAGTCAGTTAGAAGAAGAGAAGTTGCTGAAAGAATAAAGATAGCTATATCTTTTGGAGATATATCAGAAAATGCTGAGTATGATGAAGCTAAAAATGAACAAGCTCAAGTTGAAGAAAGAATAATAAAGCTTGAAAACATGCTAAGAAAAGCAGTTATAATAGATGAGTCTAAGATAGATTCAAATATAGTAACTATAGGATCTATAGTTAAGGTTAATGATATGGAATTTGAAGAAGAGGTAGAATATACAATAGTTGGTTCTGCTGAAGCTGATCCATATGAAGGTAAAATATCTAATGAATCACCTGTAGGGAAAGCTCTTTTAGGTAGAGCAAAAGGAGAAATAGTAGATGTTCAAGTTCCTGACGGGATTGCTAAGTTCGAGATATTAGAAATAAGAAGATAATCTGGAGGTATACAAATGAATAATGATCAACAACATGCTAATGATCAAGCAAAAGAAGAACTTACTGAAGTACTTAAAGTAAGAAGAGATAAATTAGCTAAGTTACAAGAGATGGGAAGAAATCCATTCCACGTAAGTAGATATGATAGAACTAATTACTCTACAGATATAAAAAATAACTTTGAAGCTTTTGAAGGAAAAGTTGTAAAATTAGCTGGACGTATAATGAGTAAAAGAATCCAAGGTAAAGCTGGATTTATAGATATACAAGACCAAGAAGGTAGAATCCAATGTTATGTAAGATTAGATAGAATCGGTGAAGAAGAGTATGCTGTCTTTTCTACATATGATATAGGTGACATAATAGGTGTTGAAGGTGAAGTATTCAAAACTAAAAAAGAAGAGATATCTATAAAAGCTAACGATGTAAAATTATTAACAAAATCTCTTCAAGTACTTCCAGAAAAGTATCATGGACTAAAAGACCAAGATTTAAGATATAGACAAAGATATGTTGATTTAATAGTTAATCCAGAAGTAAAAAATGCTTTCGTTACAAGAACTAAAGCTATGAAAGCTTTAAGATCTTATTTAGACGAAAGAGGATTCTTAGAAGTTGAGACTCCTATATTAAATACTATAGCTGGTGGAGCTAATGCTAGACCATTTATAACTCACCATAATACTTTAGACATACCTATGTACTTAAGAATAGCTAACGAGCTATATTTAAAGAGACTTATAGTAGGTGGATTTGATAAAGTTTATGAAATGGGTAGAATGTTCAGAAATGAAGGTATGTCTATAAAGCATAACCCAGAATACACAGCTGTAGAATTATACCAAGCATATGCAGATTATACTGATATGATGGAAATAGCAGAGAATATGATAGCTTACATGGCAGAAGCTGCTACTGGAAGTATGAAGATAAACTATCAAGGAACTGAAATAGACTTCACTCCTCCATGGAGAAGAATGACTATGGAAGAATGTGTTAAGGAATATGCTGGAGTAGATTTCTCTACTATTAACACAGATGAAGAAGCTTTAGCTGTAGCTAAGGAAAAAGGTATAGAAATAACTCCTGGAATGAGAAGAGGAGAAGTTATAAATGCTTTATTTGAAGAGTTTGGTGAAGATAAATTAATCCAACCTACATTTATAACTCATCATCCAGTTGAAGTATCTCCATTAGCTAAGAGAAATGTGGAAGATCCAAGAAAAACTGACAGATTTGAAGCTTTCGCAAATAAATGGGAATTAGCAAATGCTTTCTCAGAACTTAATGACCCAATAGATCAAAAAGAAAGATTTATGGACCAATTAAGAAAGAAAGAATTAGGAGATGACGAAGCTTGTGATATGGATGAGGACTTCGTAAATGCTTTAGAGGTAGGTTTACCACCAACAGGTGGTCTAGGAATAGGGATAGATAGAGTTATGATGTTGTTAACTAACTCTCCATCTATAAGAGACGTTATATTATTCCCTACAATGAAACCTATAAAAGAAACTTCTAATGATGAAATAGAAGAATAATATAAA
>ERZ1463036.46-NODE-46-length-27932-cov-20.758582_pt1 | contig 27932 bp, 34 predicted proteins | sample MGYA00564485_ERZ1463036 | MGnify/ENA primary metagenome ERZ1463036 (study PRJEB39244, sample SAMEA3635127) | Helicobacter pylori | study: EMG produced TPA metagenomics assembly of PRJEB11511 data set (Assembly of a 5300-year-old Helicobacter pylori... | reverse complement strand
CTCCGCTGCTTCCGCCCCCTTGCACGGTGCAATAGAGCTGCCCGCTGCTGTTTTTCTTTATTGTCGAGTTGTCGTACTTGACAAGACCGTAAGTGGAGCTGTCCGCAACAGGGACGGTCCCGGTTATAGTATTAGTAGTGGAGTTGGCGACTACATCCCCGGTCGTGACAAAGTTGTTGCTACCGTCCACACGTGTAAAGGATGAGCCGCTCACATAGTTAAAGTACAAATTCGCCACAGCCCCTGAGCTGTTGACCCCGTTTATACAGTTGCCCGCGCCTTGTCCTAACAGGATATGCACGTTGTTCACCGGACCCACATGCGTGACGGATGTAAATTTCTTTGCGCCCGTGACCGTCTGCTCCGTGTCGATAGTGACAAAATAGCCGGACAAATCAACAAGGTCTCCATTGCCGTTTAGGTAATAGTCGCCTCCGTAAAATCCGGGCGTGCCCCGGAGGTCGTTGTTGTAAACCGCATTGCTGACCATTGCCCATGTCACGGACGTGATAAATCCCGGCAGCGTCTTTTCCACACTGCCGTCATATTCGCCGCCGCTCCACGACAATCTATAGGGGTTTTTGCGGTCATTGGATAGGCGAGAGTCATTGCCTTGGCAAGCCGTGCCGGCTACCGTGCCGTACTTGACGCTAAGCTCATTGCTGGCCGACATTTGCAGCCCTTTGCCGACCGTAAAGCTGACTCCGCCCCCGGCAAAATCGGGGTTGACGTACCACCCGTTAGTGTTTGTATCATAGAGCAGCCCGCCCCCTTGCTTAGCCCGGAACAATCCGGTAGTTGTGTAGTCTGCTGCGACAGGCAAGCTCTCCTCCGGCACGTCCCCGGTGGAATTGGCGATAACATCCCGTTTTGCAAATAATGTATAATCGGTGTCAACCGTCCATCTGTCAGGATCATCCGGATAGCCATGTTTGTTCAATGTAAACAAACCTTTGTATTTTGACAGCGACTCCATAATCAACCTCTGCACACGCCCATATCCATCCTGTATGGACTTGTTAAGGTCAGCCAATGCCTTCACCTCGTCTATGCTTTGGTTTGCATTGATGACCTCCTCCTTTATTTCTGTCGTGTTCCCCTTTATTTTCTCCTCGCCTATTGTTATCGTCTGTTCGATAGGATAGTCGAGTTGCTTTTCTACTTTGAGCACACGTGTGGAAAGCGTTTTACTCCCGCATTTGTACAATACAGACCTCCCTACTTCTATGTCGATGTTGCCGGACTTGAAAGCCACAGGATTAGATGGGAACGTGTAAGAATCCCTGTCCTGCTGCCGTTTTCCAATCTCTTTCAATAGTTCTTGAGCGAGTTCGGCTTGTGCCGAGGATACATATTCATGTGGCATTTTTATATTATACAGCACCACCATGTCTCCGTCCGATGGAATGATGGATGTTGTTCCCGGTACAATTATGCCGTTCTCCTCTACAAAGTTAATCTCATATTCTTGCGTATCTTCATGATACGTCAGCTTGAAGTCACGCCCATTGAGCTGCCCCGATTCAAAGGATGCAGACAATTCGAGTCCGGGAAGAAGCATTCCATCCGGGTTGTCAACCTTGTCGTAAGTGGTATTGTTTAAAGTAAAGCCGGGTATCTTGAATTTCCAAATAGCATATTGCTTATATATCGGGTTGCCTCCGCTATCAACACCGACCTGAATTTTATCTCCTTCAGAATCCCTTAAGTCATTCAACTGTGCGCTTACGCTTGATATCGCAAGCTTGGAAGATGGATATATGTCATCGAAGATCAAAGTTTTGACAAATACCTCTTCCTTATTCAAGTTGTCACGTATATCTATATATCCCCCCGGGTGTACATCCGGATTGAGTGTAAGCCTCTTGTTGACGAGCCCGTTTGTGAAACCACTGTCGTTGTAGTCTTGAGTGATGTTACGTGTTGACCCGAACGCATAGAACCTCGTGTAATATCCTGATTTGTTCTTCGTGATGAAAGGCGAGCCTATGTTTCTGCCCACTTCTAATGTTATTTCACTTCCATATTGGCATTTGGATAGGTGTATGGTCGTCCCATCCACCCACCATTCCGTGTCAAATGCGTCCGCTATCATTCCCAGAGCATCGAATATGGATACGTTTTGGAACGACAGATATTCCATTTTTTCATCAGCGATAGAAGAGTCAACAGAGAAAGTATAGGATGAACCGGTGTATTTCTTCAATGCCGCAACCACCCTTTCCATAAACTGTCCGGGGTAAGCAGTAAGTCCCCAGTCGGTCTCTTCCGTATTATCAGAGACGAAGAAGAACGGCTTTTTTGACCACTCCGCAACTTCATCATAGAACAGAGGAGAGTACTTGCATTCAACTTCATCCGACATATCGGGTTGATAAGGTTCGAGCAACTTGAATTTCTTTCCCCCGACCGTTATGAAAGCCCCTGCCTCCAACTCATCGTGCTTGTTGCTGTTCCATGACAACTGTATATAACTCTTGGACATGAGCTCTGAATACATTCTGCACTCTTGCGTAATAGGGACGCTTAATAGCGTCTTTCCGGATATGTCTTTTATATCTATCATAACTATGGTCAATTATATGTTACCCTCTGTCCGTCGGGTCGGGTTCATTGAATTTGGCTGACATTTTCCCGAACATCCTATTCTTGCATTGCCCGTATGTGACATTCTTCCCAGTATATGTCAATTTGTACACGTCGCTGCTATTATCGGGAACGCTAATGGAGACAGCCCCTTTGTAAAGCTCTGACAGGAAAGCTTTTTTCTTGGATTGATAGTCGGCCTTGGAGCGTCCTTGTATCGTGAAAGGTAATGTCAAGTCCCTTTCATCTACTTTTACCCCATCTATTATTACCCGTTTCCCATGCTCCAGCCTTGATTTGTTTTCTATCAATGGCTTTGTAGGAACAGGGCATCCCAGTGCGTCCAAGAAACCTGCTCCCATTCTCACTCCCCACTCGGATAACGCATCCTTCCCGTTTATTAGTAAATCAGCCATAATATCATAAATTAGATGTGTTCTTTTTTACTTCTGCAATATCTTTTTGCATCTGCTGTATCGGTTTCACAATTGCACCCGTATTCTCCGTTATTTGCACGAGTTCAAGGTATGAATTTGCAATAAGCGTCCTTGATTCGTCCGCTATACCCCTTATCTCAATATTGGATGAAATGAGAGTGTCGGCTTTCAGGCTTAGTATGTCGAGCGTCTCTGCCTGTGATGAGTTCAAGGTCTTTATTTCCTCTCCCGACATTTGCAATGCCGTGAATCTCCCATCAAGCCTTCCTGCGCTTTCTTGCGACATGGTTTCAAACCCTCCTCCCGTAGCTGTTTGTTTGTACGCCTCATCATATCCGGTCACTTTGTTTATCGCCTCTACCTCGTTACGAGCGGATGATGCGTATTCTTCATATTCCCTTCGCAACTTGTCTATGTTTTCTTCCAATACTCCTTTCTTGGCGAAATCGGCCGCCTTTTTGTACAAGTCCTGAAGCTGCTTCTTATATTCAGTTGCGATGTTGTCTTTTATCAATGCGTCACGAACATACTTGGTGAAGTTTTTTGCCAAATCCTCGCCTTGCTTGTCCATGTCGCTTATCATTGAAACAAAATCTTCATAAAAATCATCCCATGATACCGACAGCAACGCTTCTCCAAGACCAAGCTCGTCATCCTTTACGGCTTGTATCTTGTCAGCATAGCTCCTTATTGCCTCTCCGAGAGTATCACCCAGCAGCGAAAGAGCTTTTGTGTCTTCTGACAATCTCACAAGGTCTTCATCAGACAGCTTCCAAATGAAGTCCATGCGTCCGAAGTCTTCGATGCTCTTAGCGACCACCCCAGTTGCCTTATTGTAATAATCCCTTAGCGAATCGTATCCTTCCTGATAGAACTTCCTCACTTCCGCATTTCCGGAATTTAAATCATCCTTCATCTTTTTGCGTATCTTAACTCCTTCCGATGCGGAAGAGCCTATCCCCAACAAACCTTTTGCCGCACCGCTGTTGAGCCATGTTTGGCTTTGCGATTTGATTGCAGTAGCCGATTCCTTCTCCAGCTTGACCAATTGCTCGTAGTATGATATCGTCTCCCTCATGGAGTTCTTGGCATCTCGCATGGAACTGTTCAAGTCGCTAATACTTCCATCAAGCAGTTTTATGTAATTGTCAAGAGTATTGACATAATCCGTCAGCGTCGTGTCTGCAGATCCTCCGAACATCGTTGTGATGAGTTGCACTGCCTTCAAGGCCGCTTCTATTATGGCAAGGACAGCAACTGACTTCTCCATGTTGCTTAGAGATGTTTTGAACATGTCAACACCCCTTGCCATTGACACGCCGGCCAACACGGCATTACCAGCCAATCCGAGCATCTCTCCCGACACTCCTCCTATGATGTCCCCTGCTTCCTTCAACGCCTTGGAGTAGTCTTCCACGGTCTCCATGAGCTTGTTGAATGACTTCTTTTGCTTGTTGCCAGCCTCTGTCATCTTTTGAGCCGATTTAATCATGCCACCGGACGAGGACTCCATCCCTTTTGTGTCGTTTTTCCCCTTCGCCTCGTCATAGGTTTTTTTGTATTTATCGAACTCTTTCCTTGCCCTTGCGTACTCAATCCTTGCGGTTCTCATAGATTCTATTGGCTTTGACAAGTCCATGGAATCTTGCAGCTTCATTATGGCGTCCGCCACGGTTTTTATTTGGTCAGGTGACAAATCTTTAGATGTGTCGATGAACATTTGCAGTTGCTCCTTGGCCGCCCTTAACGCCTCCGGTGCGGTATTCCCCAAATCCCCGAAGATGTATTCCCAGTTTATGTTCTTCTTTAGTTCATCGAAATCCAGTCCGTCAAGAGCTTCCTTCAATCCTGATTTCACGAATTTTATTTGATATTCCCTGTCGATATCAGTGATATCCTTGTTTTTGTTTATTGCGCTTATTTTATCCTCAGCCTCTTGAACCAGAGCTATGCGCTTCTCCTCGTAACTGCCGTAATCCTTCAAAAAAGCCTGTATGGTCTTTCGCTCATCCTCTTTTCTCTTTTCGTTAAACTCTTTCACGTTCCTTGCATACGATTCTTCTTGCGCCTTGATGAGTGCATCGAATTGAGCCATTTCTTCCTTTGACAGAGTGACGGTAGATGGGTCGAACGGTTTGCCGTTGCTGTTAGGATTCCTTTCTGCTTCAAACCGTGCGGCATCCTTCTTCTTCTGCAGATAGTCTTCCTTCTGCCTGTTTATGGTCTCCATTTCCTTCTTGTGCTCCAATGACATTAATGCCATGGTCTTGTAGTATCCTTCTTCTTTTGCCTTTATGGTCGCCTCTGCGACTTGGTGCTCCATGTCCTGCGCTGCCCTTTTTCTTTCCAGCGTCAGCTTCCCAATCCCTTTCAGATACTCTTCATGCTCTTTTTTGTCCTTTTCTATAGCCTTCCCCGTTTTACCTCCTAGGTTTTTAAAAGCCTCTTCTGCCGCCTCAGCTTCTTTGACGGCTTTGAGGTAATCTTCCTTGTTTTTGCCCTTTGCGTCTTCCACCGCTTTCTTTTTTGCCTTCCATTCGGATTCTGCTTTTTTGTAAGCTTCCCTGTATGTCTCCTTAGGCTTGGATTCGGCATCTTCTTTTGCTTTCAGCCTGGCTCTATCGTATTTGTCCAATTCTTCTTGGGTTTTGTCGTATTTAGCTCTCTCGGTCTTGAGCTGTCTGATAAGGACAAGGCTCGCCAAGCCTGACGCTTGCGGGTTTTGGGATGCGAAGTCAATGCTTTCCCTCAATCTTTTCATTCTCTCTGCCGATTCGTTCTTTTGCCTTATGAGTCCATCCCGATAACCTTTGTCTCGCTCCTCGTTAAGTTTCTTGTATGCCTCTGTCGTTCCCATTACTGCTATCTGCTCCATCGTGTAGCCTTTCACTATGTTCGGGAAAGCATCTTGGAGGGCTTGGTATGCCTGGACCTTGGCCAAGTCGGTTTCAGCTTCGTCTTGTATGGCTCGGATGAGGCTCTCAGCACGTGCCCGTCTTTCATCCAACGACTCATTCAGCCTGTCCAATGCCTCTTTGTGCCGCCTTGCCCCGGCTTCCGCAGCCGATGTTGAAGATGCAAGCTTCCACATGGCCGTCCCTATGCCTATTATGGCTGTAGCCACAAGAGCGTAGGGGTTTGCCCTCATGACGCTGTTAAGGGCTGCTTGTGCTGCCGCATAAGCCTTTGTTGCTTTTATATTGGCGAGAAGGGTCTTGTTTCTCACCTGCTCAATTACAATCGTCGCCATCACTGCCGCCTTGTACGTTCCATATATGGCTGCAAGTCCTGTTACTACCTTTCCTATAGTTTCATAATTCTCCACGAGCGTTGTGGCAAGTTTTATGCTACCCATGATAGCCCCCTCCGATTGTTTGCCAATCTTGTTGAAAGCAGAATCCACAGCATCAGAAAGCATGGACAGTTGCCCATTTATTGTCTCCGACGCGTTCATGGACATGTTGTAGAACTTACCTCCAGCCGATGTTGCGTCTATGAACGCCTGCTGTACCATACTTGTGGAAATAGCCCCCTTGGACATATTTTCCTTCAATGAGGATATGGACTCTCCTGTTTTATCAGCAATTGCCTGTAGGGGATTAAAACCGGCATTTATCATTTGGTTCAAGTCTTGCCCCATCAATTTGCCCGTTGATGACATTTGCGAGAAGGCAAGCGTCAAGGATTTGAACTTCTGATTGTTTCCCATGGAAATGTCTCCTATCGCACGTATATACGAAGGCACTTTCTCGGCTTCTATGTTGAATCCAAGCATCATTTGTGTAGCTTCGGTGACATCAGAAAATTCCAAAGGTGAAATTTTGGCGTATTCCCTTACTTCTTCCATCAATGCATCAGCCTTCTCTTTTGACCCAAGCAATGTTTGTATGGCGGTGTCCGCCTCTTGGAATTCGCCTCTGACCTTTATCATGTCGGAAATCAAATCCTTAACCGCAAGTACCCCTATCAGCTTCTTTCCCAACCCCAACATGGACTTCGCCATCTTGTCCGTGGCTTCCGTGTTGTCTTTGCTGTCTTGCCTATACAATGCGTATTCATCCCTGAGCCTTTTCAATCCCAGCCTTGCCTCCGCTTGCTGTTGGGAGAGATTGAACAATGCTGCCTTTTCTTCCTCAAGTGACTTCTTAGCCGCCGTGTATTCTCCGAGCCAGTGCGAAGCGGCACCTGGATTCCCCTTCTTTAATGCCTTTTGGTAAGACTCTCCGAGCTTCCTTACATCATGTTCCACATCCTTGATGACCCCCTTCTGCGCTATCATCTTCTCTGTCATATCATTGATGGCCGATGATGCGTCATAAACCTTCCTTCTGTACCCTTCGCCTATTTCTACGGCGGATTTTGCAGCTTCAGCTGTCAGTTTGGAGAACTCCTTGCTTGCTACCTCAAGCCTCTTCTCAGTGGCCTCCACCTCCTTCCCGGGCATGGAACTCCCGAACTTCTTGAGTTGCTGTTCAAGCCTAACAACCTCTTCCCTTAACTTTTCCACCTTCTCCCAGTCGGCCCTAACTTTGAAATACAATTCAGCCATATATCAGTCGAATTTAATATCCATGTCTTTTTCAGTCACTTCATTCATTTTTTCCCCGTAACAAACACGGAGCTTGTCCTTTTGCATGATTATCAAGTTGCGATAAGGTATAACCTCCACCACTTCGTTATAACTGAGGTTTAGGTTGTCCATGAACGACGCAATCTGACCGAGCATGCAGTCGTTGCCTATGGTCTCTGTTTCGCTATCAGGCTTGCTACGTTCCTCGCTAAATCCGATAGCTTCAAAAAATCCTTTGTACCTATCAACGAATAAGCTTCGCACAACGCATCCACGACCTCTTCATGCGTACCTTGGGATATTTCAGTACTTAGCAGGTCGTCTCCTTGGATGAAATAGGAAAGAGCCCTGGAAGCCGCCTCCATGTCAGCCGACATGACGATATCCTTGATAGTCTTTCCGTTTATGTTGGAAAGACACAATCCAGCGCCCGCTATCTTCTTGATCGTAGGTGGCATTATCACATACACCTTGCTGTTTATCACCACAGCCTTGCAGTCCATTCCTAAGATTGCGCTGCTTACTATCTTTGCCGCATTGCCCATATCTTATCTATCAAATGAAGGCGGGAGATACCCGCCTTCCGTTATCCGTTAAAACTGTTGTCAGATAGGAGATCAAAGACGATTCATGACAAAGTTATTTGAGTTCCATCAAACCAGTACTCATCCTTCACGCCCTCATTTTGGCTCTCCATCGCCACGGCGGTCAACCCAAGCCCAAGGTTCTTCTCTGCCGTGGTGGTTTTGCCTATGATTCCGGCGTTGGTGAACACAACGAAGTTTCCAGTTTTTGTCTGTGCCACTATCGCCTTGTATACCAATTCTGCACTGTCCGGTGCAGACCACCCTATTTCCGTTTCATTTTCCTTCTCGACAGTGCCGCCTTGCAAGTCCGCCTTGGTTTGGAAATCATACTCTCCGATTGTGAATGCAATGGTCTTGGCACCATTGTCGGTCTTGTCGCGATAATACGTACGGCCTGTAAGCTCGTTGATGTAATCCGTAACGCTTGGGTCGTCCTGTGTGTATTGGAACGTATCCTTGTGCGAGTTCTTAATCTCTTTGGCTGACTTTATCCATGCCGCCAAAGATGTCTTTGTGACGGCTGCCGTTATGGGCTCACCGTACCATAATCTTTTTACACCTATGAATGGTTTCATAACTATCAAACATTTAAAACTTTAAACAATATTCTTACATTGACATAGTGGCATCCGGATACTTCGTCATAATCCATTCCTATGGAGAAAACCCCGTAGTCGTAGCTGCTCCCATCATACTCCCCCGTGGACTCGAAGACATACTTTGCCTTTTTTGCAAATTCCCCAAGCCTGATTGTGTCAGCCTCCCCTTCTTCCTTGTCTGGGACGAAGATGTTCACTTCTACGAAGGAATCTTCCCATATCTTGCCCTTCTGTTGTTTTTTTGAATGGATAGTAACGCATTCTGATGTTACCCTTCCTCTCAATTTTCTACCGTCCGGAAAGACCGTGATTCCCAATGGGAGGCAGTCATTGTAGATAATGTTGGCCGCATCCGCATACGTTATCATTCCAATTCCTCCTTTAATTTGTTACAAACGAACAGAGCCGCCCCGCTCAACACTTCATATCCCTTGGATTCGACATCGGACGCATAACTATATCCCTTCTCTGATTTTGCGTCGTTGGTAAGGACCAATCCTGTCTCGTCAACATCGTAACCATTGGAAGTCCTCAGTTTAAGTGTATGGTCTTGGTAATTGCCGTTTTCCTCTGCATACCTGACACCATCCTCTCCTGCATCTATCATTTTTTTCTCGACCTCCCAAGTGCCTTCGCTGAAAAAACCTTCGGTGTCGGAGAAATCGAATTCAAATCCAAAATTCACCATAACCGAAATAATTGCAGTTTCTTGGTTTCTTTGCCACGACCCCTTCGCCTCTTACCCTTTCACCTTCCATACACCGCACCTCCTCGCCGCCCTTGAAGGCAATATTCCTCTCGCAAACCACATGGTATTTGGAATCATAGGTGATTCCGTTCTCTGACACGAGTTTGGTGGTCGTGTCATCATCACACCTGCATTTGCATACGGCTTCCCATGTTTCTTCCTTCGCTGCGACTGGTCTTCCGTATTCATCCCTTGTGTACCCTGAGGTATTCTTCAGATATAGAGTGTGGGGAGCGTAATTCATAAAAATGTAATTTTGGGATCGTTGCTTAATTCGTCTACCACACCGAGCCTTTTGCACTCAAGCCTGTAGAACTTTATCATACCGTTGGTGTCCCACGACATAGAAAACCCACTCTCGCTTATGGACGAGGCACGGCCCAGGATGGATGGTATGTATTTTACAATACCATACCTTATCCTGTTTATGTTGCCTTCACCCACTTCCGAATTAAGGGCTACGCCAGCTTTGAGACTGATATCCAAGAGACCGGCTTCCGACATGTTAAAGCCGAAATCCCCAAAGGTCTGCCGTATATAGTCCTCCGCCGTCATGTTCATGAGTTCATTGTCGTAAGGTCGATATTCACAATCTTGTTAGGGGCGATAAACTCCGGAATCCATTCTGCTGAGTACTCCATGTACCGTCCTTCTTCATCACGATAGTTGCATATCGCCATCGATCCTTCGCTTATCGAGTAATTGCGTCCCGGCACTGGGTCGGTAACCACGTAAGGTCTGTGGTAACGCATACGCAACACCTCATCCTGAGGTAGCAAAGTTATCTTGTCGTTTGCATATATTTGGACGTTGTTGCCTGACTGGTCTTCCACGTAGTCCTCCTTGATTTCAATAGGAGGAAGACCGATTCCTGTGAACACCTCCGATGCCATGCCAGATGTTATCAATCCTCCTCCCACGTAAAGCTGGCTGCTTCCAAGAATCATCTTGAACGTGTCCCCGAAGTCTTTGCATCCAACAATGTTCTTGTTGAATGTCGAACGTGACATGATCATCTTCGAGAACATTCCGTAGGACGAACTGAGCTCTTCAATCTTGGCTTTCAGGTAAGACACGAATTGGAGCTTGTCCGACTGCTCAGGTGTCAGTTTGGCTAATGGCAAACTGATGTCAAGCAATTCAATGTTCTCTTTGTTGTCGGCGAGATGCACGACAGACTTGCCCGTCATTAACAATTCACCTACCACAATGTCCATGCGTTTGTGAGGCGCAAGGAGAACTTGGCGGTAGTCGTCATAGATAAAGTCGATGATTTCGGAAAGGATTGCTCTTTGATCTCCTGTGTTGGAGGCATTGAACTTGTCGAGGATGTCCTGTAGTTCCGTCAGACGGTCCACGTCCATCTGATATCGGTCTCCCAAATATGCTATTTCGGTGTATCCCGAACCAAGCGAACGTCTTTCCCTAATCGGCTTTTGGTCGTTCTTCCCTATGATAGAGCCCGCCACAACTCCGGTGACAGTGCCAAGGTAAGTCTTGAACACTCTTGTTTCCGTCTTCCGGAACGACCCGTACTGCCGCCAATAGATTTTGTCCTTGCGTGTCTGTAGAACACGGTCGATAACAGCATCTACGATAAGCGGGTCGGAAAACAGAGTCTGTATTGTTAGATTCATTCCACTCTCTTTTTAAAATTAATAATCAAACTGGAATCTGCATGTCAGCCCAACCTTGTCTTCTGCATGGATAGGTATGGCAAGCTTGGATTCCTTAACCTCATACGCCTGCATCAACAACGTCCCCATTACCGGGCCATCGTTTTCTACTTTAATTTCCCCGTAAAGGACAAAGTTGGCAACGTTCTTCTTTTTTGTACCTCCTGCTGCTGTAGCCTCAAAAAGGATACTTCCCTTTTCAACATCCTCTCCTAATGCGGCTTTGATAGTGATTTCGTCAAAGTCGGGGCTTGAGTGGTCTATTCCGGAAACCTCAGCCCCCTTGCTGCCGCTGCCTATGAACATTCCTGCATACAACAACGGATTTTTCTTTACTTTGATTTTGAGGCTGGAAACCCCATTTACGTACTTCTCGTACACCTCCATGTTCCTCACTGGAACAAATGTCCGCTTTCTTAAGTCTGCCTGCACTGGCATGAATACAGGAAGGGTAGAGCCAGCCACAAGGTTAGTGGTGTCAAGACGCCATGGACCGCTTTTTCTTACCCCTGACTCTACACGGTAAAACTCCTCGGCCTTGTGTTGCGGCTTCAAATTCCATTTAGTACCTGCTGTCATTTGGTCATTTTTTAGATTCGACAATTTTTTTCGTGCCATCGGCAATCATGCTTGAAATCTCCTTATTGTCTTCTTTCAGTCTTTGCTCTGCCGTTTCAGGAGGGGTAACCCCTTTAAACCCGTCGTTTGCAAAGTCCTGTTTCAACTCCTTGAAGTAAGCGTCCAAGTCGTCATCATCCTTGATGGCACATCTTTTCGCATAATTCTCCGGTATGCCGTATTCCTTGGCCTTTGACAGTATTTGGCTTTCCCTCAAGCTTTTCGCCTTATCCGCTTCATACTTATTAAGCTTTTCAGACAGCGGTGTTATCGCTGCATTTACGGCTTCTGCTATGATTTTTGCCATGTTCTTGTCATCGTCCGGTTCTCCTTTATCAGCATCACCGTCCCCGATTGGTAATCCGTTTTTAAGGTTATGCTTCTTCTCATAATTGGCAATAGCCGTGATACGAGCATCCCCGGCACGGAAATCTCCGTACGAGTTTAACACGTCCGCAAACCCGATGCCCTCTACGATTGAGTTCACCGCTTTCTCGTCCGTTACGCCTTCTGCTTTTTTGGTCGCTATCCGGCTTAGGATCGCAGTATCCACCCCAGCAAATTTCTGTTGCAGCCCTGCCATAATCAATTCAATGATAGTCATATCGATACTTTTTAGTTGTTTGTAAATATAACAACTAATTGTTATCAAGAATAGGAGGCGCGTGCTTGAATGCTTCACCTGTCTAAGATTGTGACGAATAAGAGCATCTGAAAGAACATGACTTTTCATAGAGGATTCTTTCAAGCGGGCTTAAAGCCCGCTTGCTTACTGTATTAGAGCTTCTCTTCTTGACATGAAGTAAGACTTTTCTTCTTGTGTCAAAAATGGGATTTCTTCTATGGCATCGCACCTGTCTATGTTCTTATCAAAAGAATAGACTATCAGCTTTCTTAAGAAATTTATCCAGTTTAGGATTTTATTGTAATCTGTTGTCCCGCTGTGCTGTCTGAACTCGATAGTTTTATGACTCATGTAAGCATGTGCATTGACTTTTCTGTAGCGCGAAATGTTTATCCTTGCCACGTCATCTTTTGTACAACACCCGCTGTAGTCAAGATTAGCAAGAGTTTGGCAATATTTATTAGCTCTTCCCCTTCTTGAGGAAGGCATAAAACTGTCAATTGTTGCCTCTAACGCTTGATAGTTTTTAAATATGTTTACAAAATGTTCGTCACTCATCTTTTCTGCACCGAAATGAACGTGAAGGCCAGTTGACCGGTTAACCTTTGCGCCCACAGAATTAAGCGACTCGCACACTTTTTTAAGGCTGCTTTCACCTTTCTTGCCCTTTAAGATAGGGCTAACGACCTCTTGCCCATATTCACCACTTATAGAACCGTCACTGACAATCTTGTAATATTCTTTATTGTCCCGATGGTTGTAATTCTGCGAATATATAGCAATATTCCTTCTTGCCGCTTCTTGCAGCAAGTCGTTTCTTCGCACATTGTAGCATTCGATTTCGACACCGAACGTAAGCGTGTTGACATTGAAGCCCTTTGCAGTACTGACGCTGCCAAGCATCAACCGTATTTCGTATGGTGTGATGCCAAGTTTGACAAGGCTTATAGCCTTTGTCTGCTTGCTGTCTTTGCCGCTCATTATTTCTGTCACTTGTTCTTTCAGGGTTTTCATATTGCTGATTTTGTTGATATAATGTTTTTATTTGTTGATCAATATAAGATTGCACTTTTTGAAGCTTCTGTATTCGCCTTTTTCTGTATCAAAATACACCTGCAAATTGTCATTAGGTCTTCTACCTGTACCTTTTGTTTCACCAACCAGCCCTTCTTTCAAAGTGCCGAATGCCTGTCTTAAGCTGCCATCTACTTTCTTATAGTAAAATTCTGCCACACCCCTTTTCAGCAGGCTTTTTAGCTTTGCGTTAAGCCAAGCTGTCTTCAAAGCCTCTGACAAGCTGTAGCCATTTCTTCTTACAAACTGCCATGCAAGGTTCATTATCTCTCTCAGGCTATTTCTTTTGTCTGTGCTCATATGTATATCGTTTTTAGTTATACCTTAATTTTTTATACTGCAAATTTAGATAAGTCTTAATACGAAACAAAATTTAAACTTATAATTAATGTTAATAATTTAGATTTGTCTAAATTTTATAGCGGCTATGTTGTAGGTGTATCTAAATCTATCTATATTTGCAACATAATTTTAATATTCAGACATATGTTAAGAGTTAAAGAAATATGCAGGCAGAGAGGAATCAGCCAAGCGGAGCTCGCGAAGGAAATGGGAGTTTCTGCTTCTGCTTTGAACCAAAGCATAGTAGGTAATCCAAGTTTGGACAAACTGAAGGAAATTGCAAAAGCCCTCGAAGTTTCCATTTCAGAACTTGTGGGGGATGATATATCAAATAATATCATAACATGCCCCAATTGCGGAGCAAGACTTATAATGAAGAAGGAAGATGATTGTTTGCTGAAAGCTAAATAGAAGGTATGATAGGCTTGTTAGACGGGTAAAGTATAATACTTGTTTCATTCCCCATAGCATGAGGCGCATCCATGCGCTCGGTGCGCCTCATTGTTCTATTTATTATATTTTTATGAGATTGTTTTGTCTTGACTCGGTAATTTAAGAAACAGATATGTTCTATTCTTTATTTTTACCTGATTCCTTAATTGGGTCATTCCCGATTTCATCGAGCTCTTCTTCCACCCTGTCAGCATTGCCGGCAAAAATCACGCCCTTCCTTCTCGACCATATCCCACCGTTTACGGCCTTGTCGGCAATATTTACCTTGTCCTCTATGTTGTCAAGCCTGTAAGGAACTATATCGGTCTCTATATCTATCGTAAGCGAAGCCTTGTCAAGCTCTGTCGGGTTTATGGATGCGCAAGCGGATACAAGGAAATTGATCCTTCGTTGGAAAAACTCCCCAAGCTCCTCTGCGTGGTTGGAAACCTCCATGTGTGTTGACATGAAAACATAATCGAAAGCGACCCCCGACAATGCATTGCCAGTCCCTTGCAACTTGTCGAAGCTTATTTGCGGGGTGTTGGTCATGGAATATGCTTTGTCGAAGAGGGTGTTCAACTCGAACTCAACTGTGGTTGGTACTTGATTCCACGTAAGGTATTGCGCATCCGCCCCCTCGCCGGTCAGCTTGACTATCTTGTCCTTTACTTTCCCCATGAACCCATCCACATCCCCTATCAGCTTCAACAATGGGAAAAAATGGTAGTCTATGCAATCTGCATAGTTTGACAACAGTTTCTCGATACGGACACGGAACGTTTTGATTTTTGCACAAAACGGCTCGCTCCTATACGCATACAATACGGGTATTTTCTTGAATCCGTGCGAGAACGGCTGTTTTTCCACATACCCTTCGCTCGCCGTTTCCCACCTGTACACCATGCTGTCTGTTATCGTCATGAACGAAGTTATTTCCGTCCCGTCAAGCAACGTCTTCTTGTATTCCCTCGAGAATGCCACCATATCTCCCTCATCATTGAAAAAAGGATATAAGATGTCTCCACGGAAAGGTGACCAAATGACGCTTTTGAGCCTTTGTGACGGCTTGGCCCTGCCTCCGAATGCCTCCTTTGCCTTGCTCCACAGTTTTGCCCAGAAAGATTCGTCTTGGACGGCATACCAGTATTCTGCCACTTCTTGCTCCGCCAGCCACGACCGTACAATCTTCTTGTTGCGGTATTTTGTCTTATTTGCCTTCAGCGTCATCTTTACCGCCTCGAACAGCTTGGATTCCCCGTTGTCTGACGGCACGCACTCCAGCGATGGTTCTATCCCGACCGTGAAAGCCGTTTGGGTGTTTATAATATCCTGCTCAAGGGGGACTACTATGCGGTTCACTTCCTCCGTGTCATACTTGGCCTCTTCGGTAACCGACTTGCCAGACTTCTCGTCATATACCGTTTTGGCCTCCTCTTTTAATATCTTCCGGTCTGGATATTTTTCCTTGTCCGTCATGATTTCATGAAGTTTTGGATTCCAGTCCTTCCACAAGGCCATCCTGTCCGGATTTTCTGTCTTCCTCCCCTTCTTCAAAAGGCGAATTTTTTCAGGTATGTCATCCAATGCGAGTATTTCATTTATCGTGTATTTCATATGACTATGTTTTAATGTGTGAATATTCCAGTTATATCCTTCGGCTTGAGAATGCGACCAAGAATATGGCCCAATATGTAATATCGAATTGGGTCGATGCAGTGATTCCATGCGTCGATGGGCTCGTTTATTAGATTCCCGTCTTTATCTTTGTCCCATACATAGTTGCGCAATTCTTTTTGGATATGGTAAGAGCGTTTCGTTACGAACAGCTCCATCTCTTGTATCTTGTCAATCCCGGCTTTGATAGAGCCGGGAAATTTGTCTACAGGGTAAATATTGACACCTCTATTTTTTATTTCTTGAATCAAGCGAGGGTCTGCGCTGTCCCCGTAAACCTTCAATCCCCAAGGCCTCAATCTCTTGGCTATGTCGTTTGTCAGCATTCCTGTTTCATAGAACAGCTCGTCCACATAAAGGCGGTTGTCAACTATCCCGCACCTGACACCAGTGGAAGGGTCGTTGGTGAAACCCCAGTCTGACGCAAGGGCGACCTTCTTACACTCGATAGGGAACTCTTCAACAATTCCCCATTTCTTGAACACGGCACCCTCCGCAACATCTGCCCAGCGTCCTATGACGACATGGGCGTATTTCTCCGGGTCGTTCACTTTCATGTATTCAACTTCCTTGAGGAACTCGTCAGACAGGTTGTCCAAGTTGTCCAAATAAGTGGTATGGATATGAAGCACATTCGGGTGTGTGGAAATCTGCACTTGTACGCCGTCTATTTCTACAACCTTATGTGAGCCCTCTATGAACCGTTTATAAACCCAGTGGTTGGAATCGCATGGGTTCATAATGACTATGATTCTGTTTTGTATGCCTTTCTTGCGGATTGAAAGCATGATTTTTTCAAACTCCATTTCACTTGTCCATTCTTCCCCTTCGTCGCACACGAACGTGGTAATTCCTTGGATTGACTTCAGCTTTGCGGTTTGATTGCCGGAAGATGTTTTTATGCCACGGAACATGATCCTGCTTTTGGTCATCTTGTTAACGATATCCGTCTTTGTAGATTTGAAATATTTCCCAGTTCCATCCATCTCGACTTTCTCAAGCATCTCAGGTATGATGGACATATTGGCGGAAACCATCGTGTACCTGGTGTATAGGATTTGGTGTACTATTTTACTTATTGGGGTCATTTCAAAAGTCAAACGTTCTATGAAGGTGGAAGCATTGAAGGACTTCCCAGAACCACGACCGCCTGTAATGAGGATAATAAACTTCTCTTTGTCGGTATACAACGGATGATATATCGCCTGGGGAACTATCATTTCAACTTATCTTTAATCCATGAATCAATAGGAACGCCATGATCGATATCTTGAGGTATGTCAACATCTTCATCCTGCTTGCGTTCAACCTTTCTCCAGTCTTCATCGTAATGGTATAACCAAACAGACTGAGCCTGTAAACTGGGGGCCAACTCGCCTTCTACGACTTGAACCTCCTCTTCCCCTGTTAGATTCCCGTCCTTGTCCCTTATCTTTCTAACAGTGGTATTCTTTGTTTTAATACCACCAAGGGCCATAGCAAGAAACTTGGCACGTACAAGAGCGTTTATAGCACAACGCGCGCGCGATAATACTTCTTTTAATTCTATATACTCTCCTTTCTTCTTGCAAAAATTTTGAGTACTTAATCCAATGGCATGGGCGATTTCCTTATCCGTGAATCCCTTTTTGGCATACGACTCCACGAGAGAAAGGAAGTCCTCGCTTGTGTAGTCAAACTTGGGCTTTCTTCCTCCTTTGCTTTTTTCATTTTGAGATTCACTTCTGACTCAATTCAACCTCCTTAATTTTGATTTAACAAATTCTTTCCACTTGTTCATCAAACACCTCGCCTTTTATGAATTTCATATCCGGTCCATACCCGAATCGTTCACAAAATGCAGCCTTGGCTTCGTAGGTGTCAAAGGACAGCATCACATAAGCGTCCATGTTCTCGGCCTGCTTCTGTGCGTTTTCCTTCACCTGCTGCTTGACTTCTTTCATGTGGGCAACCTTTTCGGCTCGTTCCAGCTGCTTGGCAGCCTTCTCCGCTTCCTTCTGCTCCGTGACTGGTGACATCATGTCGGACAATGCATCGGCGATGGAGTTCTCTTCTTCAGTCTGCAAGAGATAATCAACACCAATCATGTTTAAGTCCGCATCAGTCAACCCTGCATCTTTCCAGTCAATATCTGGTATGATTCGCGCCAAAGCGTCAAAGTCCCAAGAACCTTGCGCATTGGGGTTGTTCATCAGAATGTTCAACTCCTTCTCCTGCCTCTCATCCACATCTATGATATCAACACGGATACGGTAGTCGTTATCGGGGTACTTCTGTAATTCGTCCATGACAGACAGGCGCTGGTGTCCACTGACCACTGTAAGACCGGTGCGTTTATTCACAACGATACCACCGACCAATCCGAACTTCTTTATGCCACGCTTTAATGACTTACGTGATTCTTCGGAAATCTTTCTCGGATTGTAGTTTGCCAAATGAATGGCGGAGCGGTTAATCTCCACCGATTCGCTTTTTATGTATTTTGATAGTTCCATATTAACCATTACTCAAACTAAGTCCTCGACTTGCTGCTCTGTGCATATTTTCTGCCGCTCTTCCGATTCTTCTAAATTGAGACTCTGTTGTTGCTCTACTTCTTAATGCCTGAGAACGGTTAAGAATAGCAACTTGCGCTTGGTTGTATCCCAAACCAGACATTATATTTTGAGCCGTATAGGGGTTTCCTAAATAACTCATAGTTCTATTTGATATTCTTCTCCTGACTATGCATTCCTCCTATTAATTTGTTTGTTATGATACTCCCAAAGCACCCTTTCTGCCATCGGGAACACCTTGTAAATTCTCTGTAAATCCTGTGGGTAATTCTTCTCCAGCCAAAGCATGCATTCAAGGTTGAAGCCGACACCGGAGCTTGCCTTCAATGAATACCTGACAGGTTCTGGAAGATTATGCTGTTTCATGTACGAGAGGATGTCCCTCTGGTTCCAATCAGCCAAGGGATAACACAATCCGTTGTTTTCATAGCCGTTGCCTTCATAGCCGTTCAACATTAAACGCCTGTTCATGCCATCGGCTTTCTTCATGCCTAAAAATGTGTAATAAACACCATGCCTCAATTGCATGGCTTTCACCACGTCGGAAAGCTTTAACAGCTTCACTTTGGGATTAGGCACGCAATACAATCCGCCACGAAGGATATAAGTCAGATTCCAATGGGGTATTTGCTCAAACTTTATCTTCGGGTATTTGGATTTAGTCCAGTTTATCCAACGGTTGATGTGCTCCAAATCTTTCACAAAGTACATGAATGCACAGATAATCCTGTCAAACTTCGGATAGAGCAAATCAAGAAGGACAAGCGAATCCTTGCCAAGTGACAAAAACAGCAAAGCCTCATTCGATTTTGCCCGAATGAGGTCTATATGCCGGTTCGCTTGTTCCACTTTGTTCATGGTTTAACCTCCTGACAATCCGTTTGCTATGCGGATGTCCGAATAACGCTGCCTGCGTGACCCTAACTGGGAGGCGCTTGCCGTCCCTCTACGGTTGGCTACCAGTCTTCCTCCGATACCTGCTCCATTCATGTTCCGGCGTGGGCCGGAAATTCTGTTGACTCTTTTTGCGACTCGGCGAATCAATTTAAGTTAAACAATCATTTTATATGCTTCTCCAATACCTTGCCTAAGGTATAATCTATCTGGGCGGCGATATATTCTTCACCTTGATATTCATAGGTGATATCTTCGCCGTTTTCATCTGTGAGGATAGCCACTTCTGCCTCTTTTGCTTCAACGACAATGTAAGGACGTTTGCCCTTATATTCACCGGTGATAAACTTGATGGCGTCGTACCGTATGGGCTTCAATTCTATTTCCCCGTCTTCCGGCAATTCTTCATCTGCCTTGTACTCTTTGCCGCAGCAGAGATAGGTGATGTATCTTTTTGCATTGGTAGGTCTGATTTCACGATATTCGTGAGTCTTCTTACCTGACAAGATTTCATCGAAATACTTCTGCTTAATGTTTAATGTCAGAATATTCATAATCGTTCCGTTTCCAATTTAAAATTAGTAGTTGCGGGTAACGGATTCGAACCGCTGTCCTTCACCAAGTCAAAGTGACGAGCCGACCACTGCTCCAACCCGCGGTGATAATCCAAAGATACGAAGAAAACCATAACGTTTGACCTCGTGCACACTTTGTTTTCTTCACTTTTAGGCAAAATGTGACAAGTCCACGCCTTTATATCCTGCGACATGGCTTCATGCGCCATTCTGCCGCCTTACCCAATTCTCTATAAACCGCATCTTTCATGCCTTTAGTTTTTTAAAGTTGATAACCTGTTTTAACATGCTGCAAACATAATGATATTATTTGATATTTGTATATACAAGCAGCAATAATCTTATTGTGTTTAATATTATTTATAATTTGATTATTGTATATACAAAAATAATATAAAAACTCGTTCTATCCTTGTTTTATTTGATTTTTGTATATACATTTGCAGTGTAATAAAAGATAATTTATAATTTTAAATTTATATGACTATGCGAGACAGAGCACAAAGATTGAAGACCGTTTTTTTAACTGGGTATTATTTTGACAAGCTGTACTCTTTAGAGAGAGGCGACATCTTGTCAGTTGACCATGACGTTAAAATAACAAAGGTGTCCGCCCAAGGCGGTTACCAGTGCGATAATTGCATATGCAGTAATTATTGCAAGGATACAAAGCCATATCCAACACCATGTGGCGACAATGAACGTTTTCGATTTTTAGACACGTTCATTACAGAATGATAAAAACTATTCAGCCCTCGACATCACGGTTAAGTCAGTTGATATGAAGAAAATTGAAGAAATAGCTTTAGAGAATGGTCTTAATATCATTGAGACCACAGAGAAAAACACAGGTTATCCTTCGCATTTGATGAAGGCGATCATCGGCTTTGACAGTTTCGACAAAGCGGAGAAGCTCGCAAAGGAGCACGGACTTGATATTGAGATCTTCACCCGTCGTGATGGGTGGGACTTTTGGTATCGCACAGGCAACTGGGCTTTAGTCCCGTTTGAGCGTTCCAGTGAAGATTACGGCGACGACTTCCTGACATTCAGCAAGGACGACACGGAGACGTTCTACGAGGACGAGGTGCAACCGATGGTATCGGAGTTTGAGAACTTCGATGATTTGAGATGCTTCCTCGACCGCTCGGAAGAAATATACAATAAGATAAAGGATGCCGGCGAGGACGAACTGGTAGTATCGTATCAAGGCAGCTACTACGAGACAATCAAGAAAACAGAGATGGAATACGAGCATGATACGCATCACTACGCTATCGGACTTATTGACAGAAATTATTAACATGTTAAGCCTATTATCATGACAGAGATTAAAGATATTATAGTTAAAGAGGACAACCTTGTCCGGGCTGAAGGGAAACAGCCTGATTTTAAACCTATCAATATTATTTTATTCCCTTCAGGCTCATTCTCGGAAGCAGTTTATGACTACTTGTATGAGCATTGGGGCGACTGCCACGACATGGACGGGGAAGTCGCACAATGGATGAATCATAGCGATTCGTCATGGTTTGACGTTTTAAAAGACGAGAGAGGCGATTATTATTATGTCGCAGGTGACAAATCGGGGATTGTGTATTACGGAAAAGTTGACGCTATCCGTATCATTTATGATGATTACGAGGTTTGGTTCAACGAGGACGATATACGTTATTACATCGATTTTTTAGACAAAGGAGGGGAATACGAAAAGGATGAATGGACGTTGGAAGACGCCCTCATAGAGGCTGAAAAAAGAATGGAGCAAGAATAATATGGGCGTCGATAAAAAGAAGAATAAACATGGCGGAAGGAGGGAAGGGGCGGGAAGGCCTGCCGGATGGACAAAAACGGCTATCTCGTTGCGGATAGACAACGACCTTCTTGAATTTGTCAAAACAAAACCTAACAGAAGCAAGTTCATCAACTCCTGCATCAGGAAGGAGAAAGACAAGGACAAGGGATGACCTCTTGCCCTGTATATTTCATATTCCCCTCTCAGCCATTATCCATGGTATCGTGAGGGGAATATATATCAATGATTTCTTTCTTCCTCTTGATCACTCTGCCTTTGTGATTCACTTACCAATCTGGGGGCAAGGCGTTCCATTATGTACCCATACATATTGTCAACATCATCTTGGAATGATGCATACAAGGAATAATGGAACAGCAAATCGTCGATATTGTGCGATATTGCCGTGCCTACAAGCCCGGTTACCTTTGAAATCCTGTCACGCAACCCTATCCTTATCTTGTATCCTGCAAGGGTTGAAGGAGAATATAAAGCCAGGATTATGAATATGAATTTCTTCCTGTGCACCGGGTTGGATATACGCTTGGGCACTTCGCTTTTTTCGAGGTATTCCTTGGCCCATGCGTATATGTCGGCTATATATGAAAAGTCGTCAATTGCGGGTTTTGACAACATCTTGAACCTTTCCTTCAAGTTTTCCATGACCAAGCTGTCATCCTTCAAATCGAATATCCTCTCAAATTCTTCCCTCATAATTTTCTCCCCCTTATTTAGTTTAAAATGGAAAATCGTCTTTGTTTTGACCTTTTTTATTATACGATTGGTCGGGCTGCTGCGCCTCGCTGTCCTTCTTGGATGAAAGCATCTGCATCCTGTCCGCATGTATTTCGGTCGCATAACACGTCCTGTCCCCGGACTCGTACTTCCGGTAGTGCAGGCTTCCGGAAATCCCGACAAGCATCCCTTTCTTCACAAAATCACGGGCTACCTCCGCCGTCTTGTTCCTCACCACGACCGTGTGCCAGTCCGTCCTTTCGGGCACTTCCGTCCCGTTTTGCAGCTTGTAGCCCCTTTCGGTAGTAGCCACTGAGAATTGCGCCACCGCCCCTCCGTTGTCGAATGCGTGGAAATCAGGGTCTTTCCCTACCCTTCCCACTATAACCACTTCGTTTATCATAACTCATGTATTTTTATTTATAACATCAAATGCCAATATCTTCATTGTCCGATTGTTTTGTGATTGTGAATACTTCATTGTAAAGGGGTGCGAACATCTTACCGAACTCCTTCGCCCTCGATTCCGTCTTGAAGCAAAGGCGAGAGCCGAAAGGCATATACGAAATCACATCTTCCGTAGCCATATAGACGAAGCCCGCAGTTTCATCGTCATATCCGAACCACGGGAAATATTTCCGTTGTTTTCTATCGGTGAAATCCGGAACGAATCCATCTGCCTTGTTCCATGCTTCGGCTAATGTGAATAACTTGTTCAAGGCGACAAGCACCTTAAAATGATGCGGATTGATGTCTTGGACGAATGCGTCAATATCCCTTAACTCCAAGGGGATTTTCGACTTCTTCCTCTTTACAACGAAGAAGTCGTTTTTATATGACAAGCCCAAATACTCTTGCGCGTCATAAAATGTCGTGATTCTTCTTGCTTCATCGACTTCCACGGTTTCAAGTTTGAAGTCAAACGGTGTCAAGCCTTCCTCTTCGGTTTCGCCGTTCTCCTCGTTTGTTTTTTCAATCTCCTCGTTCATCGCCTCGATTGCCTCGAGCTTTGTGGGGTATGTCCCTATGGTCGCACCGTCAGTGACGTTTGTAAGCCTGTATTTCTTCATATTTGCGATTGTTAAAATATTATTATACTTGCTCGGGAGAATTTGCAGTCCCTAATAAATGTTCATTACCTTCGTAAGGGATACAATCCCTGTAACTGGAATCAATACATGAATAGGGATAATCTATGTCATCGTTATAAGAGGAAAAAAAATTGCAGTACCATTTCATGTCTTCACCATCCCTTACAAGCACCTTGTCGAATGGCTTGAATTGGTGTATCTTTTCCAAACATAGCTTGTCCGGATTCCACTTATATCCTTTTTCGGACAGCCTGTTGAACAAGACTTCCTTCACCCCGTCTGATGCAGGAATATAAGGGCATGCAGTCCAGTCAAGCAATTTATCAGAAATCCGTAAGCGATCAGCGGTGTCAATCCCGCAATAAACCGAAATTCTACCAGCCTTTTCACCCTTAACTATAAATGCCCTGTTGTCATCTACTGTCATCATTATATCCCCATTCTTTACAGGCAATCTAAATAAAAGCCAATCCCTCTGAGATTCGGACGGGAACAATAGGCATTCAGCACCATGTACAGGTAAATAAACACCTTCAACACTAAACTGGTATGAATATTTTTGTCCATTTTCGTCAGTCTTTTCTACAATGATTCCTCCATGTGGTGCTGCTTGTGCCAGCTTCACTTCGCCCAATAATGGTGAATATAATGCCATCCCTTTCGGGCAATGTTGTAAAATATCCGCTATGTTCATGATTCTATATATTGATTTAATAAATTATATCTTATTAAGCCCTGCATTGTCAAACGCTTGCTACTCCACCTTGCCTCCATTGCCTATGTACCACTCGTAGACATACAAAAATTGCACGGGGCTGTTTATCCTGCCCGTCTCCTTGTACTCGTAATTGTCGAGCCACTCTCGCACCTTGTCGAGCGGGTACTTGGAAGTGTCACCGTACAAAAAGGCGACCTCCGGCTCAAAGAGGTTGCCTTTGTTTATCTCCTTGACAAACCTCTCCGTCAGCCTCTTTTTGTAATTGCCAGCCCAAACCTCGGGGGCGACAGCACCGTAGCAGTAAATGGCGTGCCGCTTGAAATTCCGCCCGAACATCTTGTAAACAGGCTCTAAAATACGGTCGATTACAAAGGTTTCCAGCTTAAAAACAGCCTTTCGCCAATGCCTCGTCCTGTCGCCGTTGAACCTGTCCAATGCCGCCAAAGTGCCACCGCTGTAATACCAGTTGCCCGCACCACGTTTTACTTTAAAATTCTCCTTGTAAGCCTTCTCCCTGTCCGCCTTGCGTTTATCGTACGGCATCTTGAGCGGAGGGCAATACTTGTGGAAATGGACAATCCTGCCCATCCAAGGGTTGTAAACGACATACTTGTTGTCCACAATCCATTGCAGCACGTTCGCTATCCACCCTTTCGCCTCGTACCCGTGCGTGTATGCGTGGTAGAGGGTGGGCAGCAAGTTCCACACTTGGTCTTGGCTTACAAACGGGCTGTGACATGGGTCCTCACCGTCCTCTTGGCAAAGCATCAAGTAGTTGCTTACCATTTTATCCAGCCCAAGCTGCTCCCTCGTGTCGTGGTTTATGTCGTCACGTACAAAAAACGGATTGCCCTCAAATCCAAGATGGGACAAGATGCCGGGGAACTTGTCGGCGTAATAAGCCCAAGCGGTGTCGGACAACCTGCCCAACGAAATCAGCACGTCCAGCACTTCCACCGGGCTTTTTCGCCCGTTCTTCCGCCGCAGTTGCAGCAGCGTCAACAGCTCCGCCATGTTGATAGTGCCGTCCCCGGCATACCCCTTATTGTCGCTGATATACTCCAACGGCACGCAATAGCCGCTGACCACCGGGTTCGTATTGACGAATTTCGTCCAATACAAATCCCATAATTTTGCATGTTTCTCTTTTAAATCCATATTTATTTTGTTTGTTGTTCAAATAAATCCAAGCTCCTAAGATGACTGAACTCGTACCTTGTCCATGATTCGTTCGAAATCCAAAATTCCAATATTATTTCCGCCACCTCCTACTCCGTTGCGGACGGGCGTATCTCCAATATTTTAGAGGACATCTTCGTAAGACCTTTCTTCTGCATGATCCTTTTGATTGCCGAAATCCAGTTCCTTCGCACGTGCGGGTACTCCTCCAAATCCCGCATCTTCGTTTTTTTGTTTTGCATCGGGCAGCAGATGCACCCAATCCTTGTATGCCCCTTGTCGTACAAGGAGCAATGCCTTGCGCCTACCGCATCCAAAAAGCTCCAAACGTCACGCTCTTCCCAATAGAGGATGGGGCTTACCAGTATCGACTCCCTGCCGGGTATGCACCCGTTCTGCATCTCCAGCTTCTTTGCGGGCAGGGATTTGCGGTATTCGCTGAGGGTATCAAGGTCCCCACTGAACTTTCGGCTGGATATTTCAACCTCCCTCCTGTGTGACCTCCTTGCGCTTTCCTGCCTTCTTATCCCGATTGTCGTCACCTTCCCCGCCCCTCCGTTCTCCTTGTATTCCAGGCAACACCACCTCATTATCCTCGTGGGGATAAGCTTCTTCCTGACAGCCACATTGAAAATTGAATCATGCGGCTTTATCAATTCGACATCCGGGTATTCACGTTTCACGAAACGGATTACCTCGGGCGGGTCGATGGACGTGAGGTTCATGTGCGTCCGGAACTTGACCCCGGCAAGCTTCATCACGTGGTACATCGCTTGGCTGTCCTTCCCTCCCGAAAACGTGTTGTAGAATCCGTTTTCGGGGTCGTAGTGCAGGGCAAGCTTCTCGGCTTTGCACAAGAGGTTGATGCTGTACATCAACTTGTCCTGCAATTGCCTGCCAAGCTTCGGAAGTATTTCTTCCAGCTTTATGTCAATGTCTTTGTTGGGCTGTGTTACCGCTAAATCCATATTGATAAAATTTAAATCAACCCCATATAAGAATCAATTCATGATAAGTTTCTTTGTTTTTGCAATGTGTATCTAAAGACACACAAAAGCCTTTTTCCTTGAAAAAATAGGAGATTTTTTTCGCAGTCGTATATTCCTCTTTTTCAAATATACGACGACAGACATGCTCCCCTAATCTCGATTTTTCTGACATATGATTAAGTATTTCCCAAATAAGTCCTTCATGGGTTTCCTCAATTGCTTTCAATGTCATCTTTATCAATTGCCCTTTTATGTCTTCACCTATCTTCATCATAAGTTATTATTTTTAATTTATCGGGCTTTTGCCCCGTTCTTCCTCCGCAGTCATAATTCCAAAACGATAACTTTCCCTTCACCCCTGTAATCGGTTCGGGGAACATGACCGGGTTAGCCAGTACCCAGTTCCAAGCACCTTTTTCTGCCCAAATTGACGGGTGGTTTTGGACACAGTCAACTATCTCAACACTGCCGATGATTGCGCCGAAGTGGTAATTACTCCAATCAGTGCCACTTTTTGAAATCTCTCTGAGAAACTCATCTACCTTGTCGCATACAGGAACAGATGCAGACCAATGATTATCTGCTTTCATACCTGCATGGATAAGGACACGCCCCCGGAAGTTCGTTTTCCAAGACCTGTTTTCTATATCTTTCAGCCCGGACACAATAAGGCTTGCCCAAGGCTGTTTAATCGTTATCGCTTTCATAAATTCAATCCTCCGTATTCGGTAACAAATCCATATTTATTTTGTTTGTCACGCATCCGCTCTACTAAGCGGAAGAACTGATATGCCCATTCGCTTCCCATGTTTTGTTTGTTTTAAGTCCAGTCAATCAACAACCTATAACTCCTGTTCCCTCTGATGTCCTCCTTCAACTGTACAGCAGTGATGAACCCTTTTTGCTGGAAGTAAAAGGCAATCGACTTCGCTTCCGGCTTATTCTCAAATTCTCTGCTTGCGATTGTCTTCCCCTCCTCCGCACAGCTGTATATCAAATTGCAAATCTCTTTTATTTCCTCTTTATACCTTTCTTTCAAAGTCTTTATCGTAAGACCCCTTGTTTCTTCTACGTCCATGTATAAATCTTTAAAATTAAACATCCTAATCATATCTCAATCCGTTGTTGTTTCCACAAACACGCCGTCCTTCAGTTCGTACCATGTGTCCTCCTTGATTTTAACCCCGTCCACCTGTTCGGTCTTGACGCAAACAGGCACATATCTTTCATCTTCCATCTCCCATTCGCTCAATGTTATCCAAGACCCTTTCTTGGCTTTCGCTTTGCTTTTGACCCCGGCACACATTATCACGGTACAATCGCCCGAAGAACCGATTCGGGCAGAATTGCCCGAAGAACCGATTCGGGCAGAATTGCCCGAAGAACCGATTCGGGCAGAATTGCCCGAAGAACCGATTCGGGCAGAATTG
>ERZ1463036.45-NODE-45-length-28018-cov-25.691628_pt1 | contig 28018 bp, 17 predicted proteins | sample MGYA00564485_ERZ1463036 | MGnify/ENA primary metagenome ERZ1463036 (study PRJEB39244, sample SAMEA3635127) | Helicobacter pylori | study: EMG produced TPA metagenomics assembly of PRJEB11511 data set (Assembly of a 5300-year-old Helicobacter pylori... | reverse complement strand
TTTAGTTGTTTTAACTAAGACAACTTGGAAATATAAATTTATAGAAACATAGATTATTTTAATGAGTGGGGGAAGAGTTACTTTGGATAGAGTTAAATCATGGGAGTATGATGATATTGATAATAAATTTGCCATAAAGGATTTAGATAAATCCTCATTTAAGAGGGGAAGCCATATACCAATAAAGGTTAGAAAGGTTTTTGAATGTGAAGATATTAAATATGGAGATAAGAAGAAAATAACTCTTATATATAAAGGGGAAGCCTTTGAAGCTGAAATAGAAGGGGAAATTAAAGGTAGAATACGAATGAATTGGCCAAAGTTAATACCTAAAATGAAGGAAGTTTTTAAAAATGAAATAAATGACTTTGAAGATTCTAAAGAGCTTAGTGTAAGAGTACCTAGATTAAAATTTACAAAGGAAACAGCCATAAAATATGATGTGGAAATGAAAACTAAATATAGTCATGATGTTCTTTGTGAGTTAGAAAGGCTAGATATAGATGTTGAAAACAAAACAATAGAAGAAATAAATGAAGTGGGAGAAGTCATAGAGAGGGTTGTTAAGGCTAGAAAAAATCAAAACAAATTTAGAGAAGCACTATTTAAAAGAGAGAGTAAGTGTAAAATTTGTGGACTAGCTCATAAGGAGCTTTTAATAGCAAGCCATATAAAACCTTGGAGCAAAAGTACACCAGAGGAAAAGCTAAATCCCTTTAATGGATTCTTACTATGCCCAAATCATGATTCCTTATTCGATAAGCATTTAGTAAGCTTTAGGGATAATGGAGAAATCATAATATCTAAAAGGCTCTCAGAAAAGGAGCAGGAGCTACTAAATATAAATAAGGATATTGTGATTAATATTGAAGATGGAAATAAGAAGTTTTTAAAGGATCATAGATATGTCTTTTATGATATAGAGAAGGAATATGTTTTAGAGAAAGAATTAGAAATAAGCAATAAGGAAATAGAAGTATATAGTATTGAATTAGATGTAGAATAGGTTTTAATTTTTTATAGAAAACACGAAATTTAAGAAGAGTAGATAAATTTTTATTTGTCTACTCTTTAGTATTTAAAAAAATATTTAATAATAATATTTTTTTAAATACTTATGGATTATAAAGCTTTTATGTGTGTATAATATAATAAGAAAAGTGGACCATTAAGGAGTTGAAAAAATGGAATATAAATCAACAATAAAATCAAGACCATATTTATATAAAGAAACTAAAAAGGCTGTAAGCCTTATAAACAAAGGGTTAGATGTTGATGGTATAAAAGGGAAGTCTTTAGAAGATAATATTTTTCAACTTGAGAGTGAATCGAGAAAAAAGGAAGTTGCATCAATAATTACTTCTAGAATCAAAGTGTTGGATTCTTACATTTTAAATAAAATTGAAAATAGCAACATAGAAACATCAAAAATTTTGGTTTTATATGCTATAGCTAAAACAGACAGACTTTTCTTTGAATTTTTAAATGAAGTTTATAAAGAAAAGATAGTTTTAAAGGATTTTTATATCAGAGACAAAGATTTTAGCGTATTTTTCCAAAGTAAAAAAGAACAAAGTGAGAAGGTTGCTTCGTGGAGTGAATACACATTTAAGAAATTAAAACAGGTTTACATAAGAATACTTTTTGAAAGTGGACTTATTGGTAATCAAAAAGGTGATAGAGAAATAGTAGTTCCTATAATTGATTCAGATGTTAAAGAATATTTATATGAAATAGGAAGTAAACCTTATGCAGATGCTATATTGGGAATAGATTAAAAGTATTAAGATAAATAACAAAGCTTATAAGGATATTAGCTAATAATTATTTTATTAATAAATTATAAGTTTTGTTAAATTATTTTAATTGATTATTACATTAAAAGAAAAAATGAATATAATTAAATTAATAGTTTTAATTATATGAATTTATAAAACTTAATAAGAGGTAAAGAAATGAAGAATATATATGATAGAGTTGATGAAATTCTTCCTAAAATAACAGAACCTAACTTTAGAGAAAATAAAGGCTTGGGGAATGAAATAGGATTCTATGTTTTTGATTATGAACCAGAGTATGAATTGCTTGTTAGAGAGAGGGTCAAATCTATTAAGGAAAGAGCAAAAAGAGTTTATGACTTAAATATAGTAGAGTTTGATCTATATGAAGTTATTTTAGAAATTCTAGATTCAAAGGGATATCTTAAGAAGAACTTTGATATGGAAATTAAAAGGGGGAGCGAGCAAGTTTTTAATGCAACTAAAAAGGCATTAAGACTTACTTTAGATAATGATTTAGTTGTTAAGTATATAAGTGAAAGGCTAGAGGGGGCAGATATAGTTTTCTTAACAGGAATAGGAAAAGCTTGGCCTATAATAAGATCACACACAATACTTAATAATCTTCATAGGATTGTTGAAAAGCAACCTTTAGTAATGTTTTTCCCAGGAAATTATGATGGTGGAACACTTATGCTTTTTAACCAGTTAAAAGATGATAATTATTACAGAGCTTTTCAATTAGTAGATAAATATTAGATATTTTAATGCAGATAATAAATTTTAGTACTTAAGAGAGAATAAGTGAATGGAGGATTTTTAAATGGAAGCAAATTTAGGATCCATGTTTTATAAGAAGATAGATAGACCTATTAAAGGGGTTATAAAGGTTGGACAATCAGATGAGGAAAATGTAAAGCAAGAACTTGAAGAGTATGTTGTAACTAGAGAGCTTAGTACGTATATAGATAAATTTTTTGAAGCTTACAAGGAAGGGATTCTTGGAATTACTGATAAAAATGGTGTTTGGATATCAGGATTCTTTGGAAGTGGTAAATCTCACTTCTTAAAAATACTTTCTTATCTTCTAGAAAACAAGAAGATTGACGAAAAGAGAGCAGTAGAATATTTTAATGATAAGGATTTAGACAATTTCACCTTAGGAAATATGAAACAAGCAGGTGATATTTCAAGTGATGTAATTTTATTTAATATAGATTCAAAATCAGATTCAGATTCCAAATCAAATAAAGATGCTATTGTTAATGTATTTAACAAAGTATTTAATGAGATGCAAGGATTTTGTGGTTCTATGCCTTGGCTTGCAGATTTAGAAAGACAAATGTGCAAAGATGGAGTCTATGAAGATTTCAAAAGAGAGTTTGAAGAAATATCAGGAACACCTTGGATAGAAGCTAGAGAAGATTTTTATTATGAAGAGGATTCCATAATAGAAGCTTTAGCAAAGACAACAAAAATGAGTGAGGAAGCCGCTAGAAGTTGGTATGATAAATGCCAAGATAACTATTCTTTAAGCATAGACAAGTTTGCTTCTAAAGTAAAGGAATATTGTAAATCAAAAGGAGCAAATCATCACGTTGTATTCTTAGTAGATGAAATTGGTCAATATATAGGAGACAACACTCAATTAATGCTAAATTTACAAACAGTTGTAGAAGATTTAGGAACTAAGTGTGAAGGAAAGTGCTGGGTTATAGTTACTTCTCAAGAAGGATTAGATGAATTTACAAAAGTAAAAGGAAATGACTTCTCAAAAATACAAGGAAGATTTAATACTAGACTTTCACTTTCATCAGCAAATGTAGATGAAGTTATTAAAAAACGTATATTAAGAAAGAAAGATTGGGCTACAAGTCACTTAAAAGTTTTATATGATCAAAAGGAATCTATAATAAAAAATCTTTTAACTTTCACATCTGATACTGCTGAGATGAAATTATATAAAGATAGTGATGATTTTGCAGAGGTTTATCCATTTGTTCCTTATCAATTTAATTTACTACAATCAGCTTTTAATGGAGTAAGAGAACATGGAGCATCAGGTAAGAGTTTATCAAAAGGGGAAAGAAGTTTACTTGGAGCTTATCAACAAGTTGCAATTGAGTATATGAATAAGGAATCAAATATTCTTATACCATTTTCAGCATTCTATAGCACTATAGAAACTTTCCTAGACTCATCAATAAGATCAGTTATTATGAAGGCTGAAAGAAATGATAAGTTAGAAGATTTTGATATTGAAGTATTAAAACTTTTATTCCTTATTAAGTATGTAAAAGAAATAAAAGCAAACATAGAAAACTTAGCTACATTATTAGTTGATGATATTGATATATCAAAAAAAGAATTAAAAGATAAGTTAAATGATTCATTAAAGAGATTAATGAGGGAAACTTTAATTCAGAAAAATGGAGATGAATATATATTCCTTACAAATGATGAGCAGGATGTAAATAAGGAAATAGATAATATATTCATAGAAACTGGTGATGTTGTAAACAAAATTGGAGAGATAATTTTTGATGATATATATGGAGAAGCTAAATTTAGTTATTCAAGAAAGTATATATTCTCATTTAATAAGGCTGTAGATGATAGACCGAGAGGAAGCCAAAATAATGACATAGGAGTTAAAATAATAACAGCTGCCTTTGATTTAAGTAGAGATGGAGATCAATTTGCTTTAAAACAGTTATCTGTAAGAGAAAATAATGTTATAGTTGATATTTCAAAGGATTCAAATTACTTTGAAGAAATAGAGAATGTTTTAAAAATAGATTCCTATTTAAGAGTTAAAAGTGGAAGTAAGTCTTCAATTGCTATAGAGGATATAAAGACTAAGAAAAGTAGAGAAAGAGAAGAAAGGCTTAAGAGAGCTAAATTTTTAATAGAAGAAGATTTAAAAACTTGTGATATTTATGCCAACGGAAATCTTTTAGAGATAAAAGAAAAGAACTGTGTAGATAGAATAAATGAAGGATTAAAAAGCTTAGTAGATTCTAAATATAATAAGTTAAACTATGTAAAAGAGTTTAAAAATGGAATAGATGATTTATATGGAATCATGGATAAGAGAGTAAATCAATTATCAACTCTTGATATGGATCAAAATAGATTAGCTGTTGAGGAGGTTAGAAATCACATTGAGCAGAACTCAACAAGAAATTTACCAATAACAGTTAAGAGTGTTTTAACCAAATTCTCAAATGCTCCATATGGATGGAAAGAGATAGATATACAAGGAATAATAGTAACCTTATTCAAAAATCAAGATATAAAGGTTATTTATAATAGTGAGGTTTTATCTCCAAACAATAGAGATGTAGTTCTTTGTGTAACTAAGAAAGATAGAGTTGAGAGAGTAAGCTTAAAAATCAGAGAGAAAGTTCCTAATAAGTATGTAGATAATTTGAAGGATATAAACAGTGAATTGTTTGGATTTTCATCAATGCCAAGTGATGAAGATGGAATGATGAACTTATTTAAAGATCAATGTAAAACAGAGCTTAATAAAATAGACGCAATGCTAAGTTGTTTTGGAATAATGAGTTACTATCCAGGAGAAAAAACTCTTAAAAAAGGAAAGGGACTTTTTGAAGAAATATTAAGCATTGGAGATACTTTAGAGTTCTTTAAAACAGTTTATGAATTAGATGATGATTTTGCAGATTATATAGATGATATAGAGGATATAAAAAAATTCTTCTTTAATAAAGAGAATGGAAGAATAGACACTAACACAAATAAAGGGGAGCAAAGAAAAATCTTTGATGATGCTATTAAGACTGTAAATAACTATAAAATTAATGAAGCATTTATAGTAGATGAAGATGTTGATAGCATTATAAAGAGTATAGAAGTAATCCTAAGAATGGCAAAACCTTATGGAAAGATAAAAGATATTCCAGTTTTAATTGGAAAATATAATGATAAAATAGTTGAATTATTAGAAATAAAGAGTGAACCTGTTATAGAGTTTATAGAAGGTTGTAAAAAAGAGGTTTTAGAAACTTTAGATAATGAAGAGGTAAAAGAAAAGTTTTCTAATAAGATATTAGAAGAATTCAACTCACAAATAGAAAAGGTTGAACATTCAAAAAGTTTTATGGAATTATCTTCAATGAAAGAACCTGCTGAAAATTTAAGATTAAAGTGGATTCAAAAAATAATAACTGAAAATGAAGTTATTAAAAGAAGAGAAGAAAGAAAGCTTGCAGAATTAACTTCAACAAGGGGAGTTGGAGAAGAGAAACCTAAAAATAGTTATGGAAATGATACTGAAGTTCCAGTAGATATAGTAAAGCCAGTAGAAATCATACAAGTTAAAACTAAAGCTGTTAGCGTAAGGGAACTTGTAAAAGGGGAAAAAATAATAAAGAACGAAGCAGATATTGATGCTGTTATTGAAAGTTTAAGAATAAAGCTTAAAAATGAATTGGAAGAAAATACTATTATAAATTTAATATAAAATTAGTTATTGGTAGGTGTTTAAAATGGGGATAAAACAAATGCAAGGTACATCTTCTTATCTTGAATATGTGGGACCTAAGGGGAGAAAATATAAGAAAAATTGTATTTATAATGATGATGGTATTTGTAAATGTGTTAAGATTAATTGTTATATGAGTAAATGTGTAGGAAGACTATATTGTACTCATTATGATGATTCAGAGGAAAAAGAATCAAATAAAAAGAAAACTACTTTTATGGATGAAATTAATAAGCTATCAGAGTTTGGAAAAGAAAGAGAAAAGCTTATGGAAAATAGAAAGAAAAATAAGAAGAAAAAATAAAGAGTAGGAGAAAAGCATGGATAAAAGTAAGATAAAGTCTTTTGCTATATGGGCAAGAAGAAGGTTAATAGAATCTGTAAGTGATAAGGCTTCTAAGATAGGAATCTTTGAAAATGAGATTAAGGATGTAGTAGCAGTTCAAGGGGGATTTAAAATAGTGGGGAGTGAAGAAATTCTTCCACTTTCAAAAGAACATAGAGATGCTTTAGTAAGTCAAATTGAGGATAAAGGCTTTGAACAGGTTATGGAAGAAGTTGCATACACTTGGTTCAATAGATTTATGGGGCTTAGATACATGGAGGTTAATGAGTATCTTCCTTCAGGAATAAGAATACTTTCTTCAGAAGTAGAAGGAAAATCAGAACCAGATGTATTAAGTAAAGTATCAGAAATTATTGATGAATTAGAATTAAATGGAGAAGAAATATACGCTCTTTTAGATTCAGGAAAAAATGAGGATAGGGAGAAGGCTTACAGAATAATTCTTGTAAAACAATGTAATGAATTAGGTAAGATAATTCCTCAAATGTTTGAAAAGATAAGCGATTATACTGAGCTTTTATTACCGGATAATCTTTTAGAAGAGGGTTCTGTAATAAGAAGAATGGTTAGTGACATAGAGGAAGAGGATTGGAAAGAAGAAGTAGAAATAATAGGGTGGATGTATCAATACTATATTTCTGAAAAAAAAGAATTCATAGATAAATATGTTAAATCAGGAGGAAAGGTTAATAAAGAAAATTTACCAGCTAAAACACAGATTTTCACTCCTAAATGGATAGTTAAATATATGGTAGAAAATTCATTAGGAAGACTATGGATTGAAGGCCATCCAAATGAAGAGCTTCAAAAACAGTGGAAATATTACTTAGAAGAAGCAGAACAAGAACCAGAAGCTCAAGAAGAATTAAACAAAATAAGAGAAGAGCATAGCAAACTAACACCAGAGGATATAAAAGTGTTAGATCCATGTATGGGTTCAGGTCATATCCTAGTTTATGCCTTTGAGGTTCTATATGAAATATACAAAACAGTAGGATACTCAGAAAGAAAAATTCCAAGAAAAATACTTCAAAACAATCTATATGGACTAGATATAGATGATAGAGCAGCACAATTAGCAAGTTTTGCATTAATAATGAAAGCAAGACATTATAATAGAAGACTATTCAGAGAAATAGAAAGCGAAGAACTAGATTTAAACCTATGCTCAATACAAGAAAGTAATGGAATAGGAAAAGAAGCAATAGAATATTTCTCAAATGGAAACAAAGAACTTCAAGAAGATGTAGAATACCTAGTAAAAGTATTCAACGATGCAAAGGAATATGGTTCAATCCTAGAAGTAGAAAAAGTAAACTTTAAAGCAATAAAAGAAAGACTAAAAGAAATAGAAGATAATGATAATCTAATATTTGGTGATTATAGAAAAATACTTTTAGAAAAACTTCCTGCTTTAGTAAAACAAGCTAATATAATGAGTAGAAAATATGAAACATGTATAACTAATCCACCATACTTGGGAAGAAGAGTTATGAATAAAGTATTAAGTAAATATATAAGTGATAATTTTATTTCTCCAGATGATTTTTTCTCGGTTTTTATTGAAAAAGGATTCAAATATACTAAGAAAAATGGATTTAATAGTAATATAACAACTATTTCATGGATGTTTTTGAGTTCTTATACAAAATTGAGAATAAATTTAATAATGAATTATAGCTTAAGAAATTTACTTCATATGGATATAAAACAAATGATTTCCTTTTCCACTGTTGCTTCTATATTTAGGAATGCTAATATAAATATTAATGGTAGATTTAAATATTTAATTGATGAAGATATTGATTATAATAATGATATCCCATTTGACTTTAAGAAAAAAAGTAAACGTGATAATTATTTTGATTTAAAAGATTTTATAAAGTTACCTAACCATATATTCGCTTATTGGTGCTCTAAAAACATAGTTAATACATTTGGACAAAAAAATAATTTGCAAAACACATTAAAATATTCTAGTGGAATAAAAACAGGAAATAATGATGAGTTTTTAAGATTGTGGTATGAAGTTAATAGTAGTGATATAAATTGTTATCCTAAAAACTATTCAGAAATTTTAAAGTCTACATTCAGGTGGTACAAATACAATAAAGGAGGAGGAAATAGAAAGTGGTATGGAACTTGTGAATACGTGGTTAATTTGAAAAATGAGGCTGAGGATATAAAGAAGAAAATAAGCAAAGATACTTATAGATTAAGGAGTAGTGAAATTTATTTTAAAAAGAGTATAGCTTGGCCACTTATTGGAGAGGATAAATTTAGCTGTAAGTATTCAGACCAATATACATTAAATGATGTAACTGCCAATGCAATATATTTTAATGATAATATAGATAAAAATATAATAGGATTACTAAATTCAAAAGTCGCTAATGAATTTATAAAGATAATAAATCCTACTGTAAGTTACCCTATTGATAGTATTAAACAAGTACCAATAATAAAGAATGAAAATAATTATAAAAATTTTTTAATAAAAAACAGTATTTATTTATGTAAAAATGACTGGGATTTCTTTGAAACATCATGGGATTTCAAAAAACATCCTTTATTAAAATATTTAGGCAATATTAATGATAATAAAATAAGTTCTGCTTTTTCTCAGTGGGAAGAAGAATGTGAAACTAATTTTAATCAATTAAAGAGTAATGAAGAAGAGTTAAATAGAATATTTATTGATATTTATGGACTTCAAGATGAACTTACTCCAGATGTTGAGGATAAGGATGTTACTATTAGAAAAGCTGACAGGGAAAGAGATATTAAGTCATTTATTTCTTATGCTGTAGGATGTATTTTAGGTAGATATTCTATTGATGCAGATGGTCTTATTTATGCTGGTGGAGAGTTTAAGGATAAATGGGATTTAGAAAATAAGAAGGTTAGAAAAATAGAGAAAGATGAAGATGGTAACATAATATCTGATTCATGGGTAGATGCTACTTTCCTTCCAGATAGGGATAATATTATTCCAATTACTGAGGATGAGTATTTTGAGGATGATATGGTTTCTAGATTTGTTGATTTTGTTAGAACTGTTTATGGAGAGGATACCTTAGAGGAAAATTTAGATTTTATTTCAGATTCTATTGGAAGAAAAGGAAATGAAACATCTAGAGATACTATTAGAAGATACTTCTTAAAAGACTTCTACAAAGATCACTTAAAAGTATATCAAAAGAGACCTATTTACTGGATGTTTGAATCAGGTAAGAATAATGGTTTCAAAGCTTTAATTTATATGCATAGATATGATGAGCAAATAGTAGCTAAGGTTAGAACAGACTATCTTCATACACTTCAAAGAAAATATGAAGCAGAGATAGAAAGAGTAAAATTAACAATGGATTCAAGTGAAGCAACAGCAAAAGAAAAAACAGCTTCTAAAAAGAAAATAGATAAAATAATGAAACAAATAGAAGAATGTAAAGAATATGATGAAGTTGTTGCATACTTAGCAAATGAACAAATAAATATAGACCTAGATGATGGTGTGAAAATTAATTACGCTAAATTCCAAGGAGTAAAAATTATAAATTCAAAAAACAAAGAAACTAAGATGAATTTACTAGCTAAAATTTAATGGAAAAAGATGTCGTATTTTATAAACGGCATCTTTTTATTTGTTTTAATTTAGTGTATGTTTTAAATAAAAGGATTTTATGGTAAAATTGTTACGAAAATATAAATTTTGGAGGAATATATGTTAGATAAGTACAATGAGAAGAAAAATAAAGTTATAGATATAGTTAAGAGTTATATAGAATTTGAGGAAAAGAATCCTGATTTAAATGGTAATGTTAATATGGATAGCTTAAAAAGAAGATTAAAAGCCATTGAGGATAGTAAATATATTTTAGCGGTTGTAGGAGAAGTGAAAGCAGGAAAATCAACTTTTATAAATGCATTATTAGGTGAAAAAGTATTGCCTAGTGATGTTTTACAAAGTACAAGTTCTGTAATTGAGATATTTAAAAGTGATGAGAAGGTACTTAAAATAACTTATGCTGATAATCATATAGAAGAAAAAAGAGGAAATGATATAGAAGAATTCTTGAAAAATAATGCATGTGTTCAGGAAGAGTATAGAGAAATACCTACAGTGACTATAGATTCTTGGATAATGTCATTTAAAACAATAAATGAGGATGGCATTAAATTAATTTACAACAAATTACAAAAAGAAAGAGAATCATTTATCGAATCTTTATTTGAGCATAATATACATCAGTTAGAAAAAAATACTTTCAAATCTAAAGTGGAAAAATATATTGATGAAAAAACAAATTTAAAAAATATAATAGAAAAAATAGAATTAGGGTATCCACTAAAATATAAGTTCGATTCATTAAGATTAGTAGATAGTCCTGGAGTTAATGCTAAGGGTGGATTAGAAGATTTAACTTATAATTATGTTCAAAATGCAGATGCAACAATATTTGTAAAGCCTATAAAGCCTGTTGAAAGCAAATCTTTTAATGAGTTTTTTAATAAAATAGTCACTGATAAGAAAAAGGATACAGTATTTTTAGTATTAAGCCATATTTCATCACAAACCGAAGAGCAAATAAGACAATTAAGAGAAGAAACTGAAAGAATATATAGTGAGATAAATAAAGAAAGAATAATTCCAGTTGATAGTTTGTTAAGAGAAATTGAGAAAAAGTTTGAAGGAATGTCTGAAGATGAAATAGTTAGTTATTTATATGATGGTGATTTAAATGAAGAAAAGGAAATAGCTCAAAAGTTAGTAGGTTCCTATGTTCCAAATTTATTAAGAGGAAAGATAAATAAAGAAGAATTTATTTATCAAATAACCAAAGCTTCTAATTTTGAAAATATTGATAAAGCTATAAATACATTTGCTATGACAGCTAAAGATATTCAATTAAGAGATGTATTAAGTAGCATTAATGTTGGATGTAGTAATATAAAAAATAAGATTAATGGTTCAATTTTATGTCTTAATATAGAAGATAAACAAGAAGTAGAAGAAAAAATAAAGTCTGAAAAAGCTGAAATAAATAAATTGGAGCTTGAGTATAAATATTTTGATTGTGAATTAGAAGAAAAATACAATACCATAGATGATGAGTTCAACAAATTCCTACGCTCAAAAGACAAAAGAATGAAAAAAATAAACAAGAGTTTAGATATTTTAGAGATAGAAAAAGAAATTCAAAATATAATTGATGAGGCTAACGATATTTTAAATAAAGGTATAGAAAATATATGTAAAGAGGCTAATGATTTTTTTAGGAGTTATTCTAAGGATTTCTCCAATAAATATATTAATAATAATCGCATTATAGAAATTTCAAAGATTGATTTTGATTCTATAATGAATGAAGCAAAAGAAATTAGTTCTATTGAATCTGCAAATAAAAGGGAGTGTTTTGGATATAAGATTCCTATAAGCAGTAAATCTAATCATCTACATATTTTTAAGGAAAATTTGAATAAACAAATAGATAGTGAATTTGCACAAGGGAAAAAATCATATTCTGAAATATTATCAAATGTTAGAAGAGATATAGTAAAAGAAGTATCACACATGATTGATGAAAGTCATACTTATTTAGATATGCTTTTAGAAAAAAAACAGAATATAAAGAAATCAGAAGAAGAAAAAGAAAGATTAAACCTTATTAATATTCAGATAAATGAAATTAATAATGATTGTAAAAATATAATTATTAATTTGAATTGTTAGGAGAGTAAGAATGGATACTATACTTGAAGAGACAAAGAAAAATAGAAAATTTTTAGTAGAGCAATTAAGAAATGAAATAGAAAGATATTATGATTTAGGTCAATCAAACTTTAAGTTAACAAAGAGAATGAATACAGATATAGCAGAAAATTTTAAGTTTTCTTTAAAAGAATATTCAAAAATCTTAATGGCTAAATTAGAAAAAGGTACTTTAAAAAAGTTAATTGAATCAAATTATAATAAAAAGTTTATTTCTATGGATAGTGAGATTATAAATAAAGAAGTTAATATTAAACTAGAAAAATTTAATGGTTGTAATAAGGCTATTGTAGTATTCAGTGTTACAAGTGCTTTTGGAATTATAGGATCTACATTAGTGAAGTTATATGTAGAAGGAGCAGTAATATCTGAAATAGCATTACCAACAATAGTAGGAGTTGCTGTTGGCTTTGCTTCTTATAGATATATAAGCAAGAAAGAACGTATTCAATTAAAGAAAAATATAGATTCTTATTTTGATAATTTAGAAAAGCTATTAGAATCATATACAATTGAATATTGTAAAGTTTATGAGAAAAAAAGAAATATGTTAATATAAGGAGTATTAGAATTGAAAGGTGAAGAAATAACTAAAGTTAAAGATTTTGAAAAACAGTTAAATGGAATCATAAATGATTTCTATCCTTTTAGTAATTTAGAAAATAATAAATTGGAAGTATATTCAGAAAGAGAATTAGAAGAAGTTTTGAATAGTTATTACTTATATGAGATAGAGGATTTATTTATTTTAGATGATGAAGAAAAATTCAATATTATTGAAAATAGATTTATGTCTATTCTGAATGCAGCATATAATGCTGATATTAAATTAGCATTTATATTAACATCCAATAATAATAAAATTTCATTTAGAATAGGTGTAAATGACGAAAAATATACAGATAAGTCACCTATTATAAATACAATAAATGGAGTTTTACCTGGTAGTAAGATAAATTATAATAAAAATTTATTAATTAGTGATTTGATTAAGTCATGTAATTTTAGCGGTGCTATATCATCAATACCAACATTGAAGATTGATGATGAGAAACAAGTTATAGATTTTTCAAATGTAACAAGAGCGTTGGAGAATGAAAATTATACTATAATTCTTATGGCTAATCCAATAAAATATGAAACTATATCAGAAATATATAATAATATATCTAAATTGAATGATAAAGTGCATACTTTAACTAAATACAATATGAATTATGAAGAAAGTATTGGTAAAAGTTTTTCTAATTCTAATACAATTGGACATTCAATTGGAGGAAATTTAGGACTTAATTTTGGTATTGGAAATATTATTAATACTGGATTAAGTATTTGCAGTCCTTTAGGTGGAGTATTTGCAGGAGTTGGTAGAGTTCTTAATACTGGAAATACTATAGGAGTTTCTGTAAGTAAATCTAAAAGTGAAACTGTTACTGAAGGTGAAGACACTAGGAGTGGACAAGGTTTAAGTATAGAAGTTCAAAATTCAATAGCATTATATCTAGAGTGTGAAATAAATAGATTATTGGAAAGGTTGAGAGTTGGATTTAATACAGGTTTATGGGAGACTATGATTGGATTTTCAACAGTAAATGAACATTCTAGGGATGTATTGATTGGAAGTATATTAGGTGAATTAAATAAACCAAGATCTGAAGGGGAATCCCCAATAATAATAAAATCACAAGAAAATGAAAATTTTATTATGCCTAAATATAAAAAACAAAAAGCATTGTATAACAAAACATTATCATTAATAACTAATAATGAATTAGCTAATATAGTGCCAGTTCCTAAGTTTAATGTTCCTGGCTTTGAAATTAAAAAGCAGTTAAATTTATCATTAAACATACCTAATAATGGAGAAAAATATATAGGTAAGGTATGTGAATTAAAAAGAGGAATAAAAAATATAAAATTAGGAATTGATGAAAAAGATATCTTAAAACATACTTTTGTATGTGGATTAACAGGATCAGGAAAAACAAATACGGTTAAGAATATAATAAATAGTCTTAATAAGCCGTTTTTAGTAATAGAATCAGCTAAAAAAGAGTATAGAAATATGTTAACTGATGATTTGAATATTTATACAATTGGAAGCAATGTTAGTCCATTAAGATTCAATCCTTTCTATATTATGAAAGGAGTTTCATTAGGAACTCATATAGATAATCTAAAATCAATATTTAATGCTAGTTTTTCATTATATGGGCCAATGCCACATATTATAGAAAAATGCTTATATCGTGTTTATGAAAAATATGGGTGGGATTTAACGCTTGGAAGACATTATGCTATGTATGATGAATTTGGTGATGAAATAATAGATGAATTTTATAAATCAAAAGAACACAAATACTTCTTTCCAACTATAAATTCCTTAAAATCAGAAGTTGAAGACTATATTGAAAATAACATGGGATATCAAGGAGAAGTTGGTGATAATATAAAAACAGCTATTCTTACCAGATTAGAAAGTTTATCTGTAGGATCAAAAGGAACTATATTTAATACTATTGAACCTTTAAATATAAAGGGAATTTTAAAATCACAAAGTATTTTGGAACTAGATGAACTTGCAGATGATGATGATAAAGCATTTTTCATTGGATTAATATTAACATATGTTTCAGAGTTTAGAATATTAGAAAGAAACAGCTTGAACTTTAAAAATAATTTAAATCATATATTAATTCTTGAAGAAGCCCATAGGTTACTTAAAAATATTTCTGCAGAAAACAATAATGAAATGATTGGAAATTCTAAAGGGAAGGCTGTAGAGTATTTTTGTAATATGATTGCGGAAATGAGAGCTTTAGGACAAGGTGTAATAATAGCAGAACAAATACCTACAAAGTTAGCATCAGATGTAATAAAGAATACTAGTAATAAAATTGTTCATAGAATAGTTGGAAGTGATGATTTAAAAGTGCTTCAAAGTTCTCTTGGACTTAGTGATGATGAAATAGATTATTTAGCAACTTTAGAAACTGGCTATGCTTTATATTCTAAAGAAGGGATGAGAAAAGCTACAGAGGTTAAAATAAATCTTTTTGAAAATGAAGTATATATAACTGATGAAAAAGTAAAGTATCATATGAATCTAAAACATAGTTCAAATGTAGATTCTATATTTTTAAATATGCTTAATAATAGTATTAATATTGATGACCTTATAATAAGATTTATAAACTCTCTTTTAGTTGAAGAAAATATAAACTTTATAAAATTGATAGATTTAACAATAAAAGAAGTTAAGAAAAGTCTTGGATTTAGACTTTCTAAAATCATAAAAGATGATGAGATTATAAATAAGTTTATCATAAATAAAACCTTAGAAATTTTACTAAGTACACAAGGAATGTATTCAATTGTTGATAATAAATCATTTGGTATAATTGATGTTTTAGAAGAAATAGTATTAAATAAAAATAAACAATATCATGAAAGATTTAAATACTTATTCAAAGAATCAAAGGGAATTGAAGATGTTTCAAGATATATTAGTGAAATTATATCTAATTTAATAAGAAATAGAATTCTTATTAGTGAAAATACTTTAAAATTTTCAAGAAAGTTAATTAATGAGTATTTCATAATTAATAATGATAGTATGAGAGATAGAATTGTATCAATATACAATGAGATGGAGTGATATTATGGAGACTTGCAGGAAAGTGGATACTGTTGGTAGAGGTGGAAGCTTGGAAGGATTCAGTGGAAAGAATTTAGAGAGTATCAAGGAAAAATTATTAGAAGGATTAAAAAATCAGTGTAATTTTATTAGAGAAAATTCATTAGATGAATTGAAGAGTTTTAATAAATCAATTGAAAAAGCTAATGAAAATGAAATTTCAGAAATAGATAATTCTCCTATAAAAAATAAAATAGAAGGATGTCGTAGAGAAGGTGAGGTTTTAGACGAATTAAAAGATTTATATCCAGAAGAGGAAGGGTATAAAATAGAGCAAGAGGTTTATTTAAGAGATGAAAATGGAAAAGTAGTAAAAGATCCTGAAACAGGAGAAGCAAGAAGAATAGACTTTATTATTACAAAGGACGGGAAAGTAGTAAAATCTATAGAAGTTACATCTAAAACAGCATCAAAAGAGGTGCAGACAGCAAAGGAAAACAGAATAAGAGAATCAGGTGGAAATTATATAAAAGATTCAAATGGAAATTTAGTTGAGATACCTAAAAATATTAAAACTGAAATTTGGAGGAGAGAATAATATGAAAGTTTATGACAAGGCTAAATGGCACAATAATTGTGAAAATAATGAACTTAATGTAAAAGCGTATTTTCAAAATTTAATGGAGCTATTACTAAAGAATAATATGCTTAGTGAAGACGGAAGAGAGATTCTTGATATAGGAATAGATAATGATTTCTCACTTAACTCAAAATTAGTAAATGAAAAGGGAAATCTGTTTTTAGGGAAAAATTATGATGAAATATTATCTTCAATAGATTTCAATAATAAAATTAGTATAGATAATATAGATAAATTCTTTAAGCAATAATAGAGTTTATGGATGACATAACTAAAATAATTTAAACAAAAATTGATATAAATAGGCAATATGGAAAAATATGTTGACTTAACGTTGAAAATATTGTATCATTTAATCAGGAACTAGGTATAGCATATCGAGAGTTTAACTAGTTACTATAACAAGGCATTAAGCCGTAAAGTATCCCCTATGTTCATTTGAACCTAGGGGTATCTTTTTATTTAAATTATGTAAAATAATGTAATTTGATATAGAAAAAGGGTGATTTTGTGAATAAAGATATTAATTATGCTTTAGGATTAGATATAGGAATAACATCTGTAGGTTGGGCAGTTATAAACTTAGATCTAAATAGAATAGAAGATTTAGGAGTAAGGATTTTCAATGCAGCAGAAAATCCAAAGGATGGATCTTCCTTAGCATTACCAAGAAGACTTGCAAGAGGTAGAAGAAGATTGCTTAGAAGAAAAGCCTATAGAGTTGAAAGGGTTAGAAAACTTATATTAAAGAATAATATATTAACTAAAGAAGAACTTGAAGGTTTATTTAAAAATAAAGAGGTAATTGATGTCTGGGAAGCAAGGGTTAAGGGATTAGACTATAAATTATCAAGGGAAGAATGGGCAAAAATTTTAATAAACTTTTGTAAGAGAAGAGGATTTAAATCTAATAGAAAAAATGAGGCAAAAGATAAGGAAGCAGGACAAATATTAAGTAGCATTAGCTATAACATAGAAAAGATGAAGGAAACAAATTCAAGAACTATAGGAGAGTATATTTATAATGAAGTTAAAAATTCAGATGATAGTTATGCTCCTTTAAGGAATAAATTTGGTGAATATAAGATGTGTGTTTCTAGAGACGTTCTTAGAGAAGAAATACATACTTTGTTTGAAAAGCAAAGAGAATTAGGCAATAACTTTGCTAGTGATGAAATAGAGGATAAGTATTTTGAAATATTTAATTCTCAAAGACCTTTTTCTAACTTTGAAGATTTAGAAAAGCTTGTTGGATTTTGTACCTTTGAAAGAAAGAAACATAAAAGAGCACCAAAACATTGTATTTCTTCTGAAGAATTTACTTTATATGAAGGAATCAATAAACTATCAATAATAAAAGATGGAGAGAAAAGAAAGCTTTCAGAAGAGGAGAAAAACTTAGTTGTTAATGAGGCTTTTAATAAAAAAGATATAAAATACACAACTTTAAGAAAATTACTAGGATTAAGTGAAGAGGAACTTTTCTCAACATTGACTTATAGCATTGATAAAGATATATCAAAAACAGAGAATACAAAATTTGTTTCTCTAAAAGGATATCATGAAATAAAAAGAGCTATAGAAAAAGGAGTTTCTAAAAAAGCTTGGCAGGATATTGAAAATAATAGAAACCTTTTAAATGACATAGCCTATGTATTGACCTTAGGAAAAACAGATGATGAAATTGAGAAGCAGTTAAGACTTAGAAATGTTCCAGAGGAATTATTTGAATCTTTATTAGATATGTCTTTCAATAAGTTTAATAATTTATCTATATATGCTTTAGAAAAAATATTACCTTTTATGAAAGAAGGATATCAATATAATGAAGCTTGTGAAAAAGCTGGATATAATTTTAAAGCTATTTATGAAGGAGTAAGAACTAAAAAGTTACCTGTTATAGAAATAGATGAAATAGTAAATCCAGTTGTAAATAGAGCTTTAGCTCAAACTAGAAAGGTTATTAACTCTGTTATAGATAAATATGGTTCACCAGTTAGGATAAATATAGAATTGGCAAGAGATTTAGCTAAGAATTTTAAAGATAGAAAGTTAATAGAAAAAGAGCAAAAAGAAAATAGAGCTAATTTAGATAAGATAAGAGAAAATCTTAGAGAATTAATGGATAAAGAACCTACAGCTGTGGAAATTTTAAAGTATCGTTTATGGGAGCAACAAAGAGGAGAATGTGCATACACTCAAAGTCAAATCCCTTTAGAAAGATTGTTTAGTCCAGGATACTGTGAAATAGATCACATTATTCCATTTAGTAGATCTTTTGATGATAGTCTTTCAAATAAAATTTTAGTCTTAGGAAGTGAAAATCAAAGAAAGGGTAATAAAATACCTTATGAATATTTTGGAGAGGATTCTGAAAGGTGGAATAGTTTCGAAATATGGGTTAAGGGAAGCTATTTAAATTACAAGAAGAAAGCCAATTTACTTAAAAAGAAATTTTCAGAAGAGGAACAAAGGGATTGGAAAGCAAGAAATTTACAAGATACAAAGTATATATGTAGATATATTTCAAACTTTGTTAATAATAGATTAGAATTTAAAGAAAGTGAAAATAAGCAAAAGGTTATAACTGTAAATGGAAGAGCTACAGCTTATTTAAGAAGTAGATGGGGACTAAATAAGGTAAGAGAAGATGGAGATAAACACCATGCTTTAGATGCAGCTGTTGTAGGGGTTACAACTCAAGGGATGGTTCAAAAAATATCAAAATATAGTAAAGCACATGAATTATATACATTTAGAAAGAATGACGAGTTTGTGGATGTTGAAACTGGTGAATGTGTAGATGTTGATGAGTATAAAGAAATAAGAAAAGATATACTTCCAAGACCATGGCGTGGGTTTAGTGAAGAATTGAAATTAAGACTTAGTGATAATCCATTAGAAGAGTTAAAAAAATTACCTATAGAGACTTATAATGAAGAATTTATAAAAGAAAATGTTAAACCTATTTTTGTTTCAAGAGTTCCATTTAGAAAAATAAGTGGAAAACTATTTAAAGAAACTATTTATTCGGAAAGAGCTTTTAAAGATGGATATTTTGTCTCTAAAAAAAGTCTAGTTGATTTGAAAAAGGGTGATTTAGATAACTTTTATAATTATGAGTGCGATAAGAAACTGTATGATTCAATAAGTGATAGAATGAAAGAGTTTAATTATAATGGAAAGAAAGCTTTTGAGAGTCCATTTAGAAAACCTACTAAAAGTGGAAAAGAAGGGCCAGTTGTTAGAAGTGTGAAAATTAAATCAGCAGTACCTTTTAAAGATGGAATTCCTATGAATGAAGGATTAGTTGCTAAAGAAGGTATGGTTAGAATAGATATTTATGAGAAAGAAGGAAAATATTTTGTTGTTCCAGTTTATAGATATCAATTAGCAAAAGGACTAGTTCCTAAAAGAGCAGCTATAGCGGGAAAATCAGAATTTAAATGGCCTATAATGGATCAAACTTACAATTTCAAATTTTCTATATTCAAAAATGATTTGATAGAGATAAAATATGCTAAAAAAGATGGGTATTTTGGATATTATGATGGGTTTGATAGACATACAGCATCATTAGTTATTGAAAATCATGATAATTCAGATAGATACAGAGGTATTGGAGTAAAAGCAGGTGTTGTTGAGTTTAATAAATATGAAGTTGATGTTTTAGGTAACTATCATAAAGTTAAGTTAGGAGGGAACTAGATGAGCTTTAGAAGTTTAATTATTTCTAATTCTGCTAACTTAAGTATTAAAAATAATAATTTATTAATTAACAATGGAGAAGAGTTTTTAGTTCCAATAGAGGATATAAGTGTTTTGCTTATAGAAGGAGTTGCTGTAAATTTAACAGCTAGGTTATTAAGTAAGTTATCAGAAAATAATGTTGCAACGATTATATGTGATGAAAAGCATCTTCCAGTTTCAATCAATATTCCAATAAATACACATTATAAGACTTATAAGGTTTTAAAACAACAATTTTCTCAAAGTGCAGCTTTCTCTAAAAGAATATGGCAAAGTATAATAAAACAAAAATTAATAAATCAAGGAAAATGTTTAGATATATTAGAAATAAGTGGGTATGAATTTTTGAAGAAGCTTTCTGATGCTGTTGAAAGTGGAGATAAAGGAAATAGAGAAGCTATTGGAGCTAAATATTATTTTAAAAACTTATTTGGAAAAGCTTTTGTTCGTGATGATGAAAATGGTATAAACTCAGCACTAAATTATGGATATACTATACTTAGAAGTGCCATTGCAAGAAGTCTTGTAATGTATGGATTCAATACAACATTAGGAGTTAATCATTGCAATGAATTAAATTCTTTTAATTTAGCAGATGACTTTATTGAACCTTTTAGGCCTATAGTTGACTTATGGGTAGCTCAAAATATGGATTATGATGATATTTTAACAAAGGAAGATAGAATTGGGTTAGTTGATTTATTGAATTATCAGTGTGTTATTGATGGAAAAAATCATTCTGTTTTAAATGGAATTGATAAAATGATATCTTCTTATACAACAGCTTGTAGTAAAAAAGATTTTAGATTATTAAAATTGCCAGAGATAAAACCTTTGGAATATCATTATTATGAGTAAAAAGTTTATGAGAATACTTGTATTTTTTGATTTGCCAGTTGTTGAAAAAGAAGATAGAAGAGAATATCAAAATTTTAGAAGATTTTTATTAAATGATGGGTACTTAATGATTCAGTTTTCTGTTTACTCAAGAATATGTAATGGTATTGATGGAGTAAATAAACATGTAGCAAGACTAAAAGAAAATTTACCACCAAAAGGATCAGTAAGATATCTTCAGATTACAGAAAAGCAATATACAGAAATGAAATTCTTAGTAGGATCACCAAAAAAGCAGGAAAAGAAGATAAATTCACGACAATTGAATGTTTTTTAGAAAGTAAAAACCCCTTGAAATTAGTTGTTTCAAGGGGTTCATTACTTCCTATTATAGCATATCGAGAATTTACTAGGAACTATAACTCAAGCTTATATCTTAAATCTATTTCTCTAATTATAGCATATCGAGAATTTACTAGGAACTATAACCAGTATGCTCTTCCTTCTAACATAGCATCTATTATAGCATATCGAGAATTTACTAGGAACTATAACCAACCTCTTTTAATACCCTACAAACTATCTATTATAGCATATCGAGAATTTACTAGGAACTATAACATAAGGATACTGACGAGGTAGGTTCTTTGAATTATAGCATATCGAGAATTTACTAGGAACTATAACTAGACTATTCTGCCAATATTTTTACTGAAATTATAGCATATCGAGAATTTACTAGGAACTATAACTATTAACTTAAATGCTACCCAAAAAGTTAATTATAGCATATCGAGAATTTACTAGGAACTATAACAGCCTAGTGATACCAACGGTTAGAAGCTATATTATAGCATATCGAGAATTTACTAGGAACTATAACTATTAACTTAAATGCTACCCAAAAAGTTAATTATAGCATATCGAGAATTTACTAGGAACTATAACAGCCTAGTGATACCAACGGTTAGAAGCTATATTATAGCATATCGAGAATTTACTAGGAACTATAACGAAGGTGAATTAAATGAAAATGAGTAAAGAATTATAGCATATCGAGAATTTACTAGGAACTATAACTTTAAATAACGCTTTAAGTGTAGCTAATGAATTATAGCATATCGAGAATTTACTAGGAACTATAACTTAGGTTCTTTCCTCATCTTTAATACCTTCATTATAGCATATCGAGAATTTACTAGGAACTATAACATACTCTGAACCATACTGTTAAGATTAGCAATTATAGCATATCGAGAATTTACTAGGAACTATAACGCAAAATTATATCTTACAAGTCTGTTTTTTATTATAGCATATCGAGAATTTACTAGGAACTATAACTTAGTATTTATATGGATTGTTCTATCTATTATTATAGCATATCGAGAATTTACTAGGAACTATAACTTTGGGCATTCACTTCCCTTCTGATGGAAAATTATAGCATATCGAGAATTTACTAGGAACTATAACAAATGGTACTTCATTTGATTATAGTGTTAATTATAGCATATCGAGAATTTACTAGGAACTATAACGTTATACATTTTAAGCATATTATTTTCTATATTATAGCATATCGAGAATTTACTAGGAACTATAACGCTAGAGAAGAATATAAAAAGAATTGGATTATTATAGCATATCGAGAATTTACTAGGAACTATAACAAATACCAATCCCTTACCTTCAGATGATAAATTATAGCATATCGAGAATTTACTTATGATATGTTAATTTTATTACTTTTAAGTTATTATATTATTATATATTAATTTAAAAAATATTTATAAATTTTTATTTAGAGGTGACAAATGAACTTAAAAGAAATTAAGAATTTCCTTAATGATATTTTTTCAAAGCCATTAAGTGATGGAAAAGTACGTCATATTGTTTTTTGGTATGATGAGAATGAGGATTTTACTGAAGAGATAGATGAATTTGATTTAGATGGTGTTGAGCTTATTAAGTTAAATGAGAACAATGCTTTTTATACTAAATATTATGTAGAAAAAGAAAATGTAGATGGAAATATTCTAGTTTATTCTAATATGAAAAAACCTAAACCACAGGAAGATTGGCTTTATGATATTTTATCTTATAGTGAGGAATTTTCTACAGATAGGGCTACTGTTATTATGAGAGAATTGAAAGTTAATAATCCTTATCTTAAGGAAGCATTTACTTTTTACAATACTTTCTTTAAAAATAAGGATAGACTTGCTGCTTTTAGAAACTTAGGTATTCAAGATTATACTGAGGAAAAGGTTCATATTGGAGTTTTAGCTGTTTTAACTAAGACAAAGATTATGAATTTTGAAGAGATAACAAGAGCTTTAATTAAAGAAAAACTAGATGGAAATAGCAAGCTTTATGAGGAGATTGATAAGTTTGGAAGTCTAGATATACTTTGGAACTTAATTAGTAAGAACTATGGTTATAGTTTTGAAGAGAGAAGTTTAGAGAAGTTTATGGCTGTTCTTTTAATTACAAATATGAATGAAACTATTAAGTTTAATTTGCCAAAGCAATATGAAGATCTTGTGTCAAAGAAAAGTACAGATTGTATTGTGTTTATAAATCATTTTATGAATAGTCTTAAAGATAGTTATTACTATGATAAGATGCAGGGATTAATAGGGGAAAAGCTTAAAATTTCTAAACTTTTAGAGAAAACTGATTCAGATAAATTTTTGAAATGTGATGTTTTTGAAGAAATGGATAAATTAATATTAGGTAGAATAATCAATTTGCTTAATGATGGGATTGAAGAGTATGATAAATATTTAAATTTAATGGCTTCAAGAAGAACTCTTCATTATTATAAAAAATATGAAAGTGAATATAAAGCTTTAAAATGGGCCATAAGATTATTATCTAAGAAGAAAGAATTAAATTCCATTATAAAAACAGAAAGTTCTTATGAGATGGTTAAATCTTATGCTAGGAATTACTTTGAGATTGATAAAGCTTACAGGAAGTTCTATTATCATTTTGATAATTGTGAACTAAAGGAAATTTTAAATAACTTAAAAGATACTGTAGAAAATTTATATAATAACTGGTATTTACAAGAACTATCTATAAAATGGAATGAAGCATTAGCTAAGCAAAAAACTTGGCAAATTGAAGGTATAAATCAGCAAGAGAGGTTTTATAATGACAATATCAAATATGGTCGTAAAGAGAGAGTTTTTGTAATAATATCTGATGCCCTTAGATATGAAAGTGCAGAAGAGCTTTCTACAAGACTTAGAAATGAAAGAAAAGCTAAAGTGGAATTAGATTATATGCAAGGGGTACTTCCATCTTATACAAAGCTAGGTATGGCTGCTTTATTACCAAATAAGAAAATAGAAATAAATTCTAATTATGATGTTTTAGTTGATGGAATAAATTCAAATGGGACAGAAAATAGAGATAAAATACTAAAAGTTGAAAATGAGAAATCCTTAGCAATTACTTATAATAAGCTTATGGATTTAAAAGAAGCTGATTTTAGAAAAGTATTTTCAGGTTTAGAGGTAGTTTATATTTATCACAATACAATTGACGCTATAGGAGATCATGCAAGTACAGAGAGAGAAGTTTTCTCAGCTACTGATACTGCATTAAATGAATTGATAAATCTTGTTAATAAGCTTGTTCATAGAGTAAGTGCATCAAGTATTATTATAACATCTGACCATGGATACCTATATAAGAGAAGTCATATAGAAGAATATGACAAAATATCAGGTGTAAAGCTTCAGGATGGAGATGATAATAGAAGATTCTTGTTAACATATAAAGATAAAGATATAGAAGGAACAATGAAGTTTAGTATGGATTACTTATTAGGAGAGGATTCTGGAATGAATGTAGTAACTCCTAAAGGTATAGCAAGATTTAAAGTTCAAGGAGCTGGTGCCAATTATGTACATGGGGGAGCAATGCTTCAGGAAATATTAGTACCAATAATCAAGTTTAAAAATGATAGAAGTTCTTCTTCAGAAAATGATATTAGAAAGGTAAAAATATCATTAACAAGCATAACAAGAAAAATAACTAATATAATAACTTATTTAGAATTTTTCCAAGATGAAAAGATTCAAGATAAAGTAATAACACAAAGAATAAAGTGTTATTTTGAAGATGAAGAAGGAAATAGAATTTCTAATGAGAATACAATAATAGGTGATTCAAAATCAGAAAATCCAATTGAAAGAAGTTATAGAGAGAAGTTTGTATTAAAGAGTATTCCATATGATAAGAGAAAACAATATTACTTAGTTATTGAAGATGAAGATGATTCAAGTTTACAATGTGAAAAGATACCATTTAATATAGATATAGCAATAGTTGATGACTTTGGGTTTAGCGAATAGTGGGAAATTAATTCCCACTATTTTCTTTTATATGAAGTTAATTTATAATTATAGTGTTAAGTTTATTTTACTTAATATTATAACTATAAAATTTTAGGTGGATTATTATGGATGAATTAAGTATAAAGTTAAATCAAAGTTTTGCAGGAAAAGTTGTAAGAAAAGATTTAACACAAAAATTAAAACAAGGAGCTAATGTTCCGACATATGTATTAGAATATCTTTTAGGAATGTATTGTGCTACAGATGATGAGGAAAGTATAAATGAAGGTGTTGAAAGAGTTAAGAATATACTAGCTGATAATTTTGTTAGACCTGATGAAGCTGAAAAGATAAAGTCTAAAATTAGGGAAATGACTAGATATACTGTCATAGATAAATTAACAGTAAAATTAAATGAAAAACGTGATATTTATGTGGCAGAGTTTTCTAATTTAGGATTAAAAGATATTGAAATATCATCTAAGTATGTTAAGGATTTTGATAAACTCTTAGGTGGAGGAATTTGGTGTATTGTAAAGTTAGAATATTATTATGATGAAAATGAAAAGTTATCTACTCCATTTATTATTGAATCTGTAACTCCAATTCAAATGCCTAATATGGATATAGATGAACTTATTAAAGGAAGAAGAGATTTTAGCAAAGAAGAGTGGATTGACATATTAATTAGAAGTATAGGAATGGAACCAACTCAATTAGAAGAACATGTTAAGTGGCATATGCTTTTAAGGATGGTTCCGCTTTGTGAGAATAACTATAATATGTGTGAATTAGGACCAAGAGGTACTGGTAAATCACATTTATACAAAGAAATATCTCCAAACTCAATTCTAATATCTGGGGGACAGACTACAGTAGCTAATTTATTTTATAATATGGCTCGTAGAAAGATTGGTTTAGTAGGAATGTGGGATACAGTAGCTTTTGATGAAGTGGCAGGAATAACTTTTAAAGATAAAGATGGTATTCAGATAATGAAAGATTATATGGCTTCAGGATCTTTTGCAAGGGGAAAAGAGGAAAAAGCAGCATCCGCTTCTATGGTTTTTGTGGGAAACATAAATCAAAGTGTAGATGTTCTTTTGAAAACTTCTCATTTGTTTGAACCATTCCCAGAGGTAATGGCTTATGACTCAGCTTTTTTTGATAGAATGCATTTTTATCTTCCAGGATGGGAGATTCCTAAAATGAGACCAGAACTTCTTACAAATAGCTTTGGATTTATAACAGATTATTTAGCAGAGTATTTAAGAGAAATGAGAAAAAGAACCTTTGGAGACTCTATAGATAAGTATTTTAGATTAGGAAATAACCTAAATCAAAGAGATGTTATAGCTGTTAGGAAGACTGTTTCTGGACTTATTAAAATTATATATCCTCATGGAGAATTTGAAAAAGAGGATTTAGAAGAAATTTTAAGATATGCTCTTGTGGGAAGAAGAAGAGTTAAGGAACAGTTAAAAAAGATTGGGGGAATGGAGTTTTATGATGTACATTTCTCTTATATAGATAATGAAACTATGAGAGAAGAATTTATTTCTGTGCCAGAACAAGGTTCAGGTTCATTAATTCCAGAGGGACTAGGAAGAGCTGGACATGTTTATACTATAGGATTAGGTGATTCTGGAATGATTGGAATATATAAAATTGAAACAGAAGTTATTTCAGGATCAGGTAAGTTTGAAAAAACAGGTTTAGGATATAGTAGGGAAGCTAAGGAAAGTATAGAAACTGCATTTAGGTATTTTAAGGCTAATAGTAGAAATATGAGTTCTTCAATATCTACTACAACTAAAGATTATTTAATGCACATACAAGATGTTAATGGAGTTGGAATGACTTCTTCACTATCCTTAGCTGCTATAATAGCAATGTGCTCAGGAGCCTTAAATAAGCCAGTACAAAGTCAATTAGTTATTTTAGGTTCTGTAAGTATTGGAGGAACAATAAACAAGGTAGAAGATCTTGCAAACACATTACAAGTTTGTTTTGATGCAGGAGCTAAAAAAATACTACTGCCAATGGTAAATGCAGGAGATATAGCTTTAGTTCCACCAGAACTTTTTGCAAAGTTCCAAATAATGTTTTACTCAACAGCAGAGGATGCAGTATTTAAAGCTTTAGGATTTCAGTAAAACTAAGTATATGGCATAAAAGTTGGAATGGAGTAGTTTTTTTGTTTTTAGAGAGAAAATGGGCCCATAATTTAAAGAGAATTTTTAAATTATGAGCCTTTAAAGATATATTTTATAGTCTTTATTTTAGGGTATTAGAAGTAAGAAAAGATCTAAATTATCCTAGGATTAATTTTATAAGTTCAAATTTTTTTAAGCTATAAATTCTTTAGCACACCAACCTATGTTTCCATTATATC
>ERZ1463036.44-NODE-44-length-28220-cov-100.964140_pt1 | contig 28220 bp, 33 predicted proteins | sample MGYA00564485_ERZ1463036 | MGnify/ENA primary metagenome ERZ1463036 (study PRJEB39244, sample SAMEA3635127) | Helicobacter pylori | study: EMG produced TPA metagenomics assembly of PRJEB11511 data set (Assembly of a 5300-year-old Helicobacter pylori... | reverse complement strand
AAAATTGTGAAATAAAAATTGAAAGTATAGAAGTTATAGGAGATGATGAATGTTTATATACTTTAAGAAAGTTAAAATTGATTAGTATTAATGGAATTATAAGTATGTTAATTAAAAATAAGAGTATAGTTACAGTAACTAAATTATAGATTTAATTATATATATTAAAGGGGGGGCTATTTTAGTACCCCCATATTATCAAAATTAAAAAATATTAAATGTTTTTTATGAAACTATATTAATATCATTTTCAACAAAATCCTCAGATAATGAATCTATATATTCTTTAAGTTTACCTTTGTATATTATTTCAAATATATAAAATCCTAAAGCTCCACCTAATGTATTTAATATCAAATCATTTACATCTACAATTCTATAATCAGATATATTTAAAATATTAGTTATTAATTGCGTCAACTCTATAGAAAGTGATATTAAAAAAGAAATTATTGTACAAGATTTTAAATTTCTTATAAAAGCTTCTGTGGCGCATAAATATAGTATGAGAGGAATTAGTAATAAAAAATTACCTAATAAAATTTTAATAGAAGATATTTCATAAATATTATATTTAAAAAAGTCTACAAAAGGTAAAAGATTTAAATTGCATTGTTCAGCAAAACTTAATTGTTCTATCCAAGGTAAACAAGAACCTATATATATAGGGAGAATACGTATTCCTAAAAGGATGAATAAATACAATACAAACAAATTGACTAAAATTTCACTAAATAAGTTGATTTTAATTTTGTCTTTTTTTTTCTTAAACAATACTAAAAATCTATAAGCTAACCAGAATGGGAAACAAATGTTTAAAAGAAAGCTAATATCAAAAGTCATTTAAATAAATCCTCCGGTATAATTATTACATATATTTCCATTTTAGCTTGTTTTCTATTTATTTACGATTAAAAAAAGTAACAGTTATTTAAAAATTCAGGCTTTTTATAATTAATAAAACTTTTGAGTATACTTAATATAAAAAAATTAAATAATATAAAAAACTTAATAAAATAAACTTAAAGTATAAAAGGAGGTTGTCAAAATTATTTTATTATAAATTCATAGTTAAATATTTTGACAAAACATTATGTTCAGAAGAAGTATTATAACAGTTTTTATTTTATTTTTTATATCAAGTACTATAATATGCAACTGTGAAGAAAATCAGTTAATATTTGGAGGTCAATATAAAAAATTATCAAATTTAAAAGAAGATAAAAAAAGAAATGATATTGAACAATACAATAATCAAGAGCAATTTTTTAGACCATCTAAAGCTCCTATATTAAATAATAAAATAGATGAAATCTTTTATAATATGTATGGAATAGATACATCTAAAATTAAAATACCTAATAAATTTTTAAAAAATCCTGAAGATACTATAATCAATTACTTTAGTGTTTTAAGAGAGGCAGCTAATCCTGTAGAAGGTTCTGAAACTGGATGTGGAAGTTTAGGAGATACAAGAGCACCTTATCCAATTGCATATAAGTTTTTATCCGATTCTTATAAAAATAAGGTGTCTTATGAAAATTATTTAAAGTCTTTTGAGAATATACTACACATTAATTTAATCAAATTAAATAAAGTAGGTTCAGATAAGGAAAATCCTGACATTATAAAATATTTTGTTGAAATTGAAACAATAGAAGGTACAAATGAGTCAAAAGGAGTTTTTGCTTATTATTTTGGATATATTTATTTACAAACGCAAGGTGAAGTTTATAAAATTGTAAATATGAATTTCACTCCAGAAAATTATTTATGCGCTCCTTATCATGGATGGTCATATGATGCTAAATCATTTGTTGAAATTGAATATGGAAATTGGTGTTCTTTAATAGATAACAAAGTTTATGTAAAAGAAAATGGATATGAAAAGAAAGTTTATTTTAAAGATAAAAATATGAACGAGTATTATGTACTTTTTTATCAATTAACTAATGGTGTTGATATTAAAATTGCAGATTATAAAAAGAATAAAGGTGAAAAATGGGATCAAATATATATTGATCCAACAAAGTGTTTAGAAAAAAATAATAAATAATGAAATATTAACATTTTATAACAAAGGTAATAGCTTATAAAGCTATTACCTTTAATAATTAAATGTATTAAAAATTATAATTGTATAAGAATACATTTAAAGATGTTTTAAGTGATTTAAAATAAACTTCTTTTTAACCTATACGATCAAAGTTTTGAATATCATAAAACTTGTAGTTACACCTAGTGTCTGTATATAAATACAAAGATTTTACATCTATTTTTCTCATATAATTAAATGAATGATTAACTAAAGATTTACCAATATCTAAACCTCTATATTTTTTTGATACAATAAACAATTGTATACAACCTTGAAAATCATTTTCTCGTTTTCTTATAAGTTCTTTATACGTATCTGTAATTTTTGAAAATTCCTTGAAAAGGTCTTTGTTTTTATCATCATTTATAATTGAATCAACCTCATTAGGGTCAATACTTAAAATATTGTTACAATTTTCAAAATGATTTTTATCTTTTTTTGCACTACCTAAAAAAAATCCAACGACTTGATTATATTTTTGAGCAACTTTACTAAATGAACTTTCTAAAAGACATTATTTAAGATACCCTGCAAGTAATATATATAAAAGTTTCTTATCTTTGACAAATTCATTAAAACCAAATGCTTCACATATAAATTCTTTCATAGTTTCATAATCTGTTTCTACTAAATTTCTATAAATTACTTTACCCATATTAAATACTCCTTTTATATAATTAAATTTAGATTTAGTATTAAATTTAAATACTTTATAATGATAATAAGATGTACCCTAAGGGGAGAGTCAATAAAAAGGAGGAGTGAAATGAAGGATTTATTTTCTATTGGGGAAGTTGCAAAAATAAAAGCTTTAAGATATTATCATAAAATGGGTATTCTTATTCCAAAATACATAAATAATGAAACGGGTTATAGATATTACTCTATAGATCAATTTATTTATATAGATATAATAAAAGGATGTAGAGCTTTAGGAACTAGTATAAAAGAGCTACAAGAAATTTTTAAACAATGTGATACTGACAAATTACTAGAATTTTTACAAATAAAAAAATGTGAAGCACAAGAAAACATAAATAAAATGAAAGAAGTGATTAAAAATATTGATTCTTTAAATATGAGTGTAGAAAATTCTGAATATATATTAAATAATGATGATATAAATATTAAGTTTTTTGAAAATCGATATATAATTACAGCTCCTTGTAAAGAAGTAGGAAGTTTAAAAGAGTTACTTTACTACTCAGATTTAGAAAAAATATTTGAAGATAAAAATTTAAATATGTCTATGGATAGAGGTATAATATATGAGCTCAATTCAGACAACACTACAAAACCAAGATATGTTTTTAGCGGATTTGAAGGAAGTATAAATATAAAAATTCAAAAGAATGTAGGGCAAAAGAAGTAAAGTAAATACAAGAACTGGTAGTTTTGAAACTTTTATACTAAATTATACAATAATATAAAATCTATACAAAAGTGAGTACTATTTTGGGACTCCCTTTTGTATTTCAAATTTAATGATATATCTTTTTTACTATAATATAAATATGAAATTACATTTAAATAAAATTAGAAATTATAATTGATTCTATAATATCTACAAGACAAAGATTGACAAAATATCACAAAATATATAATATTAAAAAATGATTATGCACAATAAAATAGGAGGCTTAAATAATGAATTTTTGGGAGAAAGTATTTAATTCAATAAACGGATTAGCAGGAAAAAATTCAACATTAGATTGTATAATGATTTTTACTTCAAGAAAAGTGCCTTTAATATTAGCATTAATGGTAGTTATATTATATATTGTTGGAGTTATAAAGAAAAATAAAAATGCAAGAGAAGTAGCTGTAAATACAGTAATATTTACAATTTTAAATATGGTTTTATCGGCTATATTAGCTGGTATATGGTTTGCACCAAGACCTTTTGTAAACAATAGTTCAGCTAATTTATTATACCCTCATAAACCAAACTCATCTTTTCCAAGTGATCACTCATTAGCTAGTATGAGTATTGCATTAGGGTTAAACGTATATAGTAAGATACTTGGAGTTATATCAATATGTCTATCACTATTAATAGGATTTTCTAGAGTATATGTAGGACATCATTATCCAGAGCATGTTGTAATATCATATATAATAGCTATTATAACAAGTATTTTATACAATAAATTCTTAAGAAAAAAAATTAAAAATCTATATTTCAATATAGAAAAGCGTACACCAATATTAAAAGATATAGTTAAAGATAAAAAATAATATAAATTAATTATGCAGATATGGAGTATCATTTTGATACTCCATTTTTTATTAAAAAATAAATATAAAAAGAATTATATATATTTTTTTTACAATTTGAGGAAAGTAAATAAAATATAAACTAAAATTATAATAAAACGAATGTAAAAAGGAGGTGGTTATGGAGGTAACAATAAGTGCAGTAAAAATAGAAGATTCACATGCTATAAATGAAATAAGAAAAATGAAAGGTGTAAAAGAAAATACTTTAGCAATAAGTTCTGAAAGAATAGAAAAAACTAAAAAAATAACTGAGAATTTAGATATCAATAATCATATGATGGTATCAGAAGTAATAGAAAATAATGATAAAAAAGTAGTAAGAGTAGCATCTTTAAATGTAAATACATCGCCAAGAATAAGACACAGTGCAAGTATGACGATAAGCATACATACAAATTATCAGGGAAAAGGTATAGGAAAAAAATTAATAGAGTAACTAATAGATTTAGAAGACAACTGGCTTATGTTAGTAAGATTAGAATTAGGTGTATATAAAGACAATGAAAAAGCTATTAAATTATATGAATCGCTAGGCTTTGAAAAAGAAGGAGTTAAAAAATACTCAGAGATAAAAAATGGAGAGTATGTGGATGAAATAATAATTGGAAGATATAATAAAAAGTTAATTAATTTATACAAATAAATTTTCTTTAATTGAATAATATATTAAAAGCTTTTAGGGGGAATGATATGGAGCGTAAAGTTAGACTTCTAATAAAGAATTATGAATCATTAAAAAATGTAAAGACTGAACCCTGTATTAAATTAACACTACATGAACGTGCACTTAAATATACACTAAAAGATAAATATATAAATTTTAAAGAAGTAAATGAATGTACAGACATTATAAGAGAAAGCACTTCAATATTTTCAGATTTTAGAGGAGATATCTCTATAAATACAGCAATAATAATATCATTTCAATCACAATTCAAAGAAAGCTTAGAAGAAATTCTTAAAATACACAAAAAACTAAGACAAAATAAATTCTATTCAGGAGATTCTTTAGCACTAATCTCAAATATGATTTTTGAAAATAAAAATAAAATAGATATTGATGAATGTATAGAAAAAACAAAATATGTATATGAATTTATGAGGAATAAACATCCGTTTTCAACATCTATAGATGATTATATCAACGCTTGTATAGTAGCTATTAATTCACAAAATATAGATGAAGAATTAATTGATATGGAAGAGGCATATGTTTATTTATGTAAGAATGGTTTTTATAAAAATAATACACTAAAAAATTTATCTCAGGTAATTTCATTAACTAGAAAAAAAGAAGTTTGGGAAAAATGCATATATGTAAAAAAGGAATTAGAAAAAAATAATTGCAAATTTCATAAATTTGGATATCCATTGATTGGAGTTATGGCATTTTTAGAAATAAAAGATATGAAAAGTACAATAGAAAAAATAAAAAATATATCAGATAAATTAAAAATATATAGGGGATATGGAAGCTTTGTATTAGATGAAAATTATAGAAACATTATAGCAGGATTTTTAGTGATTCAAAATTATATATCTAATAAAGATAAAAATAGTATTTTAATAAGTAAAACAATTGATGATATAAATAAGGCTATGAATATAGCTATAATGACAGCAACTACAAGTTCAATAATTTTAAATAATATATGAACTTAATTTATACGTATAAAAAGATAGAGTTAAGCAAATTATTACTTGACTCTATCTTTTATTTAATTATTATTAAATTTGGACATTGTATACAAAATTGAATTAGTTTGATAATCTAAATATATGCATTAAAGTATAAAAGATTATTTTAAAAGACAATAATAAATATGATATAATAAAGTTTACGAAAAACTGGAATTTTAAAAGGAGCGTGTACATAAATGAAATGGGCAGAAATTACAATAAAAACAACAACTGAAGCAGTTGAAGCTATAACTAATATATTATATGAGCAAAATGTAGGAGGAGTTTCTATAGAAGATCCTAAAGATTTCAAATTCCAAAAGAAAAATGAATATGATTGGGATTTTGTTGAAGAAGAAATATTTAACAGCGGATACGATGGAGTTATAATAAAAACTTATATAACAGAAGAAAGAGACGTTACGGATGATATTAAATTAATAAAAGAAAAGATAGACGGTCTTAAAGAATTCGGAATAGATGTAGGAGAAGCTATAGTAGAACTTTCTCAAGTAGATGAAGAAGATTGGGCTAATGAGTGGAAAAATTACTACAAGCCAACTAAAATAGGTGAAAAAATAGTAGTAAAACCAACTTGGGAAGAATATGAAAAAGCTGAATCTGACTTAATAATAGAACTAGACCCAGGAATGGCTTTTGGAACAGGGACTCATGAAACTACAAGCATGTGTATAAGAGAGTTAGAAAAATATGTTAAGCCAGAATCAAAGGTATTTGATATAGGATGCGGAAGTGGGATACTTGCAATAGCAGCAGCAAAACTTGGAGCTAAAGATGTATTAGCAGTTGACTTAGATGAAGTAGCTGTAAAAGTATCTAAAGAAAACATAGAGTTAAATAAAGTAGAAGGTAGTGTAACTGCACTTCACGGAAACTTAATGGAAGTTGTAACTGATAAAGCTGATATAGTAGTAGCAAACATTATAGCAGATATAATAAAAATATTAGCTAAAGATATAAAACAATTCATGAAAGATGATGCAGTATTTATATCTTCAGGAATAATACACGCTAAGGTAGATGAAGTTAAACAAGCTTTAACTGAAAATGGACTTGAAATAGTACATGTAGAATCTTTAGGTGAGTGGAATGCTATAGTATCTAAAATAGCAAAGTAGGTGGAATTCATGGATAGATTTTTTGTAGAAAAGAAAAATGTAAACCTTGAAAACAACACATGTATCATAGAAGGTGAAGATGTAAAACATATTTCTAAGGTTTTAAGATGTAGAGTTGGTGAAGAATTAGAAATATGTGATAATGACAACAATGAATATATATGTGAAATAACTAATATAGATAAATCTCAAGTTAATCTTAATATATTAAAACGTGTTGATATAAAAAGAGAATCAGATTTAAAAATAAAAGTATATCAAGGTCTTCCAAAAGGGCCTAAAATGGAAATGATACTTCAAAAGTTAACTGAAGTTGGAGTTGATGAAATAATATTAGTTCAAACTAAAAGAACTGTTGTTAAAGTAGATGACAAAAAAGAAGATAAGAAAATCGAAAGATGGGAAAGAATAATCTATGAAGCAGCTAAGCAAAGTAAGCGTGGAAAAATTCCTAAATTAAGAGGGGTTTTAAGCTTTAAAGAAGCTTTAGCTGATATGAAAGAAAATGACTTTAACATAGCTCCATATGAAAATGAAAAAACAAAAACGATAAAACAAGCCATAAAAGGAAAAGACATAAATAATATAGGTATTTTCGTAGGACCAGAAGGTGGATTTGAAGATACTGAAATTAATGCTATAGAAGAAATAGGTGGACAATCAGTTTCTCTTGGACCAAGAATATTAAGAACTGAAACAGCATCACTTGTAGCTTCATCTATAGTATTATACGAATTAAGCGACTTAGGAGGAGGCGAGTAAAGTGAAAAAGGTAGCTTTTTATACTTTAGGATGTAAAGTAAATCAATATGAAACAGAAGCTATGCTTGAGATGTTTAAAAAAGATGGATACACTCAAGTAGATAGCGAAGAGTTTGCTGATGTTTATGTTATAAACACTTGTACAGTAACTCATATGAGTGATAGAAAATCACGTCAATATATAAGAAGAATGAAAAAGAAAAATCCAGAAGCAATAATAGCAGTTGTTGGATGTTATTCTCAAGTTTCACCAGAAGAAATACTTGAAATAGAAGAAGTAAACTTAGTTATGGGTACTAACGAAAGAAGACAAATAGTTGAAGAAATTAAAAAACTTGATGCTTCTAAAAAAGCTAGTACAGTTGATGATATAATGAAAGTTAGAGCTTTTGAAGAAATAGAAATAAATCAAACTAATGGAAGAACTAGAGCATTTATGAAAATACAAGATGGATGCGATAGATTCTGTTCTTACTGTATAATACCTTATGCTAGAGGTGGTAAAGTAAGAAGTAGAGATTTAGAAAGTGTAGTAAATGAAGCAAATAAATTAGTTGATAATGGGTATACAGAAATAGTTCTAACAGGTATACATGTTGCATCTTACGGAAAAGATGTAGCTGATGCAGAAATTAATTTATTAAGTGTTATAAAAGCTATAAATGAAATAGAAGGTGTGAAAAGAATAAGATTAAGTTCAGTTGAACCACTTCTTATGACTGATGAATTTATATATACAGTTTCTAAAATGCCAAAAGTATGTCCGCATTTTCATTTATCACTTCAAAGTGGATGTGATGAAACACTAAAGAGAATGAATAGAAGATATACGACTAAAGAGTATAAGGAAATAGTTCATAAATTAAGAGAAAAAATTCCTAATGTGGCAATAACTACAGATGTAATAGTAGGATTCCCTGGAGAAACTAATGATGAGTTTAATCAAACTTATAAGTTTTTAAGTGATGTTGAACTTTCACAAATGCATATATTTAAGTATTCACCAAGAAAAGGAACTCCAGCTGCTACTATGGAAAATCAAATAGATCCACAAATGAAGCATTTAAGAAGTGACAAATTAATAGCTTTAAATAAGAAAAACTTCAATAAGTTTGCAACTAAGTTTATAGGTGAAGAATTTGAAGTTTTATTTGAACAAAACATAGGAGATGACAAATACGAAGGATTAACCCCTAACTATATAAGAGTAGTAGTTGAAAGTGATAAAGATATACAAGGTAAAATACTAAATACTAAAATATCTGATGTAAAAGATGAATACGTAGAAGGAATTTTAGTATAATATGTAGAAATAAATAATATAACAGATGGGAGGTGTAAGTATGAGTTGTATATTTTGCAAAATAATAAATGGAGAAATACCATCAAATAAAGTTTATGAAGATGATAAAGTCTTAGCTTTTAATGATATAAATCCAGTTGCACCGTTTCATGTTTTAGTTATACCTAAAAAACATTACGAATCTATATTAGATATAGATGATAATGATATGGAAATAATTTCACATATTCATAAGGTTATTAATAAATTAGTAAAAGAAAAGGGATATGATAAAACTGGATTTAGAATAATAAATAACTGTGGAAGTGATGGATGCCAAGAAGTTAAGCATATTCACTACCATGTATTAGCTGGAAAGAAACTAGATTGGTACGACGCTTGTAAATAAGTTTTTATAGATTAAAATTTTAAACGTATTATTCATAAAAATACTTGAAAAATTAAAAAAATTAGTTTATAATAAACAAAGTGTGAGGTTGTAATGCATATTATGCAGATATAATCGAGTTACAGTCCCAGCATAATTTGCGCTATCGGAGGGAGGGAAAAAGAATGTCAGAAGTAAGAGTAAGAGAAAACGAAACATTAGACAGCGCTTTAAGAAGATTTAAGCGTTCATGTGCTATGTCTGGCATAATGTCTGAAGTAAGAAAAAGAGAACACTATGATAAGCCAAGCGTAAGACGTAAGAAAAAAGCTGAAGCTGCAAGAAGAAAAAACGCTAAGAAATAATTTTTGTAGATAAGAGGTGAAGGGATATGTCCCTTAAAGCAAAGTTGCAAGAAGACTTAAAACTTGCTATGAAAAACAAAGATACAGTTAAAAAATCTGTTGTTACTTTAATAAGAGCTGCAATCAAACAGCAAGAAGTTGATACTAGAGTAGAACTTGATGATGACGCTATTATAGACGTAATAACAAAGCAGTTAAAGCAACGTAGAGATGCTATGACTGAATTTGCTAAAGCATCAAGAGATGACTTAGTTCAAGAAGCTGAAGCTGAGATTGAAGTATTAATGGAATACCTACCTCAACAGCTGAGCAAAGAAGAATTAAATGAGATAGTTAAAGAAACTATATCTGAAGTAGGAGCTACTTCTATGAAAGATATGGGTAAAATCATGGCAGCTATAAAACCTAAAACAAAAGGTAGAGCTGACGGAAAAATGATAAATGAGTTAGTTAAATCTAACTTACAATAGATTAAAAAGCCTAGAGCAAAAGCTCTAGGCTTTTTGCTTTGTCCAAAAAAATAGTAATAACTTTAAATATTTGTACATATTTATAAATTAAGTATAGATAAGGAAAGGGTGAATTCATTGATTGTATCTGCAAAAGATATAAAAAAATTTATAGTAAGTGTTTTAATACCGCTTATAATAGGTTTCTCAAGTAATTTTATAGCAGAGATTATAAGTAAAACAGATTCAAATATTCAGTACTTAGAGTTAATAAAGCCAGGATTTTTCCCTCCTCCATACATATTTCCTATAATATGGACTATTTTATATATACTTATGGGAATATCAGCATATTTAGTTTCTAAAAAAGATTTAAACTCTCTTAAAGTTAGAGATGCTATGTTTTATTACTATTTACAACTAGGATTAAATTTTATATGGTCTATATTATTCTTTGGATTAGGACTTAGACTTACATCACTAGTTGTTATAGGAATTATGATAGTTGTGGTTATGGTAATGATAATTAAATTTACTAAAGTTGACAAAAGAGCGGCTTATTTAAATCTATTGTATTTAGCTTGGTTATTTTATGCTTTCTTTTTAAATTATGTTATATGGTCAATAAATAGATAAAAAATAAAAGCCGATCTGGCTTTATTTTTTATTAAATAAAAAGTCCCCAAATTTATATTTAGTACATAGTATTATATATAGTTTACTTATTAATACAAGTAATTAAAATTATGAATATACATAGAATATATTAAGGGGGTATAAGTATGATAGAGGTTCCAACTGATTTACAGGTAAATCAGCCAAGTGTAACTATATTGAGCAATTCATTTATAAGTATAGAAAACTATAAGTCTATTCTTGAGTATGATATAAACTTAATTAAAATAAAAACTAAGATAAATACTATAAAAATAAGTGGAGATAAAATGTATCTAAAGTACATTACAGATACAGAAATAGGAATAAAAGGGATTATATATAGTGTAGAATACACTACATAAGGGGGAGTTACTTTTGATAAGTTATATTAGGGGATACTATGTGATAACTGTAGAGGGTATAAATACTGAAAAGTTTTTAAATATTCTTATAAGAAACAAAATAAATATATATGAAGTTAAACGTGTAACAAATACTAAAATTGAAATTAAATTGGATAGAAAAGATATTAAAGCTTTTAAAAAAATATATAGAAATAGTAAATATGATATTAAAGTAAAGCAAAAAATGGGATTACCTTTTTTAGCTAAAAGAATATATAAATATAAGGGAATGTGGATTTGTGCCATAATTTCCTTATTAATTTTAATGAGTACATCGATGTTTGTAACGGATGTTTATATACAAGCACCAGAAGGCATAGATAAGGTGCTTGTAAGAAAAGAATTAGAAAAAGCTGGCGTTAAGCCTGGGGTTTACAAAAAAAGCATAGATAGAAAACAAGTAAGAGATATTGTTATGGGAAAATTTGATGATATAGCATACGTTTCTATAAATGTAAAAGGAACTAATATATTTGTTACAGTTACTAAAAAAGATGAGTCTCTAAAAGAGAAAAAAGAAACCAATTATTGTAATGTAATTGCTAAGAAAAATGGTATAATAGATAAAGTAATACCAAGAAGTGGGAATCAGGTAGTTAATGTTGGAGATATAGTAAGAGAAGGTGATGTATTAGTTTCTGGAGCTAATACAAAGTCTATCCCAGAAGTTTGGGCTGTTACTTTTTACGAATCTAAGCAAAGTGCAAGTTACATAGATAAGGTAAAAGTAAAAACTGGAAACAAAAAAACTATATATACTCTTAGATTTTACGATAAAAAATATACATTAAGACGAAATATAAATTATAAAAACTATGAAATAGAAAATAAAGATTATGAATTAAAAATTGGAGATTATACTTTCCCGTTAAAAATACAAGCTAGCACTTTTTATGAAGTTAACATAAAAGAAGTAAAAAGAGACAAAAATAAAGTTAAAAAAGATTTAGAAAAAAAAGCTCTTAAAGATTTAGAATACAACATGCCAGTTGATACTAGAATAAAAGATGTAGAACATCAACATAAAGTAAAAAATGGTAAACTTGAATACATATTAACTGTTAAAACTTTAGAAAATATAGCTAAAGTACATTCTTTAAGTAAATCAGAAGCAGAGGAATTAATAAGACAAGAAAATGAGAAAAAACAAAAAGAAGATGAAGCAATACCTTCAAATCCACAAAAAAGACCTATAAATGACATAAGAAATGAATTTGAGGATATAAATAAAGATAAAGACAATGAAAATAAAGATAAAAAGGAACCAGAGACAAGGGATAACTAAGGAGGACATAAATTGATAGTACAAAAGAGTTTTGAAATAACTGATGATAAATTTGAAAGAGAATTATTTGGAAACTTTGATGAAAATATACAAATCATAGAAAGAAGTTTAAATGTAGATGTACTTTTAAGAGAAGGTAATATAGTCTTAATAGGTCAATCTAAAAATGTAGACAAAACTATAGAATTTATAAATGAACTATATAAGAATTTTAAAAAAGGCAAAACTCTAGATAAACAAAGTATTAATTATGCTATATCACTATTAATGGAAGGCAATAAAGAGCAAATAGAAGAACTAGAAGACACTATAGCAGTAACTAAAAAAGGAAGAGAAGTAAAACCAAAAACAATCGGTCAAAAACACTATATAAATCTTATTAGAAACAATGATATAACTCTTGGTGTAGGGCCTGCGGGTACTGGTAAAACTTATTTAGCTGTAGCTATGGCAGTTAGAGCATTTAAAAAAGATGAAATAAGTAGGATAATACTAACAAGACCAGCTGTTGAAGCAGGAGAGAGTTTAGGATTTTTACCAGGAGATTTAAAAGATAAAGTAGACCCGTATCTAAGACCTTTATATGATGCATTATTTGATATGCTAGGAGATGAAAAGTGTGCTAAATACCTAGAAAGAGGTATAATAGAAGTTGCTCCATTAGCATTTATGAGAGGTAGAACTTTAGATAATGCTTTTATAATACTAGATGAAGCACAAAATACAACTCCAGAACAAATGAAGATGTTTTTAACTAGACTTGGTTTTGGGTCAAAAGCTGTAGTTACAGGGGATTTAACACAAATAGATTTACCAAGTAAAACAAGAAGTGGTCTTATACAGGCTATGGATGTTTTAAAAGATGTAGATGGAGTTGGTATAAATAAGTTTACTGAAAAAGATGTTGTAAGACATGAATTAGTTCAAAGAATAATAAAAGCCTATGAAAAGTATGATGAAAAACAAGAAGAAAAAAAGATATCTAGAGAAGAAAGAAACAAAAGAAAGAAATAGGAGATGCATTATGGAAATTATATTAGACGACAGACAAGATAAAATAAAAGTAAGTGAAGACCTTTTAGAAAAAATACATGATATAATAGTAGAAACTCTACATTATGAAGGGTATGATGATAACTACGAGGTTAGCTTATCTTTTGTTGACAATGAAGAAATACATGAGTTAAATAAAGAATTTAGAGGGGTAGATAGAGCTACAGATGTTTTATCTTTTCCACTTTTGACAGATGAGTTTGATGTTGAAATAGAAGAAGAATCTTTAGGAGATATAGTAATATCTTTAGAAAGAGCATTAGAACAAAGTGAGGAATATAATCATAGCTTTGAAAGAGAAGTATGCTTTTTAGTATGTCATAGTATGTTCCATTTATTAGGATATGACCACGATACAGAGGAAAATACTAAGGATATGAGAAAAAGAGAAGAAGATGTATTAAATAAGCTTAATATAACGAGGGAGTAAATTTATGGGGAAGAAAAAAGGTAAGCAAGGCATAATAGAAGCTTTTAATGCTGCTATTGCGGGAATATTATATACCTTTAAACATGAAAGAAACATGAAAATACATTACTTTGTAGCTGTATTAGTTCTTACTGCTAGTTTATTTTGTGAATTTAACAGATTTGAAATGATTCTTTTACTTTTTACTATAAGCTTAGTTGTAATATCTGAAATGTTTAATACAGCTATAGAGAAAACTGTGGATATGATAACTGATACTTATCATCCGCTAGCAAAAATTGCAAAAGATGTTGCTGCAGGGGGAGTTTTAATAGCAAGTTTAAATGCATGTGTAGTAGGATATTTATTATTTGTTGATAAACTTGAAAGTTTAGGAAACACAGTATTTTTCACAATTAGAAAATCACCTATACACGTTACTTTAATATGTATAGTATTGGTTTTAATAGCTGTAGTTGTAGTGAAATCACTAACATCTACGGGAACACCATTGCAAGGTGGTATGCCAAGTGGTCACTCAGCGCTTGCTTTTGCACTAGCTACACTTGTGACATTTATGACAGAAAGAGTTGTCGCTTCAACTCTTGCATACTTAATGGCAATACTAGTTGCACAAAGCAGGATAGAAGGCAAAATACATACTTTTTGGGAAACTGTAGCTGGAGCTTTACTTGGAGTTTTAGTAGCTATGTTAGTTTTACAAATAGCTCAATATTAGAAAGTGGGAGATTTATTCCCACTTTTTTTGAAACTAAATATAAATTTACTTTGTTCTTTTTTTCTATTTTGGTATAATGTAATATACTACTTGAAAATATTAAGGGACAGATACCTTACTGGGAGGTTAAATATATGAACAATAAAGAATTATTAGAAATAGCAGAAAAAGCAAGAGAAAACTCTTATTCACCATACTCAAACTTTAAGGTTGGTGCCGCACTTTTAACTAAAAGTGGAAAAGTATTTACAGGATGTAATGTAGAATGTGCATCTTTTTCAGGAACAAACTGTGCAGAAAGAACTGCACTATTTAAAGCTATATCTGAAGGACACAAAGATATAGAAGCTATAGCAATTGCAAGCATTAATTCAGAAAAAAATGAACCTACATATCCATGTGCAATATGTAGGCAAGTTATAATAGAGTTTGGACCAAATATAAGAATAATAACTGGATACTCAAAAGGAGATATACAAGAACATACTATCGCAGAATTAATTCCACATTATTTCTCAGGTAGTGACTTTAAATAAATTAAAAAAGACAAAAGACAAGTTGAAAAGAGGAATTGAAATGTTTAAATCAGGATTTGTTAGTATAGTAGGTAGACCAAATGTTGGTAAATCTACTCTTATGAATAGTGTAGTAGGAGAAAAAATAGCAATAATGAGTGATAAACCTCAAACTACAAGAAATACTATTCAAGCAGTGTACACAGATAAAGAATGTCAAATAGTATTTTTAGACACACCAGGTATACATAAGCCTAAAAATAAATTAGGTGAGTTTATGGTAAAGTCAGCAACAGATGCATTTAAAAACGTAGATGTAGTTTTATATGTTGTTGATGAGTCTAAAAAAATTGGACCAGGAGACAGAATGATAATAGAAAGCTTAAGAGGCATAAAAACTCCTAAGATATTAGTATTAAATAAAATTGATATGTTAAGTGAAGAAGAATTATTTGACTTAATAAAAATGTATGATGCTGAAAATATGTTTGATGATATAGTTCCAATATCAGCATTAAAAGGAAAAAATACAGATAGATTATTAAAAGTAATAGAAGGATACTTAGAAGAAGGACCTCAATACTTCCCTGAGTATATGATTACAGATCAACCAGAAAGAGTATTAATATCTGAACTTATAAGAGAAAAAGTACTTCACTATGTTCATGATGAAATACCTCATGGTGTTGCTGTAGAAATAGAAAGAATGAAAAAAAGACCTGATAAAGATATAATAGATATATCTGCAGTTATATATTGTGAAAGAGATTCACATAAGGGTATAATAATAGGTAAGAATGGAAGAAAATTAAAAGGTATAGGAAAGTCAGCCAGAGAAGAAATAGAATTATTATTAGGTTCTCAAATTAACCTTCAAATATGGGTTAAAGTTAAAGAAAACTGGAGAAACCTGCAAAGCTTTATAAATAACTTTGGTTATACTGATAAATAGTAAAAGGTGGGTTTTATGGATAGGAAAGACGAACATTCCAAGGAGCTATTAAATCAAGTTGAAGATTTAATAGACAATAATAAGATATTAGAGCTAAGAGAATTAATGGAAGAGTATCATAATAGAGATATTTTTGATATTCTAGAAAATTTAGATGAAGACAAGCAAATAAAGCTATTTGAAATATTGCCAATAGACATGGCGGCATCAATACTTGATGATGCTGATTCTGAATTTTTTAAGTATATTCTTTCAAAGCTAAATACAGAGCATAAAGCTAATATACTAGAAATGATGTCATTAGATGATATGGCTGATATATTAGCTGATTTAGAAGAAGATGAAAGAGAAGAAGTAATAAATCTTTTAAATCAAGAAGATGCTCAAGATGTTAAAGAACTTCTTATATATGAGGAAGAATCTGCTGGAGGTATAATGACTACAGGCTATATAGCTATAAATAAGCATATGACTGCAAAAGAAGCTATAAGCTATATGAGAGAAAATGCCATAGATGCAGAAACTATATACTATATATATGTAGTAGACAACTTTGAAAAATTAGTTGGAGTATTATCTTTAAGAGAGCTTATAACTTCAAGGGATGATAGTATAATAGAAGATTTAATGAGTGAAAATATAATCTCCGTATATGTAGATGAAGATAGAGAAAAAGCTGTTAAATTAGTTTCTAAATATGATTTAATAGCAATACCTGTAGTAGGTAGAGATGATACTTTAAGAGGGATTATAACTGTTGATGATGTAATAGATGTTATAGAAGAAGAAGCTAGTGAAGATATGTATAAGTTTGCTGGAACATCTGAGCAAGAAAGAGATATAATAGAGCAAAGCAATGTAGATCCTAAAGATCAAGTTATATCATCTTTTAAAGCTAGAATACCATGGCTTATAGTAACCTTATTAGGCGGTCTTTTATCAACTTTAATACTATCAAGTTTTGATTATGTAATTGATTCAAAATATTTCCCTTTAATATATTTTGTACCTGTAGTAACAGGTATGGGTGGAAATATAGGTACTCAAGTTTCTGCACTTACTGTTATGGCGCTATCTAATAAGCACTTAGATTTTAAAAATGTTTTATTAGAAGGATTAGTTGGGGTATTAACAGGAATAATTTGTAGTTTAATTTTAAGTATAACTACTTATGTTTTTGTCAAGGATATAAATATCGTTTTAATAGTTTCTTTATCACTTTTTATAAATATGATAATTGGAGCTATGTTAGGATCTTTTGTTCCTATGATATTAAAAAAAATGGATGCAGATCCATCAATAGTATCTGCCCCATTAATTGCTACGGCCCTTGATATAATTGGAATGATGATTTATTTTATAATCACGACAATTATATTGGCAAAAATTGTCTAACAACTTAATGCATTTTTTCCCCCTTTCTTACTAAAGATATAATATAAGCGTAAGAAGGGGGTTTTTAAAAATGAACAATTTATGTTGGGAAGTTTTTAAAAAAACAGGAAGTATAGAAGCATACCTATACATAAAAAATAAAACTAATATAAATGAAATAAATGATAATATAAATAGGGAGATAGAACTCGACTATGATAATTGTAAACACCCAGGGGATAGTACTACGATCAGCGAGATATAAAGAAAGCGATTTAATATTAACTATATTTACAAGAAAACTTGGGAAAGTATCAGCTATAGCAAAAGGTGCTAAAAGAAATAAAAGTTCTTTGTTATCATCGTCTCAAGTTTTCTCTTATTCTAATTTTACTTTAAAAAAACAAGGAAATATGTATAGAGTAAGTCAAAGTGAAACTATTAAAAGCTTTTATGATATAGCTTATGATATAGATGCTTTTTCATATGCAACATATATAACAAGCTTAGTAGAAGGATCTATATATGAAAATCAAAGCAATAATAGGCTATTTGTACTATTAGCGCAAACTCTTTATTTATATACTCAAAAAGATATAGATAAAGAATTTATAACAAAAGCATTTGAACTAAAATTTTTAGATTATGCAGGATTTAAACCTATTGTAAATAGATGTGTTAACTGCAATACCACTAATCTTAAAAACAGTGTATTTAATGTTGATGAAGGTGGTATACTATGTGAAAAGTGTAAAGAAAATCATGTATATAATTTTAAAATAGATAGCACAACCATAAAGCTTATGGATTATGTATTTAGAAACGACATAATAACTTGTAGTAAAGCAAAGGTATCTAAATATATAGTAAATGAACTAGACAAAATTTTAAAAGTATATATTCAAGTTTACATTGACAATGTAAATATAAAATCGTTACACTTATTTCAAGGAATAGAAAATAATAAGGGAGCTGATAATAATGACTGATATAACATTAGAAAAAATAGATCAAGTATTAGAAAGAGTTCCAAGTGCAAGTTACAAAGAAGCCAAAGAAGCCTTAGTAGTTACAAATGGAAATATAGTAGATGCAATAATATATTTAGAGCAAAACAAAAAATCTACTAAAGTAAAAGCTAAAGAAAAAATGGAAAATGCTTTAGGCAAAGATGCAGAAGAAATGAAATGTCAACTAAAAGAGATGTTAAAAAGAAGTAATGTTATAAGAATAATAGTTGAAAAAGACAACAAGACAATAATGAATATACCTTTAACAGTTGGAGTTGTTGGTTTAGCTTTAGGGCCATTAGTTACATTAGTAGGACTTTCAGCAGCTGTAATAGGTAAATTTAATATAAAAGTTGAAAATGAAGAAGATAAAACAGTTGTTGATTTAGGAGAACTAAATGAAGAAAAACTGAATATATTAAAGAATATGTTAACTAGTACTGCAAAGGAAGTTACTGGTGTAGTTAAAGAAAAGAACAAAGACGACAAAGATATAACTGAAGAGTTAATAAAAGAAGAAGATGACAATGTAACTAAGTATTAAAAAGCATTGACATACACTAGCTTAAGAATATTGACAAATTTCAAGGATTTTGATATTCTAAAAGTTAGAAAATAACCATTTAATGGCCTTTCGTATAGCACGAAAGGCTTTGTTTTTAGTATAGGAGGGTATTCGTATGAATTTTCAAAATATGATACTAACATTACAAGATTATTGGGCTAAGCAAGGATGTATAATGATGCAACCTTACGATGTAGAAAAAGGTGCAGGAACAATGAATCCAAATACATTTCTTAGATCTTTAGGTCCAGAACCTTGGAAAGTATGTTATGTAGAACCGTCTAGAAGACCGGCAGATGGTAGATATGGTGAGAATCCTAACAGATTATATCAACATCACCAATTTCAAGTTATATTAAAGCCATCTCCAGATAATATACAAGAATTATACTTAGGAAGCTTAGAAGCTATAGGAATAGATACAAAAGCACACGATATAAGATTTGTTGAAGATAACTGGGAAGCAACAGCAGTTGGTGCCTGGGGACTTGGATGGGAAGTTTGGTTAGATGGAATGGAAATAACTCAGTTTACTTACTTCCAACAAGTTGGTGGTATAGAGTGTGAACTTGAAACTGGAGAAATTACATATGGACTAGAAAGATTAGCAATGTATCTTCAAGAAGTTGAAAGTGTATATGATTTAAAATGGAATGATGAAATTACATACGGAGAAGTATTCCAAAGAGCAGAATATGAAAACTCTGTATATGCATTTGAAGAGTGCGATGCAGATTTATTATTTAACTTATTCGATGTATATGAAAAAGAAGCATTAAAACTTATGGAAAAAGGATTAATAACTCCAGCATATGACTATGTGTTAAAATGTTCTCATACATTCAATACTTTAGATGCTAGAGGAGCAATAGGTGTAAGCCAAAGAGCTTCATTTATAAGTAGAGTAAGAAACATGGCTAGAACAGTAGCTAAAGCTTACGTTGAATTAAGAAAAGAAATGGGATATCCACTTTTAAAGGAAGGTGACAAGTAATGAATAATTACCTTTTATTTGAAATAGGTGTTGAGGAATTACCAGCAAGATATGTAAACTCATCAATGGAACAATTAAAGACTAATGTTGTTAAAGCCTTTAATGAAAATAGAATAACTTTTGATAATGTTAATGTATACTCTACACCAAGAAGATTAACTGTTATAGTAGAAAATATTTGTGAAAAACAATCAGATTTAGAAGAAGAATTAAAAGGCCCAGCTAAAAGAATAGCTGTTGATGCTGATGGAAACTTCACTAAACCTCTTTTAGGATTTATGAAAAGCAAAGGTATAAAGGAAGAGGATTTATACTTTAAACAAGCAGGAAAAGAAGAATATGCTTTTGGTAAAATAAAGCAAGAAGGAAAGTTAACTAGTGAAGTATTAAAAACTATACTTCCAGAAGTTATAAAATCTATGACATTCCCTAAAGCTATGCGTTGGGGTGGAAAAAATATGAGATTTATAAGACCTATAAGATGGATGGTTTGTATATTAAATGATTCATTACTTAACATAGAATTAGAAGGAATAGTATCATCAAATGTTACTAAAGGTCATAGATTCTTAGGACAAAGTGAATTTGAAGTTAACACTTTAGATGAGTACTTAACTAAGTTAAAAGAAAACTTTGTAATATTAAACCAAGATGAAAGAAAAGCACTTATAAAGAAACAATGTGAAGAAGTTGCAAAATCTTTAGGTGGAGAAATAGAATTTGATGAAGAATTACTTGAAGAAGTAACTCATTTAGTAGAATATCCAACAGCTTTCTATGGAGAGTTTGATGAAGATTATGCTAAACTTCCAAAAGAAGTTGTAATAACTCCTATGAAGCAACATCAAAGATATTTCCCAGTTTTAAAAGATGGAAAATTACTTCCAAACTTTATAGCTGTTAGAAATGGAGATAGCTATAAAATAGATAATGTAAAAAAAGGTAATGAAAAAGTTCTAGAAGCTAGACTTGCAGATGCATTATTCTTCTACAAAGAAGATACTAAGAAGCCTTTAGAAGATTACATAGAAAAATTAAAGACTGTTGTATTCCAAGCTAAACTTGGAACAGTATACGATAAGTCTTTAAGAATAGAAAAATTAGCAAATGATATAATAGATAGATTAAATTTCCAAGATATAAAAGAAGATACACTTCGTGCAGCTAAATTATGTAAAGCAGATTTAGTTACAGGTATGGTGTTTGAATTTACAGAACTTCAAGGAATAATGGGAAGAGAATATGCAAAAGTAAGTGGAGAAAATGAAAATGTAGCAGAGGCTATATTCGAACATTATTTACCAAGATTTGCAGGAGATATACTTCCAAAAACTAACCATGGAGTTATATTATCAATAGCAGATAAATTAGACTCTATAGCAGGGTTCTTTGCAATAGGAATACAACCAACAGGATCTCAAGACCCTTATGCACTTAGACGTCAAGCATTAGGAATAATAAATATATTAATGGATAATAATCTAGATATAAGTTTAAGAGAGCTTGTAGATTTAACTTTAGATAACTACTCATTTATAGAGTTTGACAAATCAGAAGTTGCAAATCAAATAATGGAATTTTTCAAAGATAGAATAAAGAATCTATTTAGAGACTTAGGAATAAGATATGACGTTATAGATGCTATATTAAGCTCTAATATAGATGATATAGCAGATATGTATGCTAGAGCTATAGCACTAAACTCATGGATAGATAAAGATGAGCTAGTTGAAATGTTAACAGCATTTAATAGAGTTGCAACTTTAGCTGAGAAAGCTGAAACTAATGTGGTTAACATAGGCTTAATGAGAGAAGAAGCTGAATTTAATTTATATCAACAATTCCAAGAAATACGTTCTAATGTTGAACATTTATTAGCTGATAAAGAATACACTAAAGCACTTGATGCCTTTGCATCTTTAAGACCAGCAATAGATAATATGTTTGACTCTGTCATGATAATGGACAAGGACGAGGCTATAAAGAATAACAGATTAGCTATACTAAGACAAATATATGATACAATGTTAAATATTTGTGACCTATCTAAGATAGTATATAAGTAATCTGCTTAAATGACCGAGGGAATTTTTCCTCGGTTTTTATATCTTTATAAAAAATATATTTAATTTTCTTTTTAAACTAAATATAAAGTTCAACTTATTAAATTTAAGTAACATACCTATTTTAAGCCACTTATGGATAAAATATTTTAGGTATTTAGTTAATAATTAAAATAAATTTTAATTTCTGTATTTACATTATACTATAAAAAATATATAATATACTATATAAAGGTAAATGAATAAATAGTATATCACAATAATGAGGAGTGTGATTATTATTCAACTTAATAATAGACAACTAAAGATAATTGATATAGTAAAGGATAATGAGCCTATAACAAGTGAAAGTATAGCATCAATGCTTAATGTAACTAGAGCTACTTTAAGATCTGATTTAGCTATTCTTACAATGACAGGTGTTCTAGATGCTAGACCAAAGGTTGGGTATTTTTACTCAGGCATAGATAAAGTCAACTTATTAGGCGATAAAATAAAGGAAAAAACTGTAGCAGATATAATGAGTATGCCTATAATGGTAAGACAAGATACTAATGTATACGATACTATAGTTAATATCTTCTTATCTGATGTAGGTAGTATATTTATAATAGATAACAAAGAAGATCTATGTGGAATAGTATCAAGAAAAGATTTATTAAAAGCAACTATAGGTGGAGGAGATATAAATAAAATACCAGTAGGTATGATAATGACAAGAACACCTAATGTTGTAACAGTTAAAGCGGATGATACTGTTGTTTTAGCAGCAAAGAGAATAATAGAACATGAAGTAGATTCAATTCCAGTTGTAGAAGAAGTAAAAAAGGATAATGAAACAATAAATAAGGTTGTAGGTAGAATTTCTAAAACTAGTATAACAAAATTATTTCTAGAAATAGCAGATAATTAAGGAGGAGTACATGGAGAATTTAGTCATATATGTAATATCAGACTCAGTGGGGGAAACAGCTCAACAAGTTACTAAAGCTGCTATATCTCAATTTCAACTAGAGGATGACTATGAAATAAGAAGATTTCCTTATGTTGTAGAAGTTAATTTTTTAGAAGAAATATTAAAAAGTGCTAAAGAGGAAAATGCAATAGTTATATATACATTAGTAGAACAAGAACTTTTAGAGTTTACTGAGAAGTATTGTAAAAAGGAAAACTTAAGTTGTGTAGACTTGATGACTCCAATATTAAAACAAATAACTAATAAAATAGGTGTTACACCAAAAAGAGAACCAGGCATTATAAGAAAATTAGATGAAAGTTATTTTAAAAGGGTTGAAGCTATAGAATTTGCTGTTAAGTATGACGATGGAAAAGACCAAAGAGGAATTTTACAAGCTGATGTAGTTTTATTAGGGATATCAAGAACATCTAAGACACCACTTAGTATGTATCTTGCAAATAAAAATATAAAGGTTGCAAATGTACCTTTAGTTCCAGAGATACCAATACCTAAAGAAGTGTTTGAGATAAATCAAAAGAAAATAATAGGACTTACTAATACTCCAGAGAAGTTAAATCAAATAAGACAAGAAAGATTAAAGTCTTTAGGATTATCAAGTAATGCAAATTATGCTAAGTTTGATAGAATACTTCAAGAGTTAGATTATTCCGATAAAATAATGAAAAAAGTAGGTTGTCCAGTCATAGATGTTTCAAACAAGGCTATAGAAGAAACAGCAGGTATTATAATGGATATAATGAAAGAAAACGGACTTAAGATATTTAAGGACAGTGATAAATAATATTTTAGTGCACATCGAAAGTAAATTGATTTTCGGTGTGTATTATAAATCTTATTTACTACATTAAATTTTATTAAAAGTGTATAGTAAGGTTTTTATGAAAAGTTAATATTTAGGGAAGCTTTTAATTAAGCATTTTTAAGTTAATATCTAAAAATATTATTTTGATATTAATTATATATTTTAGACACAACAAAGCTAATTACATTTGAATATAAATATAAAATACAATTTCATATTTATATCTAGAAAATTACATTTAGGAGGAGTTTTCCATGAGTAAGTTTGTTTATAGTTTTGGTGAGGGTTCAAAGGAAATGAAGAGTCTTTTAGGTGGTAAAGGTGCTAACTTAGCCGAGATGACTAAGATAGGCTTACCAGTACCTCCGGGATTTACCATCAGCACTGAAGCTTGCAATGATTATTATAAAAATAATGAAAATATAAGAGAAGATATAATAGTTCAAATAGAAGAAAAGTTAGTTCAATTGGAAAAATCTTTAAATAAAAAATTAGGATGTAATGAAAATCCTTTATTATTATCTGTACGTTCTGGAGCAGTTTTTTCAATGCCAGGAATGATGGATACAATACTAAACTTAGGATTAAATGATACATCTGTTAAGGCTTTAGCTAAAAATACTCAAAATGAGAGATTTGCTTATGATAGTTATAGAAGATTTATACAGATGTTTTCAGACGTTGCTATGGGAGTTCCAAAGTACAAGTTTGAAAATGCTTTAGATAGAATAAAAGAAGAAAAAAATTATAAATTTGATACAGATCTTACTAGTGAAGATTTAAAAGTCTTAGTTGAAGAGTATAAAAAGATATATAAAAAAGAATTAAGACAAAACTTCCCAGAAGATCCAAAAGAACAATTAATGTTAGCTATAAAAGCAGTATTTAAGTCTTGGGATAACCCAAGAGCTAATGTATATCGTAAATTAAATGATATACCTCATAATTTAGGAACTGCAGTTAATATACAATCTATGGTATTTGGTAATATGGGAGAAACTAGTGGTACAGGAGTTGCATTTACTAGAAATCCATCTACTGGGGAAAATAAATTATTCGGAGAATATTTAATAAATGCACAAGGGGAAGATGTTGTTGCAGGTATTAGAACTCCTCAAGATATAGAAACTTTAAAAGTAGTTATGCCAGCTATATATGATGAATTTGTTAAGATAACTCATATACTTGAAAATCACTACAAAGATATGCAAGATATAGAATTTACAATTGAAAATGAAAAATTATATATACTTCAAACAAGAAACGGAAAGAGAACTGCAAAAGCAGCTATAAACATTGCAGTTGAATTAGTTGAAGAAGGAATAATAGATGAAAAAGAAGCTATAATGAGAATTGAACCTAATCAATTAGATCAATTACTTCATCCAAACTTTGAAGAAAAATCTTTAAAAAATGCTAAGCTTATAGCAAAAGGACTACCAGCTTCTCCTGGTGCTAGTTGTGGTAAAGTATATTTTAATGCAAATGATGTTGTTAAAGCAGCAGAAAAAGGCGAAGAAGTTATACTTGTAAGATTAGAAACTTCACCAGAAGATATAGAAGGTATGGTTGTAGCACAAGGTATACTTACAGCTAGAGGTGGAATGACATCTCATGCAGCAGTTGTAGCTAGAGGTATGGGTAAATGTTGTGTAGCTGGATGTGGAGAAATAAAAGTTGATGAACGCTACAAAGAGATAACTATAGATGGTTTAGTTATAAAAGAAGGAGATTATATATCTTTAGATGGTTCAACAGGATGTGTATACTTAGGGAAAGTAGAAAAAACTGATGTTGCACTTACTGGAAACTTTGAAACTCTTATGAACTGGGTTGATAAGTATAAAACTTTACAAGTTAGAACTAATGCTGATACTCCAAGAGATGCAAGTGTTGCTATAAAATTTGGAGCAGAAGGTATAGGACTTTGTAGAACTGAGCATATGTTCTTTGATGAAGATAGAATACCAGCAGTTAGAGAAATGATATTATCAAGAACATTAGAACAAAGATTAGTAGCTCTTGAAAAATTATTACCAATGCAAAGAGAAGACTTTACAGAAATCTTTAAAGTTATGGATGGAAGAAGTGTTAACATAAGATTATTAGATCCTCCTCTACATGAGTTCTTACCACATGATGATGAAGCAATAGAAGCTTTAGCAAAAACTATGGGACTTGAAGTAAAAGAAATAAGAAAAAGAATAGTTGACTTACAAGAGTTAAACCCAATGCTTGGACATAGAGGTTGTAGACTTGCTATAACTTATCCTGAAATAGCTATGATGCAAGCAAAAGCTATAATACAAGGTGCAATAGAAGCTAAACAAAGTGGTATAGAAGTTAATCCTGAAATAATGATACCTTTAGTTGGTGAAGTTAAGGAATTAAAAACTATAAAAGAAAATGTTATAGCTGTAATAGAAGAAGAATTAGAAAAATCAGGAGTTAAAGTAAATTATACAGTAGGAACTATGATAGAAGTTCCAAGAGCTTGTTTAACAGCAGATGAAATAGCTAGTGAAGCTGACTTTTTCAGTTTTGGTACAAACGACTTAACTCAAATGACATTTGGATACTCAAGAGATGATGCTAATAAATTCTTAGGTGAGTATGTAAATAGTGAAATTTTAGAAAAAGATCCATTCCAAGTTTTAGATCAAAATGGAGTTGGTAAGTTGGTTCAAATGGCAGCTAAGTTAGGTAGAAGCGTTAAATCAAATCTTAAATTAGGTATATGTGGAGAACATGGAGGAGAGCCATCTTCTATAGAGTTCTGTTATAAAACAGGATTAAATTATGTATCTTGTTCACCATACAGAGTGCCTATTGCTAGGCTTGCAGCAGCTCAAGCAGTGATAAAAAATAAATAAAATTTATATAAAACAAGAGGAATTGGATTATCCAATTCCTTTTTTATTTGTTTATAATTACTTTTAGAAACTTATATCACAAATATAACATTTACCATATTATATATTATTAAAATTTATATAGAGTACATGGGGGGATAGTTGTGATTAAGTGTCCAAGATGTGGAAAAGAAGTTTCGAATAGGCCAGGAACTATTTGTCCAAGATGCGGTCTTGATGTAGGTAGGGTAACTGAAAAAGTAAGATGTCCAGAACCTAGTTGTAAAGCTTTAGTTTCTAAGAAGTTAGAATATTGTCCAAAGTGTGGATGTAAATTAAAAGGATATAACTTAACTGAAATATTAAAAATAGCTAAGATGAGATTTAATGGGACTTTTTCTGATGAAGATTAAAAGTAGTCTTAAAAACTCTTTTTAAGTTGCTTAATTTTAAAATATATGATTGTGTACAAATAGTAACAAATTTATCAATAAAGAATAAAATGTAAGATAAGATTAAATAGAAAATAATTTTAAGTATGTAAAACCAAGTAGGGGGTTTTTAGTATGACAGAAAATATAGTTACAACAAGGTTAAAAGGAAGTGGCGTAGATATTATAAAGAAAAAAATAATACTTACATCACCAGATAAAGATGCAATTATAAAAATTACAGATAGAAAAGATGAGATAATAATTGAAAGTGCTGAAGTAGTTAAACATGGAGATTATGCTATAGTAAAAGGATATTTAAATAAAAGCATAACTTATAATACAGCTAGTAAAGAACAATTTAAAAAATTAATAGGAAATGAAGAAGATAAAGATGTTAATTATAGATCATTGTCATCAAAGTTAGAAATAGTTGTAGCTGATGGAGTTGTAAGACATACAACAACATGGATTCCATTTGAGATATTAGTTTTTATAGAAGGAGCTAGTGAAGACGATAAAGTAATTATTGAAAATAAATCTATAAAATCTTTATGTGATAATGACGAAGAAGTTAAAGATAAATCTATAATAGGAATATTAGTGCAGGATATAATTAATATAGATGTAACTGTAATAAAGCAGGGGGATAATTATGGCCAAGAATTTTGAAGTTACAGTAAAAAGAAAACA
>ERZ1463036.43-NODE-43-length-28385-cov-46.777091_pt1 | contig 28385 bp, 33 predicted proteins | sample MGYA00564485_ERZ1463036 | MGnify/ENA primary metagenome ERZ1463036 (study PRJEB39244, sample SAMEA3635127) | Helicobacter pylori | study: EMG produced TPA metagenomics assembly of PRJEB11511 data set (Assembly of a 5300-year-old Helicobacter pylori... | reverse complement strand
GCAGAGGACTGAAAATCCTCGTGTCGCTGGTTCGATTCCTGCTCGAGCCACCATATATGGCGCTATAGCCAAGTGGTAAGGCAGAGGTCTGCAACACCTTCATCCCCAGTTCAAATCTGGGTGGCGCCTCCATAAAAAAAGTCTGTAAACAAAGTTTACAGACTTTTTTGTTTTTAAAATTATTCACAAAAATATCTCTTATATAACAACTTATCCACTAAATATATAAATGCTATTGTGAATAACTTGTATATTTGTGGATTAAATTTTATAGAAGTGAATTTTCACATAATACAAGTTGATTTGTTTTTTTATTATAGTTTGCATAACATCCTATTGGAAAAGTTAAATTGGGATAAGAATGTCCAAAAGGAACATTTAGTATTATAGGTATATTTAAAGGTACAAGTATATCTTTTATTATATCTAGGATATTAAAGCTATAATTATTATCATCAGTGCAATTAGTCATATGTCCTATAATAATAGCGTTACATTTATTAAGTTTAGATGAAAGTAATAATTGAGTTAATAATCTATCTATTACATAAGGTGGTTCGTTTACTTCTTCTAAAAGTAATATACTATTATCTAAATTAATCTCATATGGAGTACCTATAGATGAACATATCATTGATAAATTTCCACCCATTAATTTACCGGAAAAATAATTATTATTAAATTTTATACAGTTAGAAAAATCGTAAATAAATCCTTTAGTAGGATTGAATAACATTCTTTTTAGATATGATAATGTTAAAATATCATCAAAGTTAGATTTTATCATTGGACCATGAAATGTTATTAGACCATTATTTGCAAAGTAATTTAATAATATAGTTATATCACTATATCCACAGAAGAATTTAGGATTATTTTTTATTATAGATATATCTATATAAGGAAGGGTACGAATAGATCCATATCCACCACGAAAGCATATAATTCCATCTATTGAATCATCTAAAAACATATCAGTTAATTCCTTTGCTCTATTTAGATCTGTTCCAGAAAAGTATCCATGTTTATCATAAATGTGATGTCCTTTTACAATTTTAAGTCCTAAAGATTTAAATTTATTAATATAAGTATTTATAATTATATCTTCGCTACAAGAAGCTGGAGAAATAATACCAATTGTAGAATTAGTATTTAAAATTTTACCTTTTATCATAATATAAAATTCCTCCTATAAAAAATGAGCTTAATTTAAGCTCACTATTTATTAATAATATTTATATTATGATTTAAAAAAAAAGGTGTTATCTAAACATATCATTTTTATATAATATCCAAGCAGCTATTGCACAAATAAATATAGTCATAAACATTATTATATAAAATCCAGATGGATCATTTGGTGAAATTGGTAGCCATACATTCATACCAAATATACCACCTATTATAGTTGGTATAGCCATAAGTATAGTAACTGATGCTAATACTTTCATAACTATATTTAAGTTATTAGAAATAACTGAAGCAAAGAAATCCATTGTACTAGCAAGTATATTGCTATAAATTTCTGTCATTTCTATTGCCTGTTTATTTTCTACTATTACATCTTCAAGCACATCTTTATCTGCTTCGTATTTTTGAATTATATTTAGTTTAAGCATTTTTTCTAATGTTATTTCATTTGCTTTTAATGAAGTTGAAAAATAAACTAATGATTTTTCAAGTGAATGTAATTGAATAAGTTCTCTATTTTTCATTGATTTATGAAGCCTTTTTTCAATCATTAAGCTTTTTTTATCTATTTGTCTTAAATATAAAAGATAGTATGTTGATATTCTATTTAATATTTGAAGAATAAATCTTGATTTTTTAAATGTATAAAAAGATTTTATTCTTCCATTTATAAAATCAGTTAAAATTTTACTATTTTTAAGGCAAACTGTTATTAAATATTTGTCTGTATGTATTATTGATAGTGGATATGTATCATATGTTAAAGAATTATCCTCCATTTCTGTGAAGGGAATATCAACTATTATTGAAATAACATCGTCTTCTATATCTATACGAGAGGTTTCTTCATCATCTAATGATGATTTTAGAAAATCTAAAGATATACCTGTCTTATTTGAGATTAAAATAAGCTCTTCATCAGATGGGGCTACTATATTTATCCAAGAACCTTGCTCTATGTTATCAAGCTGCTTGAGATTTTTATTATTATCATCTATTGTTTTAAATATTTGAATCATCTTAAAACCTCCATTAATATATAACTATATTATACTATTTAATTAATAAATATAAAATAAAGCTATAAATAAAAAGAAAAAATATATAGATAAAATTATATTGCTAATTTTATTTTTAAAATTGAAGATAATCAAAGGATAATATAAAAACAATTAGATAAATAAAGATAAAGCCTATTTAATACGATTAACAGGCTAATAATAAAAAAATTTGGCTTATATTAATATGGAATAAAACTTGAATTGCTAGTATAATCATTTCTATGTTTATAAATACTTGATTAAAACATGGGGGATTTAAATATGATGCATAAGGAAATAGTTGCCAAAAGGAAAGCTCCAGTAATAGGAATAGCATTATTTGTTATAACTTTTATGTTATATGCTCAAGAAGCTCTTAAAATTATTGATTTTAGTAGTAGAAAGACTTTGCTTTTATGTAAGTTAATAATAGCATTGATAGCAGTTTTAGTTATAATAAGGGAGTTTTTAAAATGCAAGGTTTCTTACAAATACGCTTTAATAGCGAACAAGCTTATAGTGAATAAGATTTTTTCTAATGATGAGAAAAATTTAAGTAGTATAAAAATATCAGATATTGTTTATTTAGGCAAGAAAGGTAAACAACCTAAAAATATAGAGGCAAAACTTGTTGGTAGCTATGGATGTAATAAGTTAAAATTTGAACAATGTTGTTGCATATATAAAGTTGATAATAATTACTATAAGTTTTATTTTCAACCTAGTGAATGTTTTATTAATAGAGTTAAAAGAAATATATTAAAATTAAAAAATAATAAATTACTTAAATAAAAAATGCCCAAGAATTATTTTCTTGGGCATTTTTTTATTTAATATTAGATGTATAATTAAAAAATTCTGATTTTATTTCTGAAAGTAAGTTTTGGTTTGTTAGTATATCAAAACCTGTACAAGCAAGTGCTAAACCAGATTTTTTATATTGATCAATAGCAAAATCTGAAATTGTACATTTAGCAAAATCAGTTGTTCCATAAACAATTTTTTCATCTTCAACTATTGATATATATGGATGTATTAAAGGTACTTTTTTACTTATAGATCCTAATGAAATTGCTGCATTTATATTTTTTGATGGACATATATTTATAATTCCACATTCCTTTAAATTATGATTGTATAATCGATTTAAAGTTTTATTACTTACAAGTTCATCACTAGAAAATTGATATAATGAAATTTTTACTTCAATATTTAATAATTTAGATATGAATTCTGCAATTTCTTTAATTTTATTTTCAACAAAACTTGCATGATTTATAGTTGAAGCTCTTATATAAAATTTACATTCTGATTCTTTTGGAACTAATAAAGGGGTATTTCCACTTTCTGATATTGCAGAGTTAATTGTAATATCATTACAGAAGCCTTTAGTAATAGAATTTAATATATTAAGAGTTAAAAGTATAGCATCTAATGATGTATAAGATTTTGAATTTAGGAAACTCAATCCATCATGACCTGTAAATTTTACACTAAGTGGAATTACAGCTGAAGATGTACCACTTTCGCAGGTTGTAGTATCAGGATGAGAAACCATAACTACATCAATATCATCAAAGACACCTTGCTTTAGCATTACATCTTTTGTACCACCTGTATATTCTCCAGGGCATCCTATAATTATAACAGTTCCATAATTTAATTTATTTATAATATGGCCTAATGAAATAGCTGCTATATATGATATTGTGCTTAAACCATTATGGGCTGTTATATGTCCTTTATCTTTAACAGCATCATATTCGCATATAAAGCATATTTTAGGGTGTCCTGAACCTTTTTTAGCATAAAATGCTGTGGGAAAATCTAAATAATTATTTTCTACTGAAAAACCATGTTCTTTTAAAAGATTAGATATATATTTTGAAGAATTAGTTTCTTTATAGCTTTCTTCAGCATTATGATAAAGATATTTACATAAATCTGAAATTTCTTTATCATGAGTTGAAAGATAACTAATCATTTCTTGTTTCATAAAAGTGCCCTCCCGATAAATATTCTTTATTATTTTTACCTATTTATATAAAAATATTTATTTTTATATAAAGTATATAAAAATAAATAAATGGACAAACTCTAGATAAATAAATTTATGGATAAAGGAGAGATTTTTATGAAGGGATTAATTAATAAAAAAATAAAGGAAAATGTTTGTGCTGTGTGTGGAAATATTAGTGACAATGGTATAATGATAAAAGGCAATTTTATTTGCCCTTGCTGTGAGGAAGATATAGTAAATATTACTCCAGATGAATATAATTATGATTTTTATGTAAAAAAGATAAAAAGCACATTAAAATAAATTGAAAGAAAGAGGTAACGATATTGAAAAAAGGAAATTTTATTGTATTTGAAGGTGGAGAAGGTTCAGGTAAAAGTACAATGATTGATATGATATACGATTGGCTTGATGAAATGGGGTATAGTGTAATAAAGACTAGAGAACCAGGTGGAATAAGTATAGCAGAACAAATAAGAGAAGTTATACTTAATAAGCAAAATGTTAAGATGGATGGTAAAACAGAAGCTTTACTTTATGCGGCGGCAAGAAGACAGCATTTGGTAGAAAAGGTTATTCCAGCATTAGAAGATGGTAAAATAGTTTTGTGTGATAGATTTTTAGATTCATCTTTAGCTTATCAAGGATATGCTAGAGGCCTTGGAATGGATGAAGTTTATAGTATAAATAAGTTTGCTATAGGAGATTGTATGCCGGATGTATCAATTTTATTTGATATAAGCCCTGAGGTTGGATTAAATAGAATAAAGAAAAATTCTGATAGAGAAGTTAATAGATTAGATTTAGAAAAAATTGATTTTCATAATAAAGTTAGAGAAGGATATAATTTAATTTATAATAAAAGTAGTAAAAATAGATTTAAAATAAATGCTGAGCAAACAATTAATGAAGTTTTTGATGAAGTTAAAGATATCATATCTAATATGCTTAATAATGATTAAAATGGATATTACTTTGTGGTAAAATATAATTAAGGGTATTTAATTATTATGGAGGTTATTTATGAAGTTAGTTATAGCTATAGTAAATGATGATGATTCAGATGATTTGATTGATGTTTTAAATGAAAATAAGTTTGGAGTTACAAAACTTGCAACAACAGGTGGATTCTTAAAAGCTGGAAATACAACTTTAATTATTGGTGTAGAAAAAGAAAATTTAGATAAGGTTATAAGTATTATTAAAGATATTTGTAAGAAGAGAAAAGAAACGGTTACTACACCAGCACCTATTACAGGAAATGCAGGTTTATGTATACAATATCCAATAGAAATACAAGTTGGGGGAGCTACTGTTTTTGTTGTTGATGTAGATCAATTTATAAAAATATGAGATAAGAATAAAAAGGAGAGGGTGTATTGAGTAGATTTGTAGGACACAATAAAATTATAAATGGCTTTATGAAGAGGGCTGAAAGCAATACACTATCTCATGCTCATTTAATAGTAGGTAGAGATGGAATAGGTAAGAGTATCATATCTGATATTTTTGTATCTAAAATACTTAATAAGCCACTTGGAAAAGAACATGTAGATGCTATTTTCTATAAGAGTAAAAAATCATCAGTAGGGGTTTCAGAAGTAAGAGAAATTATAGAAGAGGTTAATAAAAGACCTTATGAAGGTAATAAAAAAGTAATTATAATATATAATTCAGAAAAGCTTACTATACAAGCTCAAAATGCATTGCTTAAAACAATAGAGGAACCTCCTACAGGAGTTTTTATAATTATGCTTTCAACAAATTTAGAAAGTATACTAGATACTATAAAATCAAGATGTCAGATATATAAGCTTACACCTCTTAATAATAATGAAATGATAGAATTTATTAATTTAAATTATAATTTAAGAGAAGATGAAATCTTATCTATATTAGCTTATTCAGAAGGTATTCCGGGAAGGGCTTTAAGATTTTTAAATGATGAAAATCTTCAAAATCTTAGAACTCTTATATTAGATATGCTAAAAGATATAAATAATAATAATCCAGAAATAGTAATAAAATACGAGAAGGCATTTCAAGAGTTTAAAGATGAAAAAGAAGAACTATTAAATATGATAGCTACTTTTATAAGAGATATAATTATTTATAAAGAATTGGGAAATAAGAGTATTATAGTAAATTCTGATAAGATTAATGATATAGAAGAACTTATAGAAATGATGTCATATAAAAAGTTAAATGGAATGCTAAAATATATAGAAGAAGCAAGAGATAATCTAAAGCATAATATTAGTTTTGCAATGAGCATTAGTGTTATGCTTATGGGATTTTTGGAGGTATAATTACATGGTAGAAGTAATTGGAGTAAGATTCAAAAAGGCTGGGAAAATATATTATTTTGATCCAAACAATTTAAATATAAATAAAGAAGACTATGTTATAGTAGAGACTGCTAGAGGTATTGAATTTGGTCAATGTGTTATTGGAATAAAGGAAATCAAAGAGGAAGATATAATATCACCTCTTAAGAGTGTTTTAAGAATTGCTGATGAGAATGATATAAAGAAACATGAGGAAAATAAAGCAAAAGAAAAAGAAGCACTAGAAATTTGCACGAAGAAGATATTAGAACATAATCTTATTATGAAGTTAATTGATGTTGAATATACTTTTGATAATAATAAAGTTATATTTTATTTTACTGCAGATGGAAGAGTTGATTTTAGAGAATTAGTTAAAGATTTAGCTACTATATTTAAAACAAGAATAGAGTTAAGACAAATAGGGGTTAGAGATGAAGCTAAGATGATAGGGGGACTTGGTCCTTGCGGAAGATCTCTTTGCTGTTCATCATTCTTAGGAGATTTTGCTTCAGTTTCAATAAAAATGGCTAAAGAGCAAAATCTATCATTAAACCCAACTAAAATATCAGGTATATGTGGAAGATTAATGTGTTGTTTAAATTATGAGCAAAGCACATATGAAAGCATAAGAAAAGAATTACCTAAAGTTGGCTCAATTGTAAAAACACCAGAAGGAACAGGAGAAGTAGTTCAAAATAATATTGTAAAAGAAAGTGTTAAAGTAAAATTAAAAAGAAAAGATGAAGAAGTTTTAGAAAACTTTAACATTACTGAGGTAGAACTTATAGAAGGGTCATACGAAGATTCTATTGATGAAAATGATATAAAATTAGTAGTAGATGATGAAGTAGATAAAAAACTAATAAAAGAACTAATAAAAGAAAAGTAGGAGGCTAGTATGAAAGCAGTACTTAAAGTTGCTGGAATTAAAAGTTCTACTGATGTAAGAAATGTACAAAGTGCAATATCAATTTGTGAAGGGGTAGTAGCGAGCGAAATATCATCAAATAAAAAGGAAATAACGATAATATTTAATAATAATTATATAACTTTGGAGAATATAATAGATAATATAGAAAAATTTGGATATATAGTAATATAATTAACATATTCTAATTTTTATTAAAGTACTTTAAAATTTTTATAAAACATGATAAAATGATTATGGTGTAATTACCATAATTTTTTAGGAGGTGTTTTATATGGCATTTGTAATAAATGATACATGCATAAGCTGTGGAGCATGTGCAGCTGAATGTCCAGTTAATGCTATAAGCCAAGGAGATACTCAATTCGTAATAGATGCAGATACTTGTATCGATTGTGGAAATTGTGCTAACGTTTGTCCAGTAGGAGCACCAGTTCAAGAGTAATTTCAAATAAAAAAAGATCGTCTTTTGACGGTCTTTTTTTATTTAATTGAGGGAAGTAATATTATTTTATTAAAATTATTTACATTACTTTTGTTTATAGTAATTGAATTAGATTTATTTTTATATAAATCTTTTGATAATAGCAAAAATTCCTTTATACTTTCAAATAAAAATGATGAGCATGAAGTTTTGTAATTCATTGGAATTATTACTTTGGGATTTAAATCTTTTGATATAATAAAAGCATCTTTACCAGATATATTTATATGACCACCGACTGGAATAAATAATATATCTATATCATTTAGTTTACTTAAAAGCTGTTTAGGTGGAATTTCACCAATATAACCTAAATGGCATAATTTTAAATTATCTATTTCATATGTATATATAGTGTTTAAACCTCTTTTAGTTCCTTTTAAACTATCTGAAAAAGATTGGTAGCCTATTATTTTACCTATTTCTGTATTATAAGAACCAACACATGTTATTAGTTCTATATCCTTAGATATTTCAGGAAAAGAAGTTGAAAATTCACTGCTAACTGTAACAACATTAGGATTTAAGTATAATAAATCGCAACTATTAAATTTATTAAAAGGATCTATAAGAAGTCTCTTTCCTATAGAAGTTTTTATTAAAAAAGTTGAATTTTGAATCCAAGTAATTTCCATAAAAGAAACCTCCATACTATATAATTTATTATGCTCAAAATAAAAATATATAAACCTATTATCTTGAATGAATGTAAGAAAAGTATTAATATAATGTTACAAAGTCAAGGTAAGTAAAGAACAAAAGGTGTGAAGGTGAAATTATGGCAAGATTAACAGATATAATTGAAAAATTTATAAAAGAAATGATAAAGGAAGATGATAATAATAAAATTTCAATACAAAGAAATGAATTGGCAGATCAATTTAGATGTGCTCCATCTCAAATAAATTATGTATTAAGTACAAGATTTACTTATGAAAAAGGTTATGTTATAGAAAGTAGAAGAGGAGGTGGTGGATATATATCTATAAAAAAGGTAGAACATACTTGTCCTGTTAGTAGAAAAAAATTAATAAATGAATCTATTGGGGATAGTATAACATATCATAATACAGTAGCATTATTAGATAATTTATTAGAAACAGAAGTAATTAATAAAAATGAATATAATATCATAAAAATAGCAGTTAATGATAAAACATTGAAAGATGTTGATAATAAAAATAAAGTAAGATCTGATATATTAAAAGGGATTATGATGGTAATACTTGAATAGGAGGGTTTTTATGCTATGTGAGAGGTGTGGGAAAAATAAAGCAAACGTTAAGATTATAAAAAATCTTAATAATACTACTAAAGAATTATGGTTATGTAGTAAATGTGCTAAGTTAGAATTTACATTAGATAACAATTACGATAAGGATATTGATAAGCTATTAAGAGGATTTGTAGAAAGTATTATACAAAATAAGATATGTGAAGTTAAAAAAGTTAAGTGTGAAAATTGTGGCACGAATTATGATTATATTTCAAAGAATTGGAAATTTGGATGTGAAAAGTGTTATAAATATTTTGGAAATGGTTTAAATGAAAAGCTTAGTAAAGATAATATAAAGAATAGACATTTTGGTAAATTTCCAGAGATAGAAGAATATATTTTAAATAATAAAAAGAGGATTATAAAGTTAAAGTGTGATTTGGAAGATTCTATTGCAACGGAAGATTATGAAGAAGCAGCAAATATAAGAGATAAAATAAAGGAGTTAGAAAATAATTTTAGAGAGGTTATTTTAAAGAATGAATAATTTTGATGGTTTTGAAAATAATCAGTTAGTTGTAAAAAGTCATATAGAACTTTTTAGAAATATAAAGGGAAAGAAGTTTCCGAATAAACTAAGTATTGAAGATGGAAGAGAACTTTCAAAAAATATATTAGAGAAATTAGTAACAGGTATTATAAATATTAAGCCAATAAATCTTTGGGAAGTAGATGATTTAGACTATTATAAAAATATTGGTCTTATAAATAATAATGTTATAAAAAATAAGGAATTTTCAAGTATAGCAATTAGTGATGAAAAAAATTTTACTATAATTATTAATGAAAATGAACATATTAGATTAAATTATGAAAAAAATGGTAATAATATAAAGGAAATATATAAGTACTTAAATAAAATTGATAATTTATTAGAGAATAATTTTAGGTATGCCTTTGATGATAGATTAGGGTATCTTATGTCTGATTTATCTAACTTAGGCACAGGTCTCAAAATTTCAATAACATTACATTTACCTGTATTAACTAAGCTTAATAAAATCACTAACATAGCAAAACAACTAGAACTTAATGATTTATCTATAGAAGGACTATATGGAGAAATGGGATGTGCTTATGGAAATTTCTATAAAGTTTATAATAAATGGTGTTTAGGTTTAAGTGAAGAAGATATAATTACTAATTTAGAAAATAACATCATAAATATAATAAATGAGGAGTTTAAAGAGAGAAATAATGTTTTTAAAAAGTCTAAAATTGAAATTGAAGATAAAATTTTTAGGGCTTATGGAATATTAAAGTATGCAAAGAAATTAAACTTTATAGAATGCTTAGATTTATTATCAGATTTAAGATTAGGTGTAGAATGTAACATTTTAGAATTTGACTTAGATGATATAGAAAATTTAATTTTTTTAGTTAAAAGTTCAGTTATAAAATCTAAGATACACGATAATGTTAATGATGAAGTAATAGAGATAGAGAGAGCTAATGTTGTTAGAAAACTTTTTGGGTAACTGGTATGGTATAAAGGGTAAGGAGGATAAAATGTATGAGTAATGGAAGGTTTAATGAAAGGACTCAGAATTTAATTTTAGAGGGGAAAAAAGAGTCTATTAATTTTAAGCATGGTTATGTTGGTACTGAGCACATATTACTTGGAATCTTAAAGGAAGGTGGATATGCAAGTATTCTACTTAACAAATACAATATAAGTTATGAAGATGTAAAGGGAAAAGTAGAAAGTTATTTAGGGTTTGGTGATGTAGATTTAATGATAGACGAGCTATTATTAACGCCAAGAACTAAGCATTTATTAGAAATTAGTGCTAAGGAAGCTCAAAATTTTAGTCATGCATATATAAATCCAGAACATATACTTTTAGCACTTCTTAAAGAGAATGATGGAGTTGCATATACTTTATTATCTCAATTTGATAATGATATGAGTTTAATAAAAAAAGATATAATTTCTTTTTTGGAAAATACGGGCGATGAAAATATAAGTGAAGATAATAGCGAAAATTTAAATAAAGATAATCTAGTTTTAAAAAAGTATAGTGTTAATATGACTAAATTAGCAAAAGAAGAGAGATTTGATCCATTAGTAGGGAGAGATAAGGAAATTCAAAGAGTACTTGAGATATTGTGTAGAAGAGCAAAAAATAATCCTTGTCTTATAGGTGAACCAGGAGTAGGAAAAACTGCAATAATAGAAGGTTTAGCACAAAAAATAATATATGGAAACATACCTGAAATACTTAAAGACAAACAAATATATTCTTTAGATATATCAAATATAATTGCTGGTGCTAAATACAGAGGAGAATTTGAAGAAAGATTAAAAAAAATAGTTGAAGAAGTTAAGGAAAATAAAAATATAATATTATTTATAGATGAAATTCATACAATTATAGGAGCTGGAGGAGCAGAAGGTGCTATTGATGCATCAAATATATTAAAACCTTTTTTAGCTAGAGGAGAAATTCAATGTATTGGTGCAACTACCATAGATGAATATAGAAAGCATATAGAAAAAGATTTAGCTTTAGAGAGAAGATTCCAACCAGTAACAGTTAGTGAACCTAATAAAGAGGAAACATTAAAGATTTTAAGAGGCCTTAAAGAAAAATATGAAACTCATCATAAAATTAAAATATCAGATGAAGCTTTAAAGGCAGCTGTTGAAATGTCTGAAAGGTATATAGTTGATAGATATATGCCAGATAAGGCAATAGACTTAATTGATGAGGCCGCAGCTAAAGTTAATATATCAAATCTTGAAATATCACCATATATAAAAGTTTTAAAAGATAAAATAGAAAAATTAGAAATTGATAAAGAGGATGCTGTAAGAGTTCAAGATTTTGAAAAAGCAGCATCATTAAGAGATAAAGAAAAAAGTTTAAAAAATGAACTTGAAAAAAAATCAAATAATTTAAACGATAATAAGTATGTTGATGAGTTAATAGTTAATTCAGAAGATATTGCAAAAGTAGTATCAAGTTGGACCAATATACCAGTAGAAAAGCTAACTGAAAAAGAAAGTGAAAGGCTTCTTAAACTAGAGGATAGACTTCATAAAAGAGTTATTGGACAAAATGAAGCTGTATCTGCTATAGCAAAAGCTATAAGAAGGTCTAGGGTTGGACTTCAAGATCCAAATAGACCAATTGGAAGTTTTATATTTTTAGGACCTACAGGTGTTGGTAAAACAGAGCTTTGCAAAGCATTAGCTGAAGCTGTATATGGTGATCAAAATAATATGGTAAGAATAGATATGTCAGAGTATATGGAAAAACATGCTGTTTCTAAGCTTATAGGAGCACCTCCAGGATATGTAGGTTATGATGAAGGAGGTCAGCTTACAGAGGCTATAAGAAGAAATCCGTATTCAGTTGTTTTATTAGATGAGATAGAAAAAGCTCATAGTGATGTTTTTAATATTTTGTTGCAGATATTAGAGGATGGAAGACTTACTGATGGAAAAGGTAAACTTGTAAATTTTAAAAATACAATAATAATAATGACATCTAATATAGGAGCTCATAAAATAACAAAGCAAAGAAATGTAGGATTTTTAACATCTGTTTCAAATGAAAGTGAATATAAATCTATGAAGGAAAATATATTAGATGATTTAAAGAAAAGTTTTAGACCTGAGTTTTTAAATAGAATAGATGACACAATAGTGTTTCATAAGTTAGAAAAAGATAACTTAAAAGATATATTAGATATAATGTTAAAAGATATAAAAATTAGATTAAATAAAAATAATATAGATATTATTTTTAATGATGATATAAAAGATTATTTACTAAGTAAATGTACAGTTAATGATTATGGTGCAAGGCCTTTTAGACGAGTAATAACAAAGGAAATTGAAGATAGGATTAGTGAAGAAATTTTAATGGGAAATATAGAAAAAGGTAAAAATTTAGAAGCTTTTATAAAAGAAGAATGTATAAAATTTAAGTGTATAAGTTAACTTATAAAGGGAGTAGTTTTTAATACTCCCTTTAAATTTTATATTTTTATTTAAAATTAAATAATTATTAATTAAAAAATTTTATTGAAATATCTAATTATAAAGTGATATAATAAAATTATAGGATATACCCCTGGGGGGTAAGGAGGTAATTAAATTGGAAAAGGAAATAAAAAATATTGATTTAATTATAATTGGTGGAGGCCCAGCAGGGTTAACAGCAGCTATATATGCATCAAGAGCAAGATTAGATTTGCTTTTATTGGAAGACAAAATAGTTGGTGGTCAAGTAAGGAATAGTTATACTGTTGAAAATTATCCAGGATTCAAAAAAATATCTGGAGCTGAACTTGCAGATATAATGCAACAACAGGCAGAAGAACTAGGAACAAATATAGATGAGTTTGATATTATAGAAAATGTTAAGTTTAATGAAAATGAAAAAATTATAGAGACTGAAGAAGTTATATATAAACCGAAGGCAGTAATAATTGCAACAGGAGCATCACCAAGAAAATTACCTATAAAAAATGAAGAAAAATTTGCAGGCAAGGGTGTTCACTATTGTGCAGTATGTGATGGGGCTATGTATCAAGATAAAATTATTTCTATAGTCGGTGGAGGAAATACAGCTTTAGAAGAAGCGATATTCTTAACAAACTTTGCTAAGAAGGTATATATAATAAGAAGATATGATTACTTTAGAGGTGAAAAAGCTGTTTTAGAAGAAGTTGAAAAGAATGATAAAATAGAAATTCTTTATAATGAAGATTTAATATCAGTTGAAGGTAATGATTTTGTCGAAAAAGGAATAATTAAAAATACATTAACTGGTGAAGAAAAAGAAATAAAGATAGATGCTGTTTTTGGATCAATAGGTCATGAACCAATGATAAACCTATTTAAAGATTATATTAATCTTTCAAAAGGAAATTATATAATTACAGATGAAAATATGAGAACTAATATACCAGGAGTATATGCAGTTGGTGATGTTAGAGAGAAAGAATATAGACAAATAACAACTGCTGTTGCTGACGGAACTATAGCTGCATTAGAAGCAGAAAAATATATAAAGAAATTAGGAAAGTAAGGTGATTTTTAATGATAAAAATATATTCAACATCATGGTGTCCAGCTTGTATTAAGGCAAAGAAATACTTAGATATGAAAGGAATAGAATTTCAAGAAATTAATGTTGCAGATAAACATGAAGATAGAAATGAAGTTCAAGAAGTATCAGGTCAAAGAACAGTACCAGTATTAGATATTAATGGGAAAGTTATTGTTGGATTTGACAAAAAAGCTATAGATGAAGCTTTAAGGTAATATTTTATAAGTAAATATTCGGACATATTTATATATTTAATTTATAAAAGGTGAGTTTTTAGCTCACTTTTTTATTTTTCAAATTAAAAGTCACTATTAAAATTTTAATAGTGACTTTTTATATTAAACGTTAGATAATGCTTTATCAATTGCAGGCTTATCGAATCCAATTATAATAGTTCCGTTTATATCAAGAACAGGCACTCCCATTTGTTTTGATTTTTTAAGCATTTCTTCTCTAGCTTCCATATCATCTTGAACATTTAATGAAGTAAACTCTACTCCTTTTTTTGTTAAATAATCTTTAGCTTTTACACACCAAGGACATGAATTAGTTGTATATACTTTTACCATAATACTTCCTCCTTAATTAGACGATAATAATTATTAATTAAATATCTTTTTTAATAAATTGTACTCTATAAATCAATTAAATTCAAGTTGCTTAATATGTATAATGTGTAACAAATATTTTATAAATTTACTTTATTATATCTTCATTTTCTAAATTTGAATTTAATATAAGATTACTGTAATCTCCTTCTATTATATTATTGGAAAAGGTTTCACTTATATTTATTGGATTGTTATATTTTATAGTATTCTTTGGAATTATATTGGTGTTAATAAGTTTTGATTTATCAATCATTGTATCATCATCTCCTTTTAAATTGTATAATTATTATTTGTATAAAATAAATTTATTATGCTAAATAAAACATATTGTATAGTGGTCTAGACAACTATATATTAATTAGTTATAATTAATTAAGGAGGAATAAATATGATAGATAAAAATAGTCCAATTCCAGTTTATTTTCAATTAAAACAAGATATATTAGATAAGATTTCCGAAGGTTATTGGAAGGTCGGAGAATGCATTGATAGTGAAAGAGAGTTTTCTGAGCACTATGAAGTAAGCAGAATGACAGTAAGACAGGCATTAGGGGAATTAGTTCAAGAAGGAGTTTTAGTTAGAGAAAAAGGAAAGGGTACTTTTGTTTGTGAGCCAAAAGTAAAGCAACAAGATGTTATGAGTTTTACAGATATTATTGAGAGATCAGGTGGAAAACTTGAAACTGAGGTTCTAGAACTTAATATTATAGATACTCCTGATGATATGGTTGAGTTATTAAAAGACAACAGGGTTTATAGAATAAATAGAATAAGAAAAGTAAATGGCGAATGTATAGCTAATGAATTAGTACATATATCACCTAGAATATGTGGAGAATTAAATGAAGAAAAATTAAAAGGTTCTTTATTTAAGTTAATTGAAGAAAGAGGTCATTTTATAAATCATTCTGAATCATCAATAAAGGCAATTGTTATGGATGATTATTATAAAAAGCTTTTTGAGGTGGATAATATACTTCCATTAATAAGCACATTTGGAACAACATTAGATGAAAATAACAATGTTCTTTTTGTAGAAGAATCTATTTATAGATCAGATAAATATATATTACAAGTAAATATATCAAGGCGAGAGGGGAAATTGAAATGAAATTAATTATGGTCAAAAATTATGATGAAATGAGTAAAGTAGCAGCAGAGGTAATTCAAAAAGTAATAAGTGATAAACCAGATGCTGTATTAGGTCTTGCAACAGGTGGAACACCAGTTGGAATGTATAAGGAATTAATAAAAATGAATAAGGATGGAAAAATAGATTTTTCAAAAGTAACAACTGTTAATCTTGATGAATATATAGGTCTTTCTGGAACACATGAGCAAAGTTATAGACACTTTATGAATACTAATCTTTTTGATCATATAAATATAAATAAGGCTAATACTTATGTACCAAATGGATTAGCTAAAGATATAGAAGAAGAGGGAAAAGCTTACGATAAAAAAATAGATGAGTTAGGTGGAACAGATATACAATTATTGGGTGTTGGAAATAATGGGCATATAGCATTTAATGAACCAGATTCAGTTTTAATATCAGGAACTCATTTAACTGGATTAACAGAAAGCACAATAAAAGCTAATTCAAGATTTTTTGATTCTATGCAAGAGGTACCAAAAACAGCTATAACTATGGGGCTTGGTCAAATAATGAAATCAAAAAAAATTCTTTTAATAGCAAGTGGAGAAAGTAAGGCAGAAGCTATTAAAGAGTTATTTAGTGGAAAAATAACTACTGAATGTCCAGTTACAATGCTTAATATGCACAGTGATGTTACAGTTATTATAGATGAAGATGCAGCAAAACTTATAAATTAAAAATTTAAATATATAACAGGCTGATACAAAGCATTTTAAAATGTTTTATATCAGCCTATTCTTTTTAAAAATTTTTATAAAATAAAATTAATTAATCAATAGTTTAACTTTACAATTGTATGTTATTATAATATAAGTGAAATGTAACGAAATTTCATAAAGTGAAAAATAGATTGAGGTGCTTTTATGGCTAAAATAAAATCAATGTTTATTTGTCAAGAATGTGGATATGAATCAGCAAAATGGCTTGGAAAATGTCCCTCTTGTAATGAATGGAATACTTTTGTTGAAGAAGTTAGAGATAATAAAGTTCAAATTAAAAATGATATAGTAAAAATTCTTAAGCCTGAGAACATGCCTAAAAGCATTAAAAATATAAAATCAGGTGAAAAGGAAAGATATGATACAGGAGTAAATGAATTAAACAGAGTTTTAGGTGGAGGTCTTGTAAAAGGTTCATTAACTTTAATATCAGGAGACCCTGGAATTGGTAAGTCAACGTTATTACTTCAAACAGCTAATAATATAGCTAAAAATTATGGTAAAGTACTTTATGTTTCAGGAGAAGAATCAGAAGAACAAATAAAAATAAGAGGAGATAGGTTAGGTGTAACCTGTGATGATTTATATATTGTTTCAGAAACTAACCTTGATACAATAGAAGTTTATATAGATGAATTAGAACCAAAGTTTGTAATAATAGATTCAATACAAACAATATACAAAGAAGGTGTTACATCAGCACCAGGAAGTGTGTCACAAGTAAAAGAATGTTCAAATCAAATGATGAGAATTGGTAAAAAGAAAAATATACCTTTATTTATAGTTGCACATGTTACAAAGCAAGGTGAGCTTGCAGGACCAAGGGTTCTTGAACATATGGTAGATACTGTTCTTTATTTCGAGGGTGAGAGAACAGAAGAATTTAGAATTTTAAGAACTATGAAAAATAGATTTGGAACAACAAGTGAAATTGGAGTTTTTGAAATGAGACAAGAAGGATTAGTTGAAGTATATGATCCATCTAGCATGTTCCTTGAAGATACAACATTTAATCAAGAAGGTTCTGTTGTAATTGGAATTATGGAAGGAACAAGGCCTATACTTGTTGAAATTCAAGCATTGGTTACAGAAACTAAGGCTGTTATGCCAAGAAGAACAGCTGTAGGTATTGATAATCAAAGATTAAGTTTAATACTTGCGGTTTTGGAGAAGAAACTTAGAATACCATTTTATAATCATGATGTATATGTTAATGTAGTTGGAGGATTAAATTTAGATGGAACTACGTCTGATCTTGGCGTTGCAATTGCATTAATTTCAAGTATGAGGGGAAAAGGAATTAAACTTCCTAAGGTATTAGTTGTAGGTGAAGTTGGATTAACTGGTGAAATAAGGCCTATAACATCAATAGATAGACTTGTAAATGAAGCAGAAAAGATGGGGTTTGAAAATACTATAATACCTAGTAGAAATAGAGATAAGGTTAATAATAAAACAATAAATATTATGTGTGTTAGTAATATAAGAGAAGCTATAAGTAAGATATTCTAGGAGAATAGGTGAGTGTATGAGGTTAGAAAGAGATGTTGAAATAAAAAACATATTGAAAATGATGTGTCCAGGAACTCAATTAAGAGAAGGGCTTGAAAATATATTAAGGGCAAAAACTGGAGGATTAATTGTTTTAGGTGATAATGAAGATGTCATGAATATAGTAGATGGAGGATTCACAATTCATTCGGAATATTCTCCTGCTTATGTATATGAATTGGCAAAAATGGATGGAGCTATAGTTTTAAGTGAAGATATAAAAAAGATTGTTTGTGCTAATGCACAATTAGTACCAAGTGCATCAATACCTACCTTTGAAACTGGAACAAGACATAGAACTGCCCAAAGAGTTGCTAGAGAAACTGGAAAGGTTGTTGTAGCAATATCTCAAAGGAGAAATATTATAACTGTTTATAAAGGCGATATAAAATATGTATTAAGAGAAAGTAGTGTAATTCTTGGTAGAGCAAATCAGGCAGTTCAAACCCTTGAAAAGTATGTTTCTGTATTAGAAAGAGTAATAAATAACTTAAATCTTTTAGAGTTTCAAGATTTAACAACACTTTTTGATGTAGTTACTGCAATTCAAAGAACAGAAATGGTAATGAGAATTGTTGAAGAAATAAGAATATATATTTTAGAGCTAGGTAATGAGGGAAGACTTATATCTATGCAATTAAATGAATTAATAAAGCATGTTGAAAGAGATGGGATATTTTTAATAAGAGATTATAGTGGTCCAGAAAAAGATCATAATGAAATATATGAAAATATTCAAAAGTTAACATCAGAAGAACTTATAGACTTAGAATCAATAGCAAAAACTTTAGGATATGGATATGCACCACTTGCTGATACTTTAATATCACCAAAAGGATATAGAATGCTAAGTAAGATACCTAGAATACCATCTAATGTTATTGATAACTTAATATCTCATTTTGAAAATTTTAATAATATATTAGAAGCTGATATAGATGATTTAGATAAGGTTGATGGTATTGGAGAAGCTAGAGCTAAAGCAATAAAAAACGGATTAAGAAGAATAAATGATCAAATATCATTAAAGGTAGAGTTATAAAAAGACGATATTCTATAGGGATAAATTATCTCTTGGAATATCGTTTTTTATATACTTGTACTTTTTATATAATTCATTACCTAAAATTAAACTTTCCTAAAGTAGTTATTTTATCATTTTCTTTTAAAAATATATCATATAGATTTATATCTAAAGTATTGCAAAGGGATGTAAGATAGAAAATATTGTTACCCATCTCACGTTCAATAACTTCACGACAATTATTACATAATTTACCTTCTAAATGATTTTTAAGACATTCAGAAATATTTTCTATTGAATAGTCTTCGTTAACTAAACATTGTTTGCTTGCATTTATTTTTATACAACCACAATTTGTAACAGCTTTAATAATTGCTCTATTAACCCTAGAATTTGATTCAGTATATTTACTTAAAGTATCAAGGATGCTTTTATGTCTAAGTAAAGAATCGTTTACATTGTTTTGAAAATCATCAAAAATAATATCTTTCATTTGCTTCAACTCCTTGCTAATATTTTATAAGCACAAATTAATTATAGAATTACAAGGTAATATTTGTCAATTAACAATTACGTATATAATTAACTTTAAGATAATAATATAACATCTTTTCAATAAAATATAGGGGGAATAAAATCAATGGAAATGTGAGATGGTATAGAGTTTCTTAAATTAAGAAATTTTTCATGAAAGAGAATCTTTTGGTATGTTATAATTAATAAGTAAATATAATTACAATTAATTGTATTTAACTAAGAATTTTATATAGAGATTTTGTTAATAATTAATAGGGAGGTGAAAAGATGTTAAAAAAAATAATTAGATACATTCTTACATTGATAGGATTGTTAATAGGATATATTGTAGGAGAAGCTGTTTTAAAAATCCAGGCTGTTCAAGGATTTAAATATTTATCAGGAACAGGTGGAAAATTAACATTTCTTATAGTTATTTCGGTATTATTTGCAATTATTTTATATTTAATATCTCCATCAATATATAGAGGGATTTTAAACGTTATTGATTATATAGAAAAAAATATGAAAAAATTCACTGTATTAGAAATAATATATGGAGCTATAGGAGCTGTAATAGCATTAGTTATAGTATTTTTTGTAGCAAGACCTTTAAATGATATTGGGGGACCTTTAGGACCAATACTTTATATTTTGGTAAATATATTATTTGCAATAATTGGTATGAGGATAATGGTTCAAAAAAAAGACGATATAAGCAATATGTTTTTAGCAATGAAAAAAGCAAATGTTAACAAAGAAAAAGCACCTAAAGATAAAAAAGGAAAAAACATAAGAGGTAAAGAAATACCAAAAGTATTAGATACATCAGTAATAATTGATGGAAGAATTTTTGATATTTGTCAAACTGGCTTTATAGAAGGTCCACTTGTTATTCCAAATTTTGTTTTAGATGAATTAAGACATATTTCAGACTCATCAGATTCTTTAAAAAGAACTAGAGGAAGAAGAGGATTAGACATATTAAATAAAATTCAAAAGGAGCTTGATATAGAAACTCAGATTTGGGAAGGAGATTTTCCAAAAATTGCTGAAGTTGATGCAAAGCTTTTAAAATTAGCACAAACTTTAGATGGTAAAGTAATAACAAATGATTATAATTTAAATAAAGTTGCAGAGGTTCAAGGTGTTCCAGTACTAAATATAAATGAACTTTCAAATGCTATAAAACCTGTTGTTATTCCTGGAGAAGAGATGACAGTTGAAGTTGTTAAGGATGGAAAAGAAGCATGTCAAGGTGTTGCTTATTTAGATGATGGAACAATGATTGTTGTTGAAGGTGGTAAGAAATATATTGGAAAAACTATAGAGGTTATAGTTACTTCTGTATTACAAACTGCTGCTGGAAGAATGATATTTGCAAAACCTAAAGATAATTAAAGGAGATTTCTTTCAATGAACAGTGCAATTATATTAGCTGGAGGAAGAGGTAGAAGAATGGGTTCTGATATAAGTAAGCAATATATACTTATAAATAATAAACCAATTCTTTATTATACATTAAAAAAATTTATAAATAATGATAGTATAGATGAAGTTATTTTAGTTCTTCCTGAAGATGAAATAGAATACTGCAAAAGGGAAATATTAAAAAAATATAATTTAGAAGTTAACAAAATAGTATGTGGTGGAAAAGAAAGACAAGATTCGGTTCTAAATGGTTTAAGATCATTAGAAAATTGTGATATTGTTTTAATACATGATGGAGCAAGACCGTTTGTATCAGATAGAATAATAACAGAGGGAATAAATTTTGCAAAAGAGTTTAAGGCTGTGGCTCCGGGGGTTATGCCAAAAGATACTATTAAAGTTAAAGATGATTATGGAATATCAGAACAAACTTTAAATAGAGAAAAACTTGTTGCAGTTCAAACACCTCAAATATTTGATTATAACTTAATATTATCTTGTCATGAAAAGGTTAAGCTTCAAAATATGGGTGTTACAGATGATACTATGGTTGTAGAAGCATTTGGAAATAAAGTTTTTCTTTATGATGGAGAGTATACAAATATTAAAATAACTACTCCAGAAGACCTTGTATTAGGGGAATATTTATCAAAGAATATTGAGTAATTAACTCTGTTGACAGTATATTTTTAAAAAGTTATAATTAAGTATAATTTTATACTAGTTAAAGGCTATGATGAAGAATAGTAGAAATCGCTAAGTTTTCAGAGAGAGAATCCTTAGGCTGAAAGATTCCAAAATAGATTTTGAACCAGCTTCTGAGTAATAGGCAAAAACTATCGGTTTAATACCGTTATCATTATTAAAGAAAAAATTTAGGTGGTACCGCGATAGTTAGTCGCCCTATTGTTAATAGGGTGGCTTTTTTTATATTTTAAAGAAAATAATTAATTTATATAAATAGGAGGATAAAAATATGAGAATGTCTAATATGCTAATTGCAACTTTAAGAGAAGTTCCAGCAGAAGCAGAAATAGCAAGCCATCAATTAATGCTTAGAGCAGGATTAATAAGAAAAATGGCATCAGGAATATATAATCATTTACCATTAGGAGTAAAAGTTCTTAAAAAGGTAGAAGATATAGTTAGAGAAGAAATGGATAATGCTGGAGCACAAGAACTTTTATGTTCAGCTGTAATACCAGCAGAATTATGGCAAGAGTCAGGTAGATGGGATGCTTACGGAGCAGAAATGTTTAGAGTTAAAGATAGAAATCAAAGAGATTTTTGTTTAGGACCAACTCACGAGGAAGTATTTACTAACATAGTTAAAAATGAAATAAAATCATACAAACAATTACCATTAAACTTATATCAAATTCAAACAAAGTATAGAGATGAAACTAGACCAAGATTTGGTGTTATGAGATCAAGAGAATTCATAATGAAAGATGCTTATAGTTTTGATAAAGATCAAGCAGGATTAGATATTGCATTTGATAAAATGCATGATGCTTATGTAAAAATATTTAATAGATGTGGATTAGATGCAAAGTGTGTTGAAGCGGATTCAGGAGCAATTGGTGGCTCAAATTCAGCAGAATTTATGGTTAAATCAGAAGTTGGAGAAGATGATGTAGTATTCTGTACAGAATGTAATTATGCAGCAAACATAGAAAAAGCAGAAGCTAAAGCAGAAATAGCAGAAGCTGAAGAATTAGTTGCAATGGAGAGAGTATCTACACCAGATAGTAGAACAATAGAAGAAGTATCAGAATTTTTAAAAGTATCTCCAAAGAAAACTGTTAAAACTTTAATATACAATGTAGATGGAAAATTAGTTGGAGTTTTAGTAAGAGGGGATAGAGAAGTTAATGAAGTAAAAGTTGCAAATGCAGCTAATGCATCAGCTGATATAGAATTAGCTTCACATGAAGAAGTGCTTAGAGCAACAGGTGCTGAAACAGGATTTGCAGGTCCAGTTGGATTAAGGGTAGATTTACTTTTAGTTGATGAAGAAGTAAGCAGAATGTACAATATGGTTACGGGAGCAAATGAAACTGGGTTCCATTTAACAGGAGTTAATTACGGAAGAGAATTTGAAGGAGTAGTTGGCGACTTTAGAAATGTAGAAGAAGGAGAAGTTTGTCCTAAGTGTGGCGGAAAGGTTACTATTGCAAGAGGTACTGAGGTAGGTCATATATTTAAACTAGGAACTAAATACTCAGAAGCTATGAATGCTAAATTTATAGATGAAGATGGAAAAGAAAAACCATTTATAATGGGATGCTATGGAATTGGAGTAACAAGAACTGTTGCATCAATAATAGAACAACATCATGATGAAAATGGTATAATATGGCCGTTAGAAGTTGCACCTTATCATGTTTCAGTTGTAGCAGTAAATTCAAAAGATGAAGATCAAATGAGAATTGCAACAGAAATATATGAAGAACTTAAGTCTATGGGTGTAGAAGCACTTTTAGATGATAGAAAAGAAAGAGCTGGAGTTAAGTTTAAGGATTCAGAACTTATGGGAATACCAATGAGAATAACTGTTGGTAAGAAGATAAGTGATGGAGAAGTTGAATTTAAATTAAGAACTGGCGGAGAAAATGAAACAATAAAAATAGAAGAAGCTAAAGATAGAGTAAGAGCAGAATTCGAAAAAAATAACCTAAAACTAAAATAGTTAGGAGGCGTATAGAATGAGGCTTTACAACACATTAACAAATAAAAAAGAGGAGTTTGTACCAATAACTCCAGGAGAAGTTACTATGTATGTATGTGGACCTACAGTGTATAACTTTTTCCATATAGGTAATGGTAGAACTTTTATAGTTTTTGATACTATAAGAAGATATTTTGAGTATAGAGGCTATAAAGTAAAATTTGTTCAAAATTTTACAGACATAGACGATAAAATGATAAAAAGAGCTAATGAAGAAGGTTTAACTGTTAAAAAAGTTGGTGATAAGTATATTAAAGAATATTATACTGATGCTGATGCCTTAAATATAGAAAGAGCTACAGTAAATCCGAGAGCTACAGAGTATATTGGTCAAATAATAAAATTTGTTAAAGATTTAATAGATAAAGGATATGCTTATGAAGTTGATGGTGATGTGTACTTTAGCACTAAAAAGTTTGAAGGATACGGTAAACTGTCAGGTCAAAATTTAGATGAATTGCAAGCTGGTGCAAGAATAAATGTTGATGAAAGAAAGAAAGATCCTATGGATTTTGCCATATGGAAGGCAAAGAAAGAAGGAGAACCAGCATGGAAATGTCCTTGGGGCGAAGGAAGACCAGGATGGCATATTGAATGTTCATGCATGGCAAAGAATATCTTAGGGGAAACAATAGATATTCATGCAGGTGGAATGGATTTAGCATTCCCACATCATGAAAATGAAATAGCGCAAAGTGAAGCATTAACAGGAAAGCCATTTGCCCATTATTGGTTACATTCAGCTTATGTTAATGTAAATAATAAAAAAATGTCTAAGTCACTAAATAATTTCTTTACAGCAAGAGATGTATTAAAAGAATATGATGCTGATGTAATAAGATTCTTAATGTTATCATGTCATTATAGAATTCAATTAAATTACAGCACTGATCTTTTAGATTCAGCAAAAGCATCAGTTGCAAGACTTTATAATGCAATAGGAAATCTTGAAAATCTTATAGATGAAGTTTCAAGAGATAAGATGAACGAAGAAGAGAAGAAGTATCTTGAGAGTTTAAATAAATATAGAGAAAAATATATTGAAAAAATGGATGATGATTTCAACACTGCAGATGCAATAACTGCAATATTTGATTTAGTAAAAGATATAAATACAAATATAAATGGAGAGTCATCAAAAGAATTAGCTCAAGGTGCATTAGCGCTAATAAGAGAACTTGGTGCACCACTTGGAATACTTCAGAAATCAACTAAGGTAGATTTAGCTGATGAAGCAGAAGAAATAGAAGGATTAATACAACAAAGACAAGAAGCTAGAAAAAATAGAGATTTTGCCCTTGCAGATAAGATAAGAGATGACTTAAAAGCAAGAGGAATTGTGTTAGAAGATACTCCACAAGGAGTTAGATGGAAAAAGGTAGACTAATTTAAAAGGGCTGTGCGTTTAGTGCAGCCCTTATTTAAAGGAGTAATAACTATGTTAGAAAATTTTAGAACAAGAGAATTTAGTAAAGATGAAGCTAGAAGATTAAATCCCCTACAGTTAGCTTTGGTTGGTGATGCTGTTTATGAAGTTTTTATAAGAGGGTATATACTTTCAAATAACACAGAGCTTTCAGCTCACAAAATACATAAAAAAGCTATAGGTTATGTTAAGGCTAAGAGTCAATCAGATATAATGCATAACATAGAAGGAGAATTAACAGAAGAAGAATTGTATATATTCAAAAGAGGAAGAAATGCTAAATCAGCAACCGTACCTAAAAATGCAGATGTTAGAGATTATAGAATGGCAACGGGATTTGAAGCATTAGTTGGATATTTGTACTTGATAAATGATGAAAAAAGATTAGACTTTATATTTAATAAGAGTATAGAAATTTGTAAATAATAAAATTAAACTTTTATGGTAACTTAAAATTAGTTAAGGAGTTATTAATATGACAAGAATAAAAAAGAGTAATCAAAATAGAAGAAGAGATGAAAGAAAATATAATAAAAATAAAGAAGAAAAGTTCCAAGAAGAAACTTTTTCAAAAAAGGTAAGAGAGCCAAGAAAGCAAAGAGAAGAAAAGAAGATGGTTAATAATCAAGTTCAAGAAGTAAGAGAAGATTTAATAATTGGTAGAAATGCAGTTATGGAAGCTTTAAAGAATGATAAAACAATAGAAGCTCTATATCTTTCAAATGGTTCAAGAGAAGGATCTATAAATCAAATAATAAATCTTGCTAAGAAAAACAAAATAGTTATAAAAGAAGCAGATAAGAAAAAGTTAGATTCTATGTCAGCTGGAATGGTTCATCAGGGAGTTATAGCTAAAATAACACCATATAAATATTTTGAAGTTAAGGATATTTTAGATGATGCAAAGAAAAAAGGAGAAGCACCTTTTATAATAATATTAGATGAATTAGAAGATCCTCATAATCTAGGTTCAATAATAAGAACAGCGGAAACATGTGGAGTACATGGTATCATAATTCCAAAAAGAAGAAATGTTGGTGTAACACCTACAGTTTATAAGTCATCAGTTGGTGCAGTTGAACATGTAAAGATAGCTAAAGTTACTAATATAAACAATACAATTGATGAATTAAAAGAACAAGGAATATGGGTATATGGTGCAGATATAGAAGGAAGAGAATATAGTTATGAAGTTGACTTTAGTGGACCTTGTGCTTTAATAATAGGAAGTGAAGGAAGAGGAATATCTAAGTTAACATTAAAGAAGTGTGATAAGTTAGTTAGAATTCCTATGATTGGAAAAATAAATTCTTTAAATGCATCAGTTGCAGGTGGTATAATGATGTATGAAGTATTAAAGGGTAGATTAAAATAAAAAGAGGGATGAAATGTGAAGATTATATTTATAGATGGATATAATGTTTTAAACAGCTGGCCTAATTTAAAAGATTTAAAAAATATAAGTTTTGATGGAGCTAGAGATAAATTGATAAATATACTTCACAATTATGGTAGTTATAATGATTGTAAAATAGTTTTAGTATTTGATGGGCATAAAGTTGCTGGAAATATAGAAAACAAGGAAGATGTTAATAGAAATTTATCGATAGTGTTTACCAAAGATGGTGAAACAGCAGATGCATATATAGAAAAAGAAGTAAACTTAATTGGTAGAAAATATGAAGTTTGCGTTGTGACGTCAGATTGGCTGGAGCAACAAACAATATTTCAAAGAGGAGCAACAAGAATATCTTCTATAGAATTTTATAATGAGGTTGTTAATGTGGAAGATAAAATTAGGGTTAAGGCAGAGAGGAACATGATATCTCAAAAAAATAATTTAAGTGATAATATTGATGAAGATATTTTTCATAAACTTGAGAAGATTCGTAGAAGTCATTAGTAATGTTGACTTGATTAAATTTGCTAAGTATAATAGCAGGTATAATAGGGACTAGGTTTTGAGGGGAAGATGTTTAGAATGGTGATTATTAATGATTAAGTATTTAGAGTTTGAAGATAAATTTGATGAAGAAATAGCAATTGAAGCTAAAAATGGAAATATAAAAGCGCAAGAATACTTAATAAATAAGTATGAAAATTTTGTAAAATCAAAAGCTAAATCATATTTTTTAATAGGTGCTGATAAGGAAGATATTTATCAAGAGGGGATGATTGGTCTTTATAAAGCTATACGAGACTTTAATCCAGAAAAATTATCAACATTTAAAGCATTTGCTGAATTATGTGTAACAAGGCAGATAATTACAGCTATAAAAACAGCTACAAGACAAAAACATATTCCATTGAATACTTATATATCATTAAATAAACCAATCTATGAAGAAGATTCAGAAAGAACTCTATTAGATGTTTTGGCTGGATTTAAAATTACAGATCCTGAGGAACTTATTATAAGTCAAGAGGAAAAAGAAAGAATAGAAAGTGAAATGGAAAGAGTGCTATCTAGATTAGAACTTAATGTACTTAATTCTTACTTAGATGGTAAGTCTTATCAAGAGATAGCTTGCGATTTAGATAGGCACGCAAAATCAATAGATAATGCTTTGCAAAGAGTTAAGAGAAAACTAGAAAAATGCTTAGATGTAAAGTGATTATTTTTTATTGACAAACAAAAAAAATGATAGTAAACTTTATAATTGGTATATTAAAGAAAACTCATAATATATGAGTGCTCACGTAGCTCAGTCGGCAGAGCGTCGCCTTGGTAAGGCGGAGGTCGTCGGTTCAATCCCGATCGTGAGCTCCAGGAACATATAAAAAAGTAGAAACACTAGGCAAGGTTTATTAGAGTGATAGGAGGAATTTATAATGTCAAAAGCAAAATTCGAAAGAAGTAAACCACACGTTAACATTGGAACAAT
>ERZ1463036.42-NODE-42-length-28620-cov-32.170943_pt1 | contig 28620 bp, 21 predicted proteins | sample MGYA00564485_ERZ1463036 | MGnify/ENA primary metagenome ERZ1463036 (study PRJEB39244, sample SAMEA3635127) | Helicobacter pylori | study: EMG produced TPA metagenomics assembly of PRJEB11511 data set (Assembly of a 5300-year-old Helicobacter pylori... | reverse complement strand
TTTGGAACTGCACTATATCCTGAGAATATAAAATCTGTTCCTGGAAGCATTTGCATTAATGTTCTAGCTGTTCTTCTTATATCTGAATGTGAGAATGTTTGGTCATTAGCTGATGCTACTTCTATATCAAGCATTGAAGCTATTAAGTTTTCAGCAAGTACTGCTCTTATTCCTGATGGAACTGCTCCTGTCATACCTATACAACTAACTGCTCCATTTTGAAGTCCTTGAACTCCAGCTCCTTTAGTTATGTAAATACATCTTGATTCTAAGTAAAGCATTGATTTACCTTCTGCATATCCCATTAATGCTTCTGAACCAGTTCCTGATGTATATCTCATTTTAAGTCCTCTTGAAGCATAAGCTGATGCTAAAAATGCTTTTGACCATGGAGTATCATCTCCATCTGTAAATACTGATTCTGTTCCATATACTGAAACTGTTTCTGCATAACTTGTAAGTCCTCTCATTCCAAGGTCAAGTTCTGTAGCTTCCTCAACTGAACATTGAGTTAATACTCCAGGACGACCAACTTGTGAACCTATAAGTATTGCTAATGCATTAAATGGTGCATATCTTACTATACCAACTGTAGTTTCTTGTTCTGAGAAACCTCTTATACCAGCTTCTGCTGCATCTGCTGCAATTTGTACTGGATTATCTTTAAGGTTTGTAACGTGACATTGGTTTGATGGTGTTTTTCTAGCTCTCATCTTTTGAAGTGCCATCATCATCTCAACAACATTCATATGAGTCATAACTTCAACAGCCTTAGCTGGAGTTATTGCTGTAGTTATTTTAACTATTTCATCTCTACCAACATTTATATCTACTAATTTTCTAGCTATTTCAACTGAATCTAATTTCATAGCTTCTTCTGCATTTTCTAAATTTATTGCATAGTCAGCTATGAATCTGTCTATCATATCAAAATCTTCTCTTTTTTTACTATCTAATTCTACTACTATTCCATTTTCTATTTTTATAGATGACTTTGGATCATTAGGACTTTCCATTGCTATTAGACCTTCATCAGCCCATTCTCCAATTAAACCATCTTGATTTACAGGACGTTTTGCTAAAGCTTCAAATCTTTTTGATTTCACTGTAAAATTCCTCCCTCAGAATATAATTACGTTATATAATTGCATTTGTTATTTTTTTATCGATGTATACATTTTAATATAATTAAAATAAAAATCCATTAAAATTTATTGTCTTCTTCTATGACTATATTGTTTACTTTTTATCAACGAAAATAGTACTTTTTTGTCTTTTAGAAAAACTAGAACTTTTTTGCTATTCATATAACAATAAAAGGGAATGTATAAAATTTTATACATTCCCTTTTATTGTTATATTATTTCTCTATATCTTTTAGGCGTTAAGCCTTGGCTTTTTTTAAATACCTTTATAAAATAACCGCAATCCTCAAACCCTAAGTCTAAGGCAATATTAAGAATAGGAGTGTCCGTTGTCTTCAATACTTCCTTTGCATATTCTATTTTCTTATTATTTAAATATGTATTAAAATTTATTCCCATTTCTTTTTTGAATAACTTACTAAAATAACATGGACTCAAATTACAAATAGATGCTATTTTATCTAAAGTTATGTTTTCTTTAAAGTTATTCTTTATGTAATCTATTGCTGTCCTAATCTGATTATTATTAGAATTTGAAGTTTTATTATTACCTTCTTTATTTTGAACAGTATTATTGAATTCATTATAATCGTTAATTTTATAATTAACAATTATCTTTTCAATTATATCACATATTTTTTTAGGATTTATTGGTTTTAATATATAATCATCAACTCCAAAGCTTACTGCTTTTCTAACTATACTTAAATCATCATGAGCAGTTACCATTATTATTATCTTATCTTTATTGTATGCTTTTATTATTTCAGTAGCTTTACATCCATCTATACCTGGCATTTTTACATCCATTATTATTAAATCAGGATTATATTTTTTATCTAAATCAATTGCTTCCCTTCCATTTGATGCTTCTGCAACTATGCTTAAATTATCTATTGATCCTAATATTACTCTTAATGCTTCCTTTTCTAAACTTTCATCATCAACTATCATCACTTTTAACATTTTTATCAACTCCAGCTAAAACTTCCATCAAAAAACTTTATTTTTATAATAGTTCCTTCCCTAACTTTACTAATTATATCTATTTTATAATCTTCACCATAATAGTTAGCCATTCTTTTATTTACATTATTAATTCCTATTTTATCTAAATTATTATCATATTTAGTTTCTAATTCCTTTTGTACTTCATATAATCTTTCTTCTGTCATTCCAACACCATTATCCTTTATAATAATACTAAAACCATCTTCTTCTTTTTCAGAATATAATAAGATTTTTCCACCTTCTTCTTTATTTTCAATTCCATGAACTATAGAATTCTCTACAAATGTTTGTATAGTCATAAACGGAACTTTTTTTTCTATAAATTCATTATCAACTTTAATATCATAATCTAATCTTTTTCCAAATCTCACCTTCTGAAGACTTAAATAGGATTTTATATATTCTAATTCTTCTTCTAAAGAAACTATCTTATCAGATTTTTTTAAGGTGTATCTTAACATGTTTGATAAATTATAAATTACTTCTTGTGTTCTAGTTGCATTTTCAATTATAGCTAAAGATGAAATGCTATTTAAAACATTAAATAAAAAATGTGGATTTATTTGAGATTGAAGCGCTTTAAGTCTACATGCTTCATATTCTTTTTCTAATTCAGCTTTTTCTCTCTTTGCTTCTATTATTTTTATATTTTTATCACTCAATTCCTTTTGAGCCATTTTAAGTACAGCTTCTTCAACTATATAGTTGCTTATATGAAACATCATATTTGCTGTAGCTTTTATTTTTTCAAACTCAACTATCGGTAATTTTCTATAAGCCTCTAAAAACTTTTTATTTCCTTCATTATCTAAGTCATTTAATTTATTTTTACTTGATACTATATCTTCTAATTCTAAATTATCTTCTTTTGCTAATACTTGTCCTGCCATTACGGAACCTAAATATTGTCCGTCAACTATTATAGGTGTAGCAAAATCAATTAGACCTTTATGACATTTATATATATATGGTTTTTCAAGCCTTGCTGCTTCAAGACCTCCTCTTGAATCACACCTTTCACATAATTCCGAATATGATTTTTCTTGTCTCATAAGATTACAGAAATCACTACATTTACTATGTTTCGTCGCGGGTTTGCCTTTATAATCTACTGTTATTATTGATATTCCTGTTGCTTCTGCAATATCATCTTGAATTTTTTGAAATATATCTATATCTATGACATCATTCAAATGTAGAATTTTTTTACCCATATTAATCTCCTATTACAAATAAACTTATTTAATAAATTTATTTTTTAAGCTTTTAAATTTTATTAAATACTTATTTATTATACTTTGCAATAACGATAAATTTCAACATATTTTTTAATCTTAATAAAAAAGACTAGATAAGAATTAACTTATCTAGTCTTTATATTTAATAAGCTATTATTTTCCAGCTAATTTCTTGTAGCCTTCTAATCTTTCCATAGCGTCATTATAAGTCTTTTCAAATAAAGCATCAGCAGCTTCTGGGAATGCCTTAGCAAGTGAAGCATATCTAACTTCTCCCATTAAGAATTCTTTGAAATCTCCCTTTGGCTCTTTTGAATCTAATGTGAATGGGTTCTTATCAGTTCCCTTTAATTGTGGGTTGTATCTGTACATAGCCCAGTATCCACATTCAACAGCTCTTTGAGCTTCTAATTGGCTGTTACCCATACCAATCTTAATTCCGTGGTTAATACATGGTGCATAACCAATGATTAATGATGGTCCTGGATATGCTTCAGCCTCAGCTATAGCTTTAAGAGTTTGGTTCTTGTCAGCTCCCATTGCTATTTGAGCAACATATACATATCCGTAACTCATTGCTATCATACCAAGATCTTTCTTCTTAGTTTTCTTACCTGATGCAGCAAATTTAGCTATTGCAGCAGTTGGAGTTGCTTTTGATGATTGACCACCAGTGTTTGAGTAAACTTCTGTATCAAATACAAATATGTTTACATCTTCTCCTGATGCTAATACGTGGTCTACTCCACCAAATCCGATATCGTATGACCATCCGTCTCCTCCGAAGATCCATTGTGATGGTTTTACTAAGAAGTCTTTTTCTTTTAATATTTCTTTAGCAAATTCATTATCTAATCCTTCTAAAGCAGCTATAACTCTATCAGCTCTATCTCTAGTTCCTTCTCCGATTTCAACTTTTTCAACCCAAGCTTTAAGAGCTTCTTTAGCTTCTCCTTCTTCTAATGATTCGATAGCTAAGTTAGCTTTTTCAACTAATCTTTCTCTTATAGCCTTTGCTCCTAAGAACATACCTAATCCGAATTCAGCATTGTCTTCGAATAATGAGTTAGCCCAAGCTGGACCGTATCCTTTATGGTTAGTTGTGTATGGAGTTGAAGGTGCTGATCCTCCCCAGATTGATGAACATCCAGTAGCATTTGCTATCATCATTCTGTCTCCGAATAATTGAGTTATAAGTTTAGCGTAAGCAGTTTCTCCACAACCTGCACAAGCTCCTGAGAACTCGAATAATGGTTGTTCAAATTGGCTACCCTTAACTGTATTTTTGTTCATTGGGTTCTTCTTAACTGATACTTCATGTGTTACGTAATCCCAATTAGCAGCTTCTCCTTCTTGAGTGTTAGCTGGCTTCATAACTAAAGCTTTTCCTGGAGCTGGACAAACTTGTGCACAGTTTCCACATCCTGTACAATCAAGTGGTGAAATAGCCATTGTGTAGTTCATTGGCTCTTCTGTCTTTAATGCTCTAGCAGCAACAATCTTTAATCCTTCTGGAGCGTTATTGCTTTCTTCTTCAGTTAATAAGAATGGTCTAATTACAGCATGTGGACATACATATGAACATTGGTTACATTGGATACATTTATCCTTATCCCATTCAGGTACATTTATAGCTATACCTCTCTTTTCAAATGCAGCAGTACCTTGTTCAAAAGTACCATCTTCCATTCCATCAAATGCTGATACTGGAAGTTCAAAGCCTTCTTGTCTATTCATTGGATCAACAATGTTTTTAACGAATTCTGGTCTTGGTCTTCCTTCTTCTTTAACTTCATCTTTAACATCTTTCCATGTTGCTGGAACATTAATTTCAACAATTGATTCAATTCCTTTATCAATAGCTGCATTGTTCATATCAACAACTTTTTGACCTTTTTTACCGTATGAAGTTACAACGGCATCTTTAAGATATTTAACAGCGTCTTCTACAGGGATAATGTTAGCTAACTTGAAGAAAGCTGATTGCATTATCATGTTAATTCTTCCGCCTAATCCGATTTCTTGAGCTATCTTAACAGCATTTAAAGTGTAGAACTTAATGTTGTTTTCAGCAATATATCTCTTATATGAAGCTGGTAGATGTTCTTCTACTTCTTCTGGGCTCCAGATAGTATTTAATAAGAATGTTCCATTCTTCTTTAATCCTTCTAGAACATTATATTTGAATACATATGATTGGTTGTGACAAGCTACGAAATCAGCTTTATTTATTAAGTAAGGTGATTTAATTGCTTTCTTACCAAATCTTAAGTGTGATACAGTTATACCACCTGATTTTTTTGAGTCATATGAGAAATATCCTTGAGCATACATATCTGTATGGTCTCCGATGATTTTTATAGCACTCTTATTAGCACCAACAGTACCGTCTGATCCTAATCCCCAGAACTTACAAGCTGTAGTTCCTTCTGGAGTAGCATCGATATCTTCATGAACTTCTAATGAAGTGTTAGTTACATCGTCAACTATTCCTATAGTGAATCCATTCTTTGGTTCATCTTTAGTTAAGTTTTCATATACTGCAGCGATATGACCTGGGTTTGGATCTTTTGATCCTAATCCGTATCTTCCACCAACTATTACAGGTGCATTTTCTACTCCGTAGTATGCGCTCATAACATCTAAGTATAATGGTTCTCCATTACATCCTGGCTCTTTAGTCTTATCTAAAACAGCAATTTTCTTAACTGAAGCAGGAATAACTTTCTTTAATCTTTCAACATCGAATGGTCTGTAAAGTCTTACTTTAACAACCCCAACTTTATTTCCGTTAGCATTTAAGTAATCAACTGTTTCTTCACATACATCTGTACATGATCCCATTGCTACGATAATTCTATCTGCATCAGCAGCTCCATAGTAATCGAAACAGTGATATTCTCTTCCTGTTAACTTAGTGATTTCAGCCATATATCCTTCAACGATATCTGGAACAGCATCGTAGAATTTATTAACAGCTTCTCTTTCTTGGAAGTAGATATCAGGGTTTTGAGCAGTACCTCTAGTTACTGGGTGATTTGGGTTTAATGCTCTATCTCTGAATGCTTGTAATGCTTCCATATCAACTAATGGTTTTAATTCTTCTTGATCTAAAACTTCAATTTTTTGTATTTCATGTGAAGTTCTGAATCCATCGAAGAAGTTACAGAATGGAACTCTTGATTTAATAGCTGATAAATGTGCTACAGCTGATAAATCCATTACTTCTTGAACTGATCCTTCTGCAAGCATAGCAAATCCAGTTTGTCTTGCAGCCATAACGTCTTGGTGATCTCCAAAGATGTTTAATGCTGAAGTAGCTAATGCTCTAGCTGAAACATGGAATACTCCTGGAAGTAATTCTCCAGAAATTTTGTACATGTTAGGAATCATTAATAATAATCCTTGTGATGCAGTATAAGTAGTTGTTAATGCACCAGCTTGTAATGATCCGTGAACTGCTCCTGCAGCTCCAGCCTCTGATTGCATTTCCATAACCTTAACTGGTTGACCGAAAATATTTTTTCTTCCTTGCGCTACCCACTCATCAACGTGTTCTGCCATTGGTGATGATGGTGTTATTGGATAGATAGCTGCAACTTCTGTGAATGCGTAAGATATATGAGCAGCAGCTGTATTACCATCCATAGTTTTCATTTTTCTCATCGCGTGACCCCTCTTTCTGAAAATAAAAATCAACTTTTTAAATTCTTTTGTGTATCAATAAAAAGCTAGGAACTTCTTATTAATCTTATATAAAATAAAATTATATATTATAGCAATAATAAATGCATAAAATACAATTTTATTTAATATCTATTTAAGTTTAATGTTAAATTAATAAATAAATTAACTTAACACAAACTTTCTCTTTTATTATATAACACTATTTTAAATTTGCAAGAGTGTCATAAGCTTTAATACACTAAATTTTAGTGTTAATTTTTTAACTTTTATTTTTTCTTATCTCTTAGCTGTAATACTACTTTTTATCACACTTATAATCTCTTTAACTCCGTCATTCATCTTACTATTTTCCATATTTTTAATAAGTTCTTGTTCATTTTCTTTTAACATTTTTATGCCCTTTAAAATTCCGTCCTTTTGAACTTCCTCTTCTTGCATAACAATTGAAAATCCTTCTTTCTTAAATGAGTTTGCATTCAAGATTTGGTCTCCCCTACTTGCATTTTTTGAAAGTGGAATTAATAGTGTTGGTTTTCTAAGAGCTAAAAATTCAAATATTGAATTTGCTCCTGCTCTTGAAATTATATAATCTGCATAACTCATTAAATGGCTTAACTCCTCGCTTACATACTCAAACTGTTTATAACCTTCAATATTATTCATGCTGTCACATATATTACCTTTACCACAAATATGAATAATATTATTAAATTTCAGAATATTATCTATATTCTCTCTTATGGCGTCATTGATTACTTTTGAGCCCAAACTCCCTCCCATTATTAATATTACGTCTTTTTCATTTTTAAAGGAACAAATCTCTTTTCCTTTTAACTTTGAACCATTTAAAATTTCTTTTCTTATAGGACTACCAGTCAATACCCCTTTATTATTTTTAACAAACTGTAAACTCTCCCTAAATGTTACACATAATTTATCGCAAAATGGTGATGCAAGCTTATTTGCAAGACCTGGTGTAATATCTGATTCATGAGAAACTACTGGTATTTTAAGCATAGAAGCAGCTATAACAACAGGAACTGTAACAAATCCCCCTTTTGAAAATATAACATCTGGTTTCTCTTTAGATAATATTTTTCTAGCTTGAACTATTCCTTTTAATACTTTAAAAGGATCTGTAAAATTTTTAACATCAAAATATCTTCTAAGCTTTCCTGAAGATATTCCGTAATAAGGTATATTGTTTGATGTTATTATTTCTTTTTCTATACCATCTGTACTTCCTATGTATTTTATTTCAAATCCTTCTTCTTTTAATGATGGAACTAATGCTAAATTTGGAGTAACATGACCTGCTGTTCCCCCACCAGTCATTATTATTTTATATTTACTCAAAAAATATCCTCTCCTTATTTTATTATTTATTATATTCTAAAACTCTTTATAGATAATTGAATATTTCTATTTCCATTAAATTCATTTACTTCTGGATAGTATAATATATCCATCTTAAAGTTACAATATCCTACATCTTGAAGCTTTAAAAATTGTTCTTTTCCATATTTATTTTCATACAACTCCTTAAAGTAGTCATATTTATTAAAATTTACACCATCTATCATTTTGCCATCTTTCATTTGAATTTTGAATCTTAAAAATTTCTTTTCTTTCCCCATAAATATTACTCTTTTTATAAGTATATCTTTTACGGCAAATATAGGACTATTATTTCCTTTCCCAAAAGGTCTCATATCATTAATCTTTTCTATTATATTAAAATCTATATATTCTAATGATAAAGGAGAATCTATAATAACCTTTGGTATTATGTCATCTTCTGTCAATGTACAATTTTTATTTAAAGTTTCCTTAAGTAATTGTATGTTTTTTTCTTCAACTGATAAACCTGCTGCCATTGGATGACCACCAAACTTAAATATAAGTTCTTTGCATTTAACTAATTCTTCAAACATATTGTATTCTTCAATGGATCTTCCTGATCCTTTTGGCATATCTTTTCCTCTAGTCATAACTATACTAGGTAGATTATACTTCTCTCTAATTCTTCCGGCTACTATTCCAGCAATACTTTCATGTATATCCTCTTGATATACTAATATTACCTTTTCTGATTCTTTTTTAGTAGCTTCTATTTGTTCTATTACCTTTTCAGTGCTTTCAACTGTTAATTCTTGTCTAGTTTCATTTAAATCATTAAGTTTAATCGCTAATTCTTTAGCTCTTTCATCATCTTCTGTTATTAAAAGTTCTAAAGATATATCTGCGATTTCTAGTCTACCAGTAGCATTTATACAAGGCCCTATAACAAATCCAAAATGATATTCTGATATTTCTTTACCTGAAAGTTTTTTAACTTTTATAAGCTCTTTTATACCTTTTTTATTTGTATTATTTATAAGCTCCAAACCTTTTTTTACTATTATTCTATTTTCATCTAGAATATCTACCACATCACAAACTGTTGCAATAGCTGCATATTCTAAAAGTTCTATAATTTCTTCTTCATCTTTGTTAAAAGCTTTATATAATCCTTGAACAAATTTATATGCAACACCTGCCCCACAAAGACTTTTAAATGGATAACTACAATCTTCTCTTTTAGGATTTATAACAGCATCTGCATTTGGCATAATATTTCTTTTAATTCCATCTTCTTCTATAAAAGGTATGTCGTGATGATCTGTTATTACAACTGATAAACCTAATTCTTTTGCATACTTAACTTCTTCAATAGCTGATATTCCATTATCACATGTTAATAAAATTTCAGCTCCTTCATCCTTTAAAATTTTGATTCTATTTGAGTTCATACCATAACCTTCGTTTTCCCTATTAGGTATATGATAATTAAAGTTTGCATTTAAATTTTTAAGTGCTTTATAAAGTATGGCGGTGCTACAAACTCCATCACAGTCATAGTCCCCATATATTACTATCTTCTTCCCTTTTTCTATGGCATCTTTTATTATATTAACTCCTTTTTCTAAGTCCTTCATTAAAAAACTATCATACATATCAGAAATTGTACCACTAAGAAAAAGAGAAGCGGATTTTTTATCAGAAATTCCTCTATTAGCTAATAACCTTAATATAAGACTATTTTCATTAAATTCTTTAGCTAAATTTTGAAATTCTGATTTTTTATTTCTTACTAGCCACTTCTCTTTCATTCTAATTCACCTTTTTATTTCAATAAATTATATAACATTTCTTCTCTTAAAGTTTCAGTTTTATCTGAACCTAATTCTTTCAATATTGTATAAGCAAATTCTAATGCAGTTGCAGGACCTCTACTTGTTATTATATTTCCACTTACAACAACTAAATCTTCTTTGTAATTTGCTCCTTTTAATTCATTCTCGAAACCAGGATAAGATGTAACGCATTCCCCATCTATTACAGAAGCTTTTTCTAAAACAATTGGAGCTGCACATATAGCTGCAACCTTTTTATTATTTTCTAATAAATTCTTTATTAAATTTATAACTCTAGAATCATCTCTTAAATTAGTAGCTCCTGGCATTCCACCTGGAAGTATTAACATATCTACATTTTTTATATCATCAATTAAAACATCAGCTTTGACTGTTATATTATGTGCTCCAGTAACATATTCTTTTTCAATTGATACAAGTTCACATTCTATATTAGCTCTTCTTAAAACATCAACAACTGTTAATGCTTCAATTTCTTCAAAACCATTTGCTAGTAATACACAAACTTTTTTCATAAATACTCATCCTTTCTAAAATTAATATTTAATTATATTGTATAGTTTTTATTTCATCATCTAAAGAAACTATCATAATATCAGTTCCTCTACCTGCTCTATTTTGTAATTTTATATCAGTTAAGTTTATTTCTTTGGTATCTTTATTAGATGTTATTAATGTAAAAGTCTTATCAAAATCAGTGGTAATTGCTATTTCATCATTATTAATATCAATAACTTTAGCATATATAACTTCATCATCTTCTTTTAAACTTATTCCAGTTACTCCTGATGCAATTTTACCCATAGTATTTATATTAGATGATAAGAAACGAATTGCCATTCCTTTTTTAGTTATAAGTACTATTTGACCATTATTTACTTTACTTATTTGAACAGATACAACTTCATCATCTTCATGCTTTAATTTATAATATTGAGTTTCTGAAAAATTATTATTAAACTCATTTAATAATGTCTTTTTTATAAGACCACTATTTATAGTTGCATAAACTGCTAAATCATCACTATATTCTTTTAAAGAAACTATTTTAATAATTTTCTCGCCTTTTAATAAACCATCAATTACTTTATTTAATTCAATATCATTTTTAGTAACACTATCTATTATAAATGATTTTACTTTAAATGATTTACCTTTATTTGTGAATAATAATATATCACTTAAAGTATCAGTATAAGTTTTTAAATCATCATTTTTATTCATTCTTGAAAATACTTTTAAAGTATTTTTATTAGTTACACCGACTATAAACTCTTTAATTTCTAATTTATCTACATATTTACATTCTATAACCTTATCTTTATCTACAAGTTTAAATAATTCACTTCCTAATACATTTCTAGGAGTTTCTATTATTTCTTTAAGTTCTAAATTAAACTCTAATCCAAGTTTAGTTTTTACTTTTAAGAACTCTTTATTTTCTTCTCCATTTAATACAATTACATTTATAACATTTTCTTCATTTTTAAGTTTTAAAGCTTGAAGCTTAGTATATGAAGTTTGGAATTTATCTAATGATGTTTTCTTTATTATTCCTCTATCTGTTATAAATTGAACATATTTATTAGGACTAAATGTAGTTTGAGATGTTACAAATAATATTTCCTCTTCCTCTAAATTAATAGTCTTAATTAAAGTATCTAACTTTTCACCTTTATCTTTCCATTTACCCTCTGGAATATTTATACCTTTAATTTGATACATATTACCTTTATTGGTAAATAGTAATATATTGTCTCTTGTATTTGATTCAAATAAAAACTTAAGTTTATCTCCTTCTCTATACTCAATAAGATTTACATCTTGATTTGATCTTATATAATTTTTAGTTGGGATTCTCTTTATAAATCCATCCTTTGATAATGTAACCATTACATCTTCAATAACTATAAGTTCTTCAACATCTATTTTTGCTTCACTATCATCTTCTATAATTTTAGTCCTTCTATCATTTTTATATTTATCAGTAACTTCTTTAAGTTCTTTTTTTATTACTTTTAAAAGTTCTTTTTCTTCTGATAATATTTTCTTTAATTTTTTTATTAATTTTAAAAGTTCCTCATACTCTTTTTTAAATACTTTTATTTCAAGACCAGTAAGTCTGTAAAGCATAAGTTCAAGTATTGCACCAGATTGTATTTCTGTAAATCCAAAATTATTAATTAGATTTTCTGATGCATCTTTTTTAGATTTTGAAGCCCTAATTGTTTTTATAACTTCATCCATAATATCTATAGCTTTTATAAAACCTTCGACTATATGAAATCTCTTTTCCGCTATTTCAAGCTCTTTTTTAGTTCTCCTAGTAACTATCTCTTTTTGATGATTAACGTAATGACTTATTATAGTCTTAAGTCCCATAGTTTCTGGTTTTCCATTAGCTAATGCAACCATATTAAAACTTATATTACATTGAAGATCTGTTCTTTTAAATAAATATTTTAAAACTTTTTCTACTTCAACTTCTGTAAATGCTTTTTTAAATTCTATAACGGCTCTAATCCCATTTCTATCTGATTCATCTCTTATATCTGTTATTCCCTCTAAAACTTTAGCATGCTTTTTATCAGCTGTCATTTCTGAAATTACTTGAAGAAGTTTTGATTTATTTCTTCTATATGGGAATTCAGTAATTACAATACCTAACCTTCCATTTTCTAATGTTTCTATAGATGTCTTAGCTCTACAAGTTACCTTTCCTTCACCTGTTGCATAAGCAGATTTTAATGAATTTTTACCAATTAATACTCCACCAGTTGGCAGGTCTGGACCCTTTATGTATTCCATAAGCCCTTCTGTTGTTATTTCAGGATTATCAATATATGCTAATACTCCTTCTGTAACTTCTCCTAAATTATGTGGAGGTATATTAGTTGCAAGTCCAACCGCTATCCCAAAGGTTCCATTAACTAAAAGATTTGGATATCTACTTGGAAGTACTGTTGGTTCCATTTCACTATCTGAATAGTTTGGAACCATATCAACAGTATCTTTATCTATATCTCTTATCATTTCCATTGCAATAGGAGCAAGTCTTGCTTCTGTATATCTCATAGCAGCAGCTCCATCTCCATCTATTGAACCCCAGTTACCATGACCATCTATTAGAGGTTCTCTAGTTGAAAAATTTTGTGCAAGTATTACCATAGCATCATATACTGATGAATCCCCATGGGGATGAAATTTACCCAAAATATCTCCAACTATTCTTGCTGATTTATAATAAGGTCTATCTGGAAATGCCTTTAAAAGATAAGCTCCATAAAGAATTCTTCTATGAACTGGTTTAAGCCCATCTCTTACATCTGGAAGTGCTCTATCTTTTGCAACTTCTATAGCATAAGGCAAATAATTATCTGGCATAGCTTCTTCAAGTGGAACTCTTATTATATTTCTATCTATCGGTATATTATTAACTTTTTTAGCCATAACATTACTCCATTTCTATTTTAAAATTCTCCATATTTGTACATATACTTTCTTCTAGGCTCAACTATATCTCCCATAAGAAGTGATACCATTTTTTCAGCTTTTGCTGCATCTTCTATTGTAACTTGAAGCAAAGTTCTAGTTTCTGGATTTAAAGTTGTATCCCATAGTTGATCAGGATTCATTTCCCCAAGTCCTTTATATCTTTGAATAAGAGCACCTTTTCCTATTTCCTTTTTAACATCTTCAAGTTCTTCATCTGAATAAGCATATTTGCTTACTTCCTTGCCTTTAACCTTTTTATAAACTTTATAAAGAGGTGGCATAGCTAAATATAAATGACCATTTGCAATTAATGGTCTCATATATTTATATATATAAGTCATCCATAAAGTTCTTATATGGTATCCATCTACGTCAGCATCACTCATAATAATTATTTTGTTATATTTTAAATCATCTTCACTATAATTATCTAAAGTTCCTGTACCTATAGCTGTATTAAATATTTTTAACTCTTCTGAAGCTAGTACATTTTCAAGTTTTTGCTTTTCTGTATTCATTATTTTACCTTTTGATGGCATTATACTTTGAAATCTTCTATCTCTAGCTTGCTTTACTGAACCTCCAGCTGAATCTCCTTCCACAACTATAAATTCATTGTATTCTTTAGATCTTCCTGTACAAACTGCTACTTTACCAGCAAGTGGAGCAGTTCCCTTTCCTATTTTTTTCTTTTCAGCTTCATTTATTTTTTTAATTTTCTCTCTTCTTTGAGCTGCTGATAATGCATTATTTATTATTTTAGATGCTAAATCTTTATTATCTTCTATCCATTCTGAAAGCTTAGTATATGCAAGTTCATTCATCATAGTATATGCTTCTGCATTTCCAAGCTTAGTTTTAGTTTGCCCTTCAAAAACTGGATTTGAAACTTTTATTCTCACTATGGCAGTCATACCTTCTCTTAAATCATCGCCCTCAAACTCTTTATCCTTATCTTTAACAAGCCCAAGTTTTTTAGACCATTCTTTAAAAGCTCTAGTCATACCTGTCTTAAATCCAGTTTCATGAGTACCAGCTTCAGTTGTTGGTATATTATTAACATAACTTGCTATATTATCAGTTGTTGAATCTGTAAATTGTATACAAACTTCTCCTGACATAAATATACCACCAATTTCTTTATCACCTTCAAATAATATTGGATCTTTGTGAAGTGGTATCTTACTTTCATTTAAATATTCTATAAAATCTAAAAGACCTCTTTCTGAATAATATTCTTTTTTAACTTCCTCATCTTTTCTATTATCTATAAGTTCTAGTTTCATTCCTTTATTTTGGAATGCTAATTCTTGAAGTCTTTCATCTATTATGTCAAACTTAAATTCAGTTGTTGAAAATATATCTTTATCAGGCAAAAAAGTAACCTTAGTACCTGTATCTTTACATTTTCCAATGACTTCTAGAGAAGTTACAGGAGTTCCTGGCATATCTTTTTTAAGTTCTTTATCATAAGCATATTCAAATCTTTGCTTATAAATATTACCGTTTTGATGAACTTCTACTTCTACCCATTTAGATAGAGCATTTACAACAGCAGCTCCAACTCCATGTAATCCACCTGAAGTTTTGTAATTTTTATTATTAAATTTACCACCAGTATGAAGTTCAGTATAAACCATCTCAACTCCACTCTTTTTTTTAATAGGATGTATACCTGTTGGTATTCCTCTTCCATCATCAATTATAGTTACACTTTTATTTTTATTTAAAATAATAGTTGCTTTACTTCCATAGCCATTTGATATTTCATCTATAGAGTTATCTAATATTTCCCAAACGCAATGATGTAAACCCTTGCTTCCTGTAGAACCTATATACATTCCTGGTCTTATCCTTACTGGTTCTAATTTTTCTAAAGACGTTAAATCAGTAACATCATATGATACTTTACTTTCCTTTACCATCATTACCTCCATGCTAAGAATTTTTATTATATATATCAATTAATTTATTTATCGTATCTTCTTTATTTTCATTAATTATAGTTTCATAAAACTCCTTTACCTTAAACCCATTTAAATAGAGAGGATCATAATATTTAACCATAAGTTCTTCACATACAGTTTTATAATCTCCTTTTTCTAATAAACTTTTATATTCGTCTATTCTTTTTCCACTTATATATTTCTTTAAATTATTTAAAGCATTAATAAGCTCTTTTACACTATCTTCACCATTTATGTATTCATTTATCAATAATTTACTTCTATTTTCTATAGAATCTTCTATGCATACTCTTATACTATTATTATTCATTGAGTTCCATATAAAATCTGGAATTATTACATTACCTATTCTTTTACTTTCGCCTTCAACAAATACTAAGTTTGTTTTTCTATTTTTAAGTGTTTCAAAAATTTCTGTTTCAAATTTTTTTTGAGAATTACATCCACCAAGAGCTACTGCACCTAAAAATGAACCTCTATGATTAGCTGCACCTTCAAGATCTAAAATATCATATCCTCTTTCTTTTAAATCCTTTAAATATTCAGTTTTTCCAACTCCTGTTTTACCATGTAATACTATATATTTAACATCTTCATTTATTTTTTCAAAGTTTTCATTTATATAATTTCTATAAGCTTTGTATCCACCTCTTAATTTATATACCTTTATACCTAATGAATATAATAAAGAATATATACTTCCGCTTCTCATTCCACCCCTTGAGCAAAATACTATAATTTTTTTATTTCTTATCTTATATAAATCTTGCATCTTATTGAAAATTTCTGGAAGTCTCTTTGAAATAAATTCAATCCCTTTACTTCTTGCTTCTTCTACTGACTTTCTAACATAAAGAGTACCTACTTCTGCCCTTTCATCATCTAAAAGAACTGGTATATTTATTGCTCCCTTTATTGTTGATTTATTAAATTCACTCTCGCTTCTAACATCAACAAAAATACAATTTTTATCATCTGCTATTTTCTCGTAATCTATTATGTTAAACATATCAAAACTCCTATTCAAATTATTAACCATTCTATTCTATCACATTTTTATCAAATTAAAAAAGAAAAAAAGTCGTACATATGTTTGCACGGCTTTTTAAAATTAATATTAATTTATTATTTACTTAAGTTATCTAAAACCTCTAAAACTTTTTCATAATTTGGATGATCACTTACATTTTCACAATATTCTGTATATACAACTTTATTATCTTCATCAACAACAAATACTGCTCTTGCTAAAAATCCTACTTCTTCTATGTATACACCATAGTTTTCTCCAAAACTTCTATCTTTGTAGTCTGATAAAGTAATTACATTATCAACATCTTCAGCTCCACACCATCTAGCTTGAGCAAATGGTAAATCTACTGAAACTACATATATTGTAGTATCTTTATATTTTTCTGCTTCTTTATTAAATCTTTTAACCTCTAAATCACATACTGGTGTATCTATTGATGGAACAGTTAAAAATACTCTTTTACCTTTTGTATCTTTTAATGTAACTGGTTTTAACTCAACGTTTGAAACTATAAAATCTGGTGCTTCTTGACCAACTCTAATTTCACTTCCTCTTAATGTTACCTTTTCTCCATTTAATTTTATATTCATACAAATCTCTCCTTCTCATAATTTCTATATAATATCTCTTTTTATTTAATAATCATTATTTATAAATATATTATACAATTAACCAAAATAATTTCAATATAAATTTTTTTAATATTTTATTAATTGAAAAATCTATAAACAACAATATTATTATTATCAAAACTATTTATTTTTATAAAAAAAGATTTAAGGTAAAAAACCTTAAATCTTTTTATAAATCGCATATCTCAACATTTCTTACGTGTTTAGTATGGCTCCATTCTTTATTATTTTTATTTAGTATACCTTGAATTGTAATTGGAATCCAAGTTAAAGTATACAATCCATATAATAGGAATCTTATAAATAATATTAAACCACTTTTTCCTAAAGCAATAAATGTAATTATAAGCATAATTAAATTAAATAATGCAGTTACAATCCAAAAGGCAAACTGGCCATCTAACATGCTTGCTAATATTGGTAATATGAATACATTCATTGAATATATAAATATTATAGCAAAGAATCCCATTGAAACTTTTTTCTCTAATTTTAAAACTAAAGGTGTTACTAAGAATTGACAAATTATAAATACTTTCCATCCAATATCACTAAATACATTACTTATTACAAATATATCTGATGTTCCAAAATTACCTTGAATTAATGTAAGTATAGCTGATGCCGCTAATAAAAGTGTTACAAATGGTTGTAATACATAAAGTGCACAATCAAACATATACCATTTTCTCTTTTTAATAGATTCCTTTATTAATTTAAAGAAGTATCTTGATGATACATCAGCAAACCCTTGCATCCATCTTTTTCTTTGTGACCATGATTGCTTCAAAGTTAATGGTTTTTCATCAAATATTCTTGCATCATGTGCCCAACCAACCTTCTCTCCATGAGATACAAGTTTACAAGTAAACTCTAAATCTTCTGTAAGGCATGTTGCACCCCATCCTAATTTTTGTAACATATTTGTATCTATAGCAAATCCAGTACCACCTAATTGATTTGATAATCCAACATTATTTCTTGATAATTGGAACATTCTATTTTGTGACCAGAATGCTATTGAATATGAAGTTGCAATCCAAGAGTCATTTGGATTTTTACTATCTATATATCCTTGTACAACTTTATATCCTTCTAACATCTTTGAGTTTATTTCTTTTAAAAAGTCTTCATGAACTAGATTATCTGCATCAAATATACATATAGCGTCATATTTATCATCCATTTTAAAAAGTTTATCAAACATCCACTCAAGAGCGTATCCTTTACCTCTCTTGTCTTTATTAAAACGTTCAAAAACATTTGCACCATGTTTTCTTGATATTTCCGCAGTTTTATCTGTACAGTTATCAGCAATTACAAAAACATCATATAATTCTTTTGGATAATTTAGTTTTTGCATACTATCAATAAGTTTGCCTATAACTACTTCTTCATTATGTGCCGCTACAATCATAGCAAACTTTTTAGTTGGCGTATAATTTTTCTTTTCTTTTTTTCTGTATAGCCCAAAGAAAGCCAATACTAAATAATACATAGTTATGAAAAATACTAAGAATTGAAAAATTGCTGTTACGGCATAAATTATCTTTCCCATTAAATTCACTCCTAATGACAAATGGAAATTCTTCCCCATTCATTTTTCTATTTTCTCTAAAATACATCCTTTTAAATATAATTCAATATAACATAAAAATCAAGTATATAAAAATTAAATTTATTTAAGAATTTATAGTTGATTTTCCATTTTATAAATTTATGTTTGACTTTCTTATAATTATAAAAAATAGGCTTAGAATTTACTAAACCTATTCTTACATATATTATACTATTCCTTGTGAAACCATTGCTTCAGCAACTTTTAAAAATCCTGCTATATTTGCTCCCATTAATAAATTTCCTTCTTCTCCATACTCCTTAGCTGCATCTCTTGAGTTTATATATATATTTCTCATAATATCTTTAAGTTTTTCTATAACTTCATCTTTAGTCCATGATAATCTCATACTATTTTGTGACATTTCAAGAGCTGAGCATGCAACCCCTCCAGCATTTGCTGCTTTAGCAGGTCCAAACATTACATTATTATTTTGAAATACTTCTATAGCTTCCAAACTTGATGGCATATTAGCTCCTTCTGCAACTAACAACACTCCATTTTTAACAAGTATTTCTGCTGACTCTTTATTTATTTCTCCTTGCGTTGCACATGGAAGAGCTATATCACATTTTATTTTCCATATATTTCTATAACCTTCTTCGTATTTTGCAGTTTTAACATAATCTATATATTCTTTTATTCTACCTCTTTTAACTTCTTTTATTTCTTTTACAACATCTAAATTAATTCCATTTTCATCATATATGTATCCATTTGAATCACTAAGTGCAACAACTTTTCCACCTAATTCTTTTACCATTTCTGATGCATATATAGCAACATTTCCTGAGCCTGATATTACAACATTTTTATTTTTAAAACTATCTCCTTTATCTCTTAGCATTTCATCTACAAAATATACTAATCCATAACCTGTAGCTTCTTTTCTTCCAAGACTTCCACCGTAAGTTAAGCCTTTTCCTGTTAATACACCTTGCTCACTTAAATTTCTTATTTTTTTATAATATCCATACATGTATCCTATTTCTCTTGCTCCAACTCCAATATCTCCAGCTGGTACATCTATATCGCTGCCTATATGCCTACAAAGTTCTGACATAAAGCTTTGACAAAATCTCATGACTTCCATATCAGACTTTCCTTTTGGATCAAAATCTGATCCTCCCTTGCCACCACCTATTGGTAATCCTGTAAGTGAATTTTTAAATATTTGCTCAAAACCTAAAAACTTTATTATACTTTGATTTACTGATGGATGGAATCTAAGTCCTCCCTTGTATGGTCCTATTGCACTATTAAATTGAATTCTAAACCCTCTGTTAACTCTAACATTTCCTTCATCATCAACCCAAGGTACTCTAAAGAAAATTTGTCTTTCTGGTTCTACAATTCTTTCTAATATTCCATTTTTAATAAACTCTGGATTTTTATCTAATACAGGAACTAAAGAATTTAATACCTCTGTTACTGCATCTATAAATTCGTTTTCACCATAGTTTCTTTGCTTTACTAATTCTAATACATTTTCTACATATTTTTGTCCATTCATAATTTAAGCCCCCTTAAATATTTTATTTATATAATACAACTTTTCTATATAATTTTCCATATAATTATATATTTTTAAAAATTATTCCTTTAAATTCATGAATTTTTTCTATAATAGTTTCTAAAACTATATATAAAAATAAATATGCTTGGAGAGTAATTATGAAAATAGGTTATGCATGTATCCCTTTAAAAATACCAAATAGAACTAATAGAAGTTTTTCAATAAAAAATTATAATGAAACATTACTTACAGAAAAAATTAATTCAAACTTAGATGACCTTTTAAAAATTTTAAAATATAATATATCGAATGATATATATTTATTTAGAATCGCTTCTGATATTATACCTTTTGGCAGTCATCCTATAAACAACTTTAATTGGAGTTATGAATTTAAAGATAAACTAAAAATTATAGGTAATTTTATTAAAAAAAATAATATAAGAGTTTCTATGCATCCTGGTCAATACACAGTAATAAATAGCAATAACTCTGATACAGTAAAAAAATCTATAAAGGATTTAGAATATCATACTAAATTTCTAGATAGTTTTGACTTAGATAATAAACATAAAATAATTTTGCATATTGGTGGTATATATAATGATAAGCCCACAGCAATAAATAACTTTATAAATACTTACAACTCTCTTCCTTTAAATATAAAAAATAGATTAGTTATAGAAAATGATGAAAAAAACTATAGTATTGATGATTTAATATATATTAGTGAAAAATGTTCTATACCAATAGTTTATGATAATTTGCATAATTATTGCTTTAAGGGATTTTATGAAAATCCATGCTCAATTTTAAGTAAAATAAAACACTCTTGGAAATGTACTGATGGTAATATAAAAGTTCATTACAGCGAACAAGATATTAATAAAAAACAAGGTTCTCATTCATTTACTATAACTTCTCAAAAAATATTAGATTATATTTTAGAAACTCAAAATTTTGATATAGATATAATGCTAGAAGTTAAAGATAAAGATTTTTCTGCAATAAAAGCTATTAATTTATTTAAAGAATATAATAAATTAACTAATATATTAGATATAAAAAATGAACTAACCGCTTATGAATTTTATTTAAAAGAAAAAGATAAATTTGCTTATGAAAAAGGAGAATACCTATTAAATACTTATGGATTTAATAAATTCTATTCATTTATAGAAAGCTTTTATTATAAAACTTCAAATGAAGATACTTATATATTAACACTAAAAGAAATATATTTTAAATTAGAACCTTTATTATCTAACTTTGAAATAAATCATTTTAATAAATTAATACAAAATAAGGACTTTATAAAAGGAAAAAATTATTTATATAAATTATGCCAAAAGAAAAATTTATATAATATGATTTCTATGTATTATTTTTATGTTTAAACAAAAAAGTAGGAGAAAAAACTCCTACTTTTAATCTTCTATTTCTTTAACTATTTTATCTAAAATTTTAAACTTCTTTCCTTTTGTATATAAATAAATCGGAATTGATACTATTATCCCACTTAAACTACCAAGTATTATATCATACATAGTATCATGTAATCCATTTTGTGCCATAAGTCCAAATAATTGATCTGTTGTAAACTCCCATATCTCCCATGCTCCTGCTGATGCAATGGAAAACGTAATAGTAAATATTACAACAGCTATACTTTTTGCATTTTTATTTTTTATTCCAAATAAAAATACATAAAGTGCAAATCCAAATATACCTATTAGAAAGCCTGATGCAAAGTGAAGTATTTTATCATAGCCATTTATAGAATAAAAATCTAATACATTAGCTAGATACATTGAAAAAAATATAAAAACAATAACACAAACATAAAGCATTTTACATTTTTTTAAGAAAGTAAATTTAAATAGTAATTTAACCCCAATAACTGTAGCAATTATAAGTAATATTCTAGGAAACTTTACTCCACCTCTATATATAAAATCCCATATACCTGTTATTGCTACTAAAACAATAAATCCATAAGTTATTATACTATCATAGCTTAACTTTTTCATCTTATTACTCTCCTTTCTAATCTCTATCTTTATATAAGAATATTGACAGTATAAATCCTCCTAAAAATCCGCCTATATGACCTAAATTATCTATACTTGTTGATGTAAATCCAATATAAAGATTTAAAACTATAACTGCTATAATATTTCCTAAAGTACCTCTTTGAAGATGTTTTCTTTCTTTAATTGCAAAATATAAGAAAGCTCCTAAAATACCAAATATAGCTCCTGATGCCCCAACTGATATAGTCATAGGTGCTAACATATAACTTAAAATACTTGATGTTAATGCTGATAATATATAAATACTAATGTATTTCTTCCAACCATATATCTTTTCAACAACTGTACCTACTATATATAAAGAATACATATTAAATAATATATGCATTATTCCTCCATGTAGAAATGCTGCTGTTAAAAGTCTAAAAATCTGTCCTTTATTTATTAAATAATTTACTTTTGCTCCACATTCAACTAAAACAATAGTATTTATATCAATAATACTTTTTGATAATATAGCTGTTATTATAAAGATAATTACATTAATTAATATAAGTATCATTGTAACAGGATATTCTTTAAATATTTTAACTCTTTCATTTATATCATTTTCTTTATCTATAATATTAATACATTCTTTAAGAGGAATAGCACTTTCACTACAAAATAAAACCTCTTTAGTAATAGTATTGTATACAATCTTGCTATATTTATTTTTATATGAGTTTATATAATTATCATTAACCAATACTAAAATATTTAACAAAAAATTTTTTCCTAAAGTTTTTAAATAATTATATGCTTCATCATAATCTATATCTTCTTCCGAATCTTTTGATATTATTACAGCATAAATACCACTTTCAACATCTTTTAATGCAATCCATAAGTTATCATTATGAAAATTACTATAATATTGATTCATATAAAATCCTTGTGTATTAGCAAGAAAAGAATAAATTTTATTTTTTAAATTTTTCATATCTCCTCCTAAAGTACATTCATAATATTACCATTATAAAAGATTATTATATAATAAGGCAATCTAATAAAATATATTTTAGATTGCCTCTTGTTAATATTATAAAGTTCTTTCTAACATTTCCAATAATTCGTTGAATCTATTTATTGTAGCTTCTAAAGGTTTTGATGTTGTCATATCTACACCAGCATTTTTAAGTAAATTTATAGGATAATCTTTTCCTCCACTTTTTAAGAATTCTATATATCTATTTACTGCATTTTCCTCTTTATTTAATATTGAATTTGCAAATGCTGATGCTGCTGCATATCCTGTTGCATATTGATATACGTAAAAATCTGAATAGAAATGTGGTATTCTAGCCCATTCAATATCAATTTCTTCATCAATTATTATATCATCACCAAAATATTTTTTATTTAATTCATGCCATTTATTTGAGTATTCAGAAGCTGTAAGTGGATTCCCACTTTCTATACTTTCATGAGAAAATAACTCAAATTCTGCAAACATTAATTGTCTAAATACTGTAGTTCTTATTTGCTCAAGCTCTTGATTTATTAAATATAATTTTTTATTTCTATCTGTCTCTTTTTCTATTAAATAATGAATAAGTAATGCTTCATTTGTAGTTGAAGCTACTTCTGCACAAAATAAAGTGTATCCTGCATAAAAATAAGGTTGAGTCTTTCTTGAATAATATGAATGTATTGAATGACCCATTTCGTGTACCAATGTAGATACATCATTTAATTCAAAATTATAATTAAGAAGTACATAAGGCATTGTATCATAACATCCCCAAGAATATGCTCCACCTCTTTTACCTTTATTTTGATATTTATCTATCCATCCTGAATTAATTCCTTCTTCAAATATATGAAGATATTCATTTCCAAGTGGTTTTAAACCTTCTTTTGCAATTTTTACTCCTTCATTAAATTCTATATGTTCTTTTTCAATTTCAATAACTGGAACATATAAATCATACATATGCATTTCTTTAAGTCCAAGCATCTTTTTCTTTAAGGACACATATTTATGAAGAGATCCTAAATGTTTATTTATAGTGTTAACAGCCTCTTTATATACTTCTACAGGTATATTATTAGGTTTAAGTGAGGCTTCTAAGCATGATTTATAATTTCTTACTTTAGCATTAAAATAAAAATTTTTTATTGATGATGTAAGAGTTGTTGCAAAAGTATTTTTTAATTTATTATATGAACCAAATAATGCTTTAAATGCTTCTTCTCTAACTTTTCTATCTTTAGATTTTATAAAACCAGAGTAGTTTCCTTCTGTAAGCTCTATAAGTTTTTTGTTTTCATCCTCTATTTCTGGAAAAGTCATATCTGCATTACTTAATATATTTTGAATTGAACTTGGAGCATCTAAACAATCTGATACTTTAGCCATAAGTTCTTCCATTTCTTTATTTAAAACATGATCTTTTTCACTTAAAATGCTTTCAAATATAAATTTATATTTTTTAAGCTCATCTTCTGTTTCCATAGCTGATTTAATATACTCTTCTCCAAGTGAAAGTATTTCTGGAACAAAATATGCTGTATAACTTGAAAATTCAGCCATATAACTATCAATTTTACTCATTCTAGCTTGATTTTCATTATTTGTAGTATCTTCATCACTTTTTAAATGGGCATATACATATAATTTTTCTGCAAGTCTTGAAAATTTTTCTGTTTCTTTTAAATACTCTACAATATTTTTAGGGTTATTTAATTTTCCATTAAATTCTTTAAGTTTTGGTGCTTCCTTTTTAAAAAATTCAAACTCATCTTCCCATTTTTCTTTTGAATTATATATTTTTTCTATTTGCCATTTATCTTCTTCTTTTATTTCGCTTCTATTTTTTAATATATCATTTGCCATTCTCTTTCCTCCTTTTATTATATTAATAGGTGAAGCTATATTTTGAGCTTCACCCTTTATGTTTTAGCACTAATTTTATTATATGTTTTTAAAAAAATTCTAATCTTCTTTATATTCTTCTTCTTTTCCTTTTATATTATTAAATACAGCTTCCATTTCATTTGAAATTAAAGATAAAATTTCATTAACTTTATCTTGCATTTTATTATGGTCATCTACATAATCAAATTTTAAAATAAATGTAGGGTTATATTCATCTAAATCTTCTTCTACTTTATACCCCTTTTCCTCAAAAACATCTTTATTAAATAAATCATATATAGCTGAATATTCCCATTCTTCAACATCTTTATTAGTATCAAAATAAAGATTAACTTCTTCACCTTCTAAAAAAAACTTTTTTACAAATAAAGCACTTTCGTCTACACTATAGCTTCCTAATTCCTTCTTTATAAAACCTGTTTCTTTATCTTTTTCCATTAAAACTAAACTTGAAAAATCCATAGTTTACATCCTTTCTATTCTGCCTAATTTATTATTTGTTTTTATTATAAACCATACTTACTAATTTATGAAATAATTTAATATAATATTCTTTATATATTTACTTTATGGTAAAATATGGTAATATTTTATTATAAGGTATTTTTTGGGGGAGATATTATGGGAAAAGCTAAAATAAAAAGAAATAGAAGACTTACTAGAAAAGAAAAATATATACGTATGCAAAAAAGAAGAAGAACATTTTTTATTTTAATTTTATCAATTTCTTTAATTACTGTATTTACTACAAAAAAAGTATATGCCTATATAAAGTGTCAAGATATTTCTTCTGCTGTTGAATATATTATGACATCTAATATCGACAATGCATTACTAAGAGTTCAAACTATGAAACTTAAATTTTCAGATGGAAATTCTGCTGTTGTTGAGATTTCAGGCCTATCAAAAAATAAACCACATGAATCTCTTAAGGTTGAGTGCCATTTAAAATACTCTAATAATCACTGGAAATTAGAAAACTCATATTTATTAAAATAACTCTATTAAACTTGCAAATCATTTGCACAAAAGTGTATAATAAGGAGTAATTATTTTTTAGGAGATGATAATATGATTGATATAAATAATCTTACATTTTCATATACAAATAAACCTCCTTATCTTATAGATAATGTTAATTTAAAAATACCTAAGGGTGTTTATCTTTCGATAGTTGGAGAAAATGGTAGTGCAAAAACTACTTTATTAAAACTTATATTAGGTCTTTTAAAGCCAACCTCTGGAACTATAGATGTTAATGCTAAAGGAATAGCTTATGTTCCTCAAAAATTAGAAAGCTTTAACTCTCAATTCCCTATTTCTGTATACGAAATATTAAAAACTCATGGCAAATCAATTGGAGTATGTAACAAAAATGAAATTAAAAAAGTTCTAGATAAAGTTAATATGATAGAATTTACAAATAAATTAATAGGAAGTTTATCAGGTGGGCAACAACAAAGAATTTTTATTGCTAGAGCTCTTATGGGAAATCCTGAACTTATTATTTTAGATGAACCATCAACAGGAGTTGATTATAAAAATCAATCATCAATCTATTTTTTACTTCATAAGTTAAATACAGAAAACGGTAAAACTATAATTTCAGTAGAACATAATATTGATATGGCTTTAAAATATTCAACTCATATACTTGAAGTAATAAATGGCTCTCCAACTTTATATACTAAAGAAGACTATTTAAAACATAGAGCTTCATTTGACAAAAAAATTTTAAATCTATAATAGAAAGGAGCTTTTTATGTTTGAATTAGATTTTATGAGAAATGCCTTCATAGCTGGTTCTGTTATATCTATACTATGTCCTTTTATAGGATTATTTCTAGTTTTAAGAAGGTACTCAATGATTGGTGATACTCTGTCACACTCATCTTTTGCAGGAGTTGCAATAGGTCTTGTTATAGGGGTTAATCCAATTATAACAGCATTTTTATTTACTACACTTTGTGCAATAATAATAGAGTTTTTAAGAGATTATTATAAACGTTATGCAGAACTTGTAATGTCCATAGTACTTACACTTAGTTTAGGTATAGCTATAATTCTTATAAGTAGCGGAAAAGCATCTGCAAATGTTAATTCTTTTTTATTTGGAAGTATACTTACAGTAACTAAACAAGATATTATTTTAATACTTATAACAGGATTTATATGCTTAGCTATTCTTCTTTTAATATATAATAAACTGTTATATGTTACTTTTGATGAAGAAGGTGCTAAAACTTCTGGAATAAGAGTTAAACTTATAAACTATATTTTTACTATGCTAATAGGTGCAACTATATCAATGTCAATAAGAATAATGGGGATACTTGTTATATCTTCAATAATAGTAGTTCCAGTTGCAACAGCAATACAATTGAATAAAAATTTTAATAAAACACTTATTTTTTCAATATTATTTGGTTTATTTGATATAATGTTTGGACTAGTCTTATCTTATTATATAAATAGCGCACCAGGTGGTACTATTGCTATAGTGTCTGTATTTACTCTACTTTTAACAATTCTTATTAAAAATTTATTTTCTAAATAAAAAAACATCTCAAAATTTATTTTTGAGATGTTTTTTTACACTCTTCACATATTCCTTTTATTTCAATATTATGCTCTGTTAATGTAAATCCTGTTTGTCTTTTTATTAACTCCTCTATTTGCCCTATAGGACATGGCATTTCAACTTCTTTATGACATATGTCACATTCTAATAAATGGCTATGATTATGCTTATGAATTTTATAAGATGATACTCCATCTTCTAAAATATATTTATCAACAATTTTATTTTCATGAAAAGAATCTAAAGTTCTATATACTGTACTTAAATTTATATTTACTCCTTCATCTTTACATACTCCTAAAATTTCTTCAGCTGTTATGCCATCTTTTTTATCTAATAAGACTTTTAAAATTTCCATTCTAGCCTTAGTTACTTTTATTTTTTTACCTCTTAGTATCTTTTGAATATCCATTAAATATACTCCACCCTAAATTTAAAAGATTTTATATTTAAATATTAACACTTATTTATGTATTTTTAAAGGAAGTTCCTGACATTGAATTTGGATAAAAAGATGTGCCTGGATAACAAAAGATCGGAAGAGCGT
>ERZ1463036.40-NODE-40-length-28715-cov-27.918423_pt1 | contig 28715 bp, 33 predicted proteins | sample MGYA00564485_ERZ1463036 | MGnify/ENA primary metagenome ERZ1463036 (study PRJEB39244, sample SAMEA3635127) | Helicobacter pylori | study: EMG produced TPA metagenomics assembly of PRJEB11511 data set (Assembly of a 5300-year-old Helicobacter pylori... | reverse complement strand
TAAAATTTATTCATTATTTTTTTAAAATATATTAAAAAAATAATAGCTATGTTATCATTTAGATAACATAGCTATTATTCAAAACTTTCTATTCTTATTATATTTTTTATTTTTATAGATTTTCTTAACTCATATATATAATCTATTGCATCAATTATTTGTATTTCTTTGCATTTATCAGTAATTATTATGACACTACTAATATTATTATCTATAAAACTACTTTCTATATGCTCTATATTTATATCATATTCTCCTAAAATAGATATTACACTTCCTATAATATTTCTATTCATATTTATTCTTATATAATATTTGTTATAGGTACCTTCAATATTTCTAAAATTAACATTTTTATTTTTTATATTATTTAAATTAATATTTTTTATATTATTTATAATTAATTCTGCTCTTATTTTATCATTTTCTATTTCATTACAAATCATAAAATTACCATAATCTTTATGATTAATTAATAACCCAATTTCATTTTTTAACATATTGCATAACTTATTGTTTTTTGAGATAAGACAAGGATGTACTTTAAATTCTAATTTATTATTTTTAAATTTTAATATACTTAAAAGCCTTATAGCCATATTGAACTTTTCAGCATATTCAATATCTAATTTACTTATATTTTCTATACCTTCAACATATATTTCCTCATCTTCAATATCAATATTTAATACATTTGATGAAATAAATTTCAACTTATCTTTTGAATATTCCCCTTCAATATGTCTTAATAAATCAAATCTTTCACTATAATTATTCTTATAAGTATTTATTGCATCAATTAAATCTATGTTATTCTTTTCCATTATATTAATTATATTATTAGATATATTATCTAATATACCAAAAATACTAATTATTTTATTTTTATCAAAATTTAATCCATCAATTAAAGAATCTATACTATATTTTACAGTAACATTTAATTTATTACCTATCTTTTTTAATAATTTATAATCTTTATAATTTAGACTATTTTCTAAAATAATTAAATGCTTTCTACTCTCTATACATTTTATTAAATTATCTAAAGTTAAAATACTCTTCTCTAAATACACAACTAAATTTATGTCATCATCTTTTAGTATTTCATTTATATTTGTAATTAAAATATCTTCTAATAAACTAATATCATACTCCTTTATTGAATTAATATTTTTAACTAAAATTTTTGATATTTCTATATTTTTATTAGATAAAAGCTTTTTTGTAATATTATTAAAACCTATTAATGCAATTTTATTCCCCATATTTATCCCCCTTAATTTAAAAACATTCCCTTACACAATATTATATATTCTAATGTAATTTTTTTCCATATTTATATATGAAAAAAGCTTAGTTTTTTATTTACAAAACTAAGCTTATATTTTAATTTAATATTCTTCTTGCTCTACCTATACGGCTCCAAGGAACACTTGCTATTTTAACATAATCATGTGATTTTGGAGCTTCAATCCATTGACCATTTCCTATATACATACCAACATGTTGAAGATTTCCATAAAATAATAAATCACCTGGTCTTACATCATTTAATGATACTTCTCTACCAGCATTTATTTGTGAATATGTTGATCCTCCAATATTTATTCCAATTTGTCTAAATCCCCAATATAATAATCCTGAACAATCAAATGCTCTATATCCATTATTTATATATTTAGAAGGTATATTATATTTTCCAGCAGCTGCTGCATCAGGGAACATATTTTTAAACATTTTCAAACTGTCATGTGTTATTATTTCCCCTTTACCTCCCCATATATATGGAGATCCTATCTGTTGTTTTAATATATTAAACACAGTTTCAAAAGATGCTGATGTTGATGTAGATCCTGAACTATTAACTTCATTTTTATCAATTATTTTTATATATTCTGAACTTGCATAACCAACTTTTCCATTTGCATTTACTTTATACCAGCTTCCACTTCTTGCTGTAATTTTAAAAGTTTCTCCTGGGAATAAGTATCCAACAACAGAACTACTTGTACTTGGTGACTGTCTAAGTCTTAAACTTGTTGATACATTTACTAATTTTCCATATTCACCTAAAGCCTCACTGCTACTATTATTACTTGAATTACTATCTACTGTTGAATTTCCAACTATTTTTACATAATCTTGATGAACATATCCAGTTGTTCCATTATGTTTTATTTTATACCATGAACCACTTTTTCCTGATATATCAAAAGCTTGTCCTGATAAAAGATACGCAACAACAGAGCTACTTGTACTTGGTGCATTTCTAACTCTTAAGTTAGATGAAATATTTATAACTTGTCCTCTTTTTCCAGCTACATTGCTATTGCTTTCACTATTATTATTACTTGATGAATTATCTTCTCCTTGTCCTACTATTTTTACATAATCACTATGAATATAACCACTTGTACCTCTTGAATTTATTTTATACCAAGCACCACTTTTTCCTGTAATATTAAACTTATCTCCGTTATATAAATATCCAATAACAGAAGTATTAGTTCCAGCACCACTTCTTATTCTAAGACTTGATGATACATTAACTACTTGTCCAACTTTTCCACCTAAAGATTCATTACTTAAACTATTACTACTATTACTACTATTGCTTCCTGATACTTTACTTACATAATCTTCATGAACATATCCAGTTATTCCATTATGCTTTATTTTATACCATGAATCACTTTTTCCTAATATATCAAAAGTATTTCCTTCATATAAATATCCAACTATTGAATTATTAGTTCCAGCACCACTTCTTATTCTAAGGCTTGATGATACATTAACCACTTTTCCTTTTCCTGATTGTGATGATTCTGGACTTGAATTATTTGAACCTTCTTTTATATAATCTCCATGTGCATAAGCTTTCTGACCTCTAAAGTCAATTTCATACCATGCTCCTACTTTTTTAATAATATTTACTTTTTCTCCATTACGTAAATATCCTAATATATTTGAATCTGTATTTGGTTTAGATCTTACTCTAAGATTAGTTTCAACATTTACAACATAACCTACTTTATGTTCATCTGCATGAGCAGTAACTCCATCATGAAGTAAAATAGTTCCAGCACTAGCTGATGTTGCAAGCATTAATGCCACAATTTTTTTCTTATCCATTATATCACTCCCATATAACCAAGTATAACACCTTACAAATTAATTCTACTTTATTTTAACATATTTTTAAAGAAATTTTTATTTCTTTTTCCAATTTAAAACATTTTATTAACTTATTAACCCAAATTACTTATTTTTTGTAAATTAAAATCTCATTGGTAATGTACTACAGCAAACACTCCCACCTAATTTAACTATTTCATCATATTCACAAAATATAACTTTATAACCTGCTTTTCTTAATATTCTTGTAACTTCTATATCTGTAGCTATTATTCTCTTTTTATCTAAAACTATGAAATTAGGCCCTAAGTTATCTGCACTCTCTTTTGATATATAATATAAATTTTTTATTCTACTTTTTATTTCATCAATATCATATACATAATCACTTACTACTGCTGACTTTCTATCTATAGAATTAAATACACAATCTAAATGTAAGTTATTTTCACTATCAAATCTTATTGGAACTATTTCATATTTTAAATTTTTTTCTTCTACATAGTCTCTTAATTCATAAACTGCAGCTTCTGTTGTTCTTTGACTTATTCCAACAAAAACTGTATTACCACATATAACAATATCTCCGCCCTCTATATTATTTTCAAATATATAGTAATTGGTTCTATTTCTTTCTATATAATTTATTAATTTTTTAGTTTCACTTTTTCTAGATGCATTTCTTAAATTGCATATAAACATAATATTACCTAAAGAAAATGCTAAATCTCTAGTAAATAACTCACTAATACATCTTTCTGTATTTAAAAACTTAAATTTAATATTTTCTTCAGTTAATATATTAAGTAAATTATTATAATTATCTAATGCCTTTTCTTTACTAAAATTATTTCTATATCTATTATTTTTATCTATATCTATAAAACTTGGATATCTCATTAAAATATAATCTATTTCTCTCATTTTTACCTTCCTCTTCTGTCTAGTATTACTAATTATTCTTTCAAAAACCAAATAATTTGTCAATATTTTTTAATTCTAAATAAACGTTTCCTATCATCCCATGCTTATCATGACTATCAAATAATTTATGAAAATCTGAACCCGCTGTATATATATACCCATTTTCCTCTGCCAAATTCAAAAAGTATTTTGTATCTTTAATATTATTTCTAGAGTGTATTGCTTCTATTCCATCAAAGTCAAACTTTAAAACTTCATTTAATATTCTTTTTCTCAAACATACAGGATGAGCTAATATAACTTTACCATTAAACATTTTTAAAAACTTAATTCCATCCTCTAAAGAAATTTTACTATTTTTCTTAGAAGTGACTTTTTCATCAAAAATTTTATTTTTAAATTCATTTATTTTTTTAAGCTTTAAAAGTTTTAATCCATCTAGGAACTTTTTATTTTTATATATTTTTGAATTAAAATATCCAAGTATATGAACTCTATTCCCTTTATATCTAGTAGATAACTCTATAGCTGGAACAACTTTAATATTTACTTTTTTAGATTCCTTAATAGCTTCCTCTACTCCATCTACAGTATTATGATCAGATATTGATATTACATCTAAACCAACTCTTTTTGCTAATATAACTATTTCTTTTGGAGATAATTCTCCATCTGAATAACTAGAATGTATATGAAAATCTCCTTTCAAAACAATTTCTCCTTATAAAATTACATATACAATTAATTTATTCATCTATATATAAAATTGTACATATAAAAAAGCTATAAAGAAACATCTTCCTTCTAGCTTTTTTGTTAATTTTTTATTTTTCTATTTTATTTATATCTTTTTCATCTATATCCTCTTTACTACCTGTTTCCTTTTCTAATTTTATATTACTTTTTGATATATAAATCTTCTTTGCATTTACTTGAGGTGGATTTGATTTAGTCATCTTTTCATCTAATGAAGCACATATATAGTCTCCAACTTCGCACTTTACAGAATCACACTTTGTATGTTTATTGCACTCTGTATAAATTTTAGTATCTTTATTTATTAAAAGAATAACCTTTCCTTTATAGATATTGCATCCTTTTAAATATCCATCAATAAGTACCCTAACATTTTTAGTATCTTTACATTCTTCTACCTGTTTAACTTCTCCTATAATAATAGGATTTTTAAGTTGATTAGCAGATGCAGAAATACTAAACATACTTAAAAATAAGGCTATAAATACTATGTATTTTTTTAACTGTTTTCTCATATATTTTCCTCCTAACTTAATAATACAAAAGTTATTTTTACCTTAAGTTTATTTTAATATTCATCTCTATCATAAGAAACGTTTAATTACTAAATGTATATAATATACTAATATTACTTTTATGGAGAATAATTTAATATGCAAAAATATGAAATATTTCAAAGAGGTAAATGTTTAATTTTATACTCTTTAATTTTAATTTTTTTAGCATTTTTTATATCAATCATTTCTAATTTTGTATATTCTGATGTACTTCTTATATTAGGAATTATTTTCTCTATAATTGGTGGTTTTTCTATTTCTGGTGGATTTCATATCGGAAACGGTATCAACACTTTAGGTCAAAGCAATTCTCAATACGTATCTAAAACTAACTTAGAAATGGTTCACCATGAAAAAGAATCACTTGATAGGGCAAATAATGCTCTAAGAACTACTATATTTGATGTTAAATTCCATAGTGCTGAATTAATGCTTAGTGGAATACTATGTATTATAATAAGTTTAAGTTAATATAAAAACACCCAGAAAACTAATATTTTCTGGGTGTGATTTTAATTATTCTTCATTCTCTTCTTTTAAATTTATTGATATTCCAAGCTCATTTAATTGCTTTTCATCTACAATGTTTGGAGCTTCACTTAAATAACAATATGCATTTTGGTTTTTAGGGAATGCTATAACATCTTTTATATTATCAGTTCCTGCTAAGAACATTATCATTCTATCTAATCCAAATGCTAATCCGCCATGTGGTGGTGGACCAAATTTGAATGCTTCTAGTAAGAAACCAAATCTCTTCCAAGCTTCTTCCATTGTAAATCCTAAAGCTTTAAACATTCTTTCTTGAAGTTCAGTGTCATGAATTCTTATTGATCCTCCACCTAACTCTTCTCCATTTAAAACTAAGTCATATGCAATTGATCTTACTTTTCCTGGTTCAGTTTCTAAATACTTTAAGTCTTCTTCCATTGGTGCTGTGAATGGATGGTGACATGCAGTGTATCTTTCTTCTTCTTCACTATATTCAAATAATGGGAACTCTGTAATCCAAGTGAAATTAAATTCATTTTTATCTTTTATTAAATCAAGCTTTTTAGCAAGTTCTAATCTTAATGCTCCTAAGCTTTGGAATACTACTGAATTTTTGTCTGCAACTATTAAAACTAAATCGTTAGTGTTAGCTGAAACTTTTTCTAAAAGATTAGTCATTTGTTCTTCTGTTAAGAACTTAGCTATTGGAGATTGTATTCCATCTTCTTTAACTTTAATCCATGCAAGTCCCTTAGCTTTATAAGTTTTTACAAATTCACCAAGTCTATCAATATCTTTTCTTCCCATAGAAGCTCCACCTTCTACACAAAGACATCTAACTGACCCACCATTTTCTAAAGGTTCTTTAAATACTTTAAAATCAACATCTTTAACTACTTCTGATATATCTTGTATCTTCATTCCAAATCTTAAATCTGGTTTATCTGATCCGTAGCTTTCCATTGCTTCTTTAAAAGTCATTCTCTTAATTGGAAGTTTAACTTCATGACCTAAAACTTCTTTAAATACATGAGCTATTAATCCTTCATTTAAAGCCATTACATCTTCTTGCTCAACAAAACTCATTTCTAAGTCAACTTGAGTAAACTCTGGTTGTCTATTTGCTCTTAAATCTTCATCTCTAAAACATTTAGTTATTTGATAATATTTATCAAATCCTGAAACCATTAATAATTGCTTAAATATTTGAGGTGATTGTGGAAGTGCATAAAACATTCCTGGATAATTTCTTGAAGGAACTAAGTAATCTCTTGCACCTTCTGGAGTACTTTTTGTAAGTACTGGAGTTTCAACTTCTAAAAATCCACAATTATCTAAATAATCTCTTATTGCCTTAGTAGTCCTATTTCTTATCATAAATATTTTTTGCATATCTGGTCTTCTAAGGTCTAAATATCTATACTTTAATCTTATATTCTCAGCTGCATCTAGTCCTTCTTTTATATATATTGGAGGTGTTTCTGATTCTGAAAGAATTCTTATATCCTCACATTTTAATTCTACAAGTCCTGTAGGTAATTCTTTATTTGGAGCTTCTCTAAGTACTACCTCACCAGTAACTGCTATACAATATTCTGGTCTAACTCCTTTTGCTTTTTCGAAAACTTCTTCAGTAACATCATCTCCAAATACTACTTGCATTATTCCAGTTCTATCTCTTAAATCTATAAACTGTAAGCCTCCAAGTTTTCTATTTCTTTGAACCCATCCCATTAAGGTAATTTTCTTACCTACATGCTCTTCTCTAGGTTCACCACACATCATTGTTCTCTTTAATCCACTAAGTGATTCTGCCATATGTGATTCCTCCATATCTATATTATTTTTTCTCTGCAAGCTAAAACAAATTTTAAGCTTTAATAAGCTCTTTTATTTTTTCTAAATCATCTAAGCTTAATTCAAATTGTTCTCCATCACTCATTCTCTTAAATTTAGCTTTTCTATTTTGAAGCTCATCATCACCTAAAACAACATTGAATTTTGCCCCTATTTTATTAGCATATTTCATTTCTGCTTTAAAGCTTCTTCCTGCATGATTTATTTCTGAACTTACTCCAATTTCTCTTAAAGCATGAGCTAGCCTAAATGCTTCCTTAGCCCCTTCTTCTCCCCTAGCTGCTAAATAAAGTTCTACTGTTGGATCCTCATCTATAACTATACCTTCTTTTTCAATAGCAAGTATAAGTCTTTCTATTCCCATACCAAATCCAACTGCTGGTGTTTCTGGTCCACCAATTTCTTCTATTAGCTTATCATATCTTCCTCCTCCACATACTGTGAAGTCTGAATTTAATATTTCAAATATTGTTTTTGTATAATAATCAAGTCCTCTAACAATTCCTGGATCAACTGTATAAGGTATACCTAAAATATCTAAATATTCCTTTACCTTATCAAAATGATCACTACATTCATCACAAATATAATCCAATATTATTGGAGCACTTTTAGTTATTTCTTTACACTTATGTTCTTTACAATCTAATATTCTCATTGGATTTTTGTTAAATCTTGTTTTACAAGTTGGACATAAGTTATCATAATTTTCTTCTAAAAATTTCTTTAATGCATCATTATATTTAGGTCTACAATTTGGACATCCTAAATTATTTATATTAAGACTTAATCCTTTAAGCCCTATCTTTTTTAATATGGTCATAGCAAGAGCCATAACTTCTGCATCTATTGAAGGCTTTTCACTTCCAAACATTTCAATTCCATATTGATGAAATTGTCTATATCTTCCTTTTTGCGCTTTCTCATATCTAAAACATGGTGTTATATAGAAAAGTTTTGTTGGTTGTGCTTCATTAAATAATCTATTTTCAATAAAAGCTCTAACAGCTGGAGCTGTTCCTTCTGGTTTTAAAGTAATACTTCTACCACCTTTATCTTCAAAAGTATACATTTCCTTTTGAACTATATCAGTTGTTTCTCCAACACCTCTTAAAAATAACTCAGTATGTTCAAACATTGGAGTTCTAATTTCTCTTATACCAAAATTTTTTGATATTTCTCTAAATATATTTTCAACGTAATGCCATTTATAAGCATCAACTGGTAACATATCTTTAGTACCTTTAGGTGCCTGTATTTCCATTATCTTTCCTCCTACTTATACAACGTATTTAGTAAATCTATTTTACCTTCAATCATTTCATCTATTCTATTTATATATTCTCTAACATCTTTGACATTTGGAAATCTTTCAATTCTATTTTCTTCTCTAAATACAACTTTAGATACAGCATCAGCTCCAAGTGCTATTATACTTTGAGTATCTTCAATCATTTGCATATTATATATACATTCTTTTCCTGATTTAGAGTATCCTATATTCTCCATATTTCCAACCATATTTTTTTGTCTATACATATAGTAAGGTATAAGTTCTAAATCATTTGCTAGCTTTCTGCTTTCTTCATACATTTTTAAAATTTCATCTTGTGGTTTAATTCCAAGTCCTTTTTTAAGTATGAAATTTTCATAAAGTCTAGAACCTCTTTTTAATGAAAGTCCATGAACGGTTAAACTATCTGGATTAAGTTCTTTTATTTCATTTGCAGTTTTTATAGCTTCTTTAATACCTTCTCCTGGAAGTCCTATTATCATATCCATATTAATATCTTTAAAACCTAATTCTCTTGCAATTTTAAATTTTTCTTTTACATCTTCTGAATTATGATTTCTTCCAATTAACTTTAATGTTTCATCATTCATAGTTTGAGGATTTATACTTATTCTAGAAACATTATATTTTTTCATAGTTTTAAGTTTTTCTAAAGTTATTGAATCAGGTCTTCCACATTCAACAGTAAATTCTAATATACCTCTATTTACCACAAATGCATTATAAACCCTATTCATTATTTCTTCAAACTCTTCATTAGATACTGATGTAGGAGTTCCTCCACCAAAATATACTGTTTCTATCTCTAACCCTTTTTTATCTACATATTCTTTAATTTTCTCTATTTCATAAGAAAGCGCATCTAAATATGGTTTTACAAGTTTTTTATTCCCTGATATAGGATTTGATGCAAAAGAACAGTATAGACATCTAGTAGGACAAAATGCCATTCCTATATATATAGCTATTTTTTTATTATTTATATCTAAAAACTTTTCTTCTACCTTTGCAATATCAATACAAAGTTTTGCTTTTTCTTCTAAAGCCATATGTTTTTCATAAAAATATTTTATTATTTCTTCTTCGCTTTTTCCTTCATTTAATAATTTTAATGCAATTTTAGAAGGTCTTATTCCAACTAAAGTTCCCCATGGATAAATATCTCCCGTTAAACTTTTAAGTCCTTTAAAAATAGTTTTCTTTATTGTATCTTTTATATTTTCTTCTATTTTATCTTTTTCTTCAAAATTACCACTTTTAAAAACAACTTCATCTTTATTAATATCTACAGTGTAATCAAATTCATTTTCATTTTCAAATTTTATTTCATCTAAAGGAAAATATAAATTAAACATTTGATATACATCATATCTGTATTTTAAATCATTCAATCCTATATTAATTTTCATATTTTCTCCTTACTTTAAAAATGGATTGTTTTTCTTTTCAAATCCTATAGTTGTTTTTGGTCCATGTCCTGGATATACAGTTATATAATCTCCAAGTGGCAATAATTTAACCCTTATACTATTAATTATTTTTCCAAAATCTCCACCTGAAAAATCAGTTCTTCCTATTGACCCTTGAAACAATGTATCTCCTGAAAACAAATCATCTCCAATTAGAAAACAAACTCCACCTTCTGTATGACCTGGAGTACATATAACATTAACTTTAGTTTTCCCTATATAAAGATTAGAATCTTCTGTTAAGAATCCATCTGGCTTTCTTATATTTCCAAATACATAATTATCATTTTCTACATATTTCATTTCTGCTTCATTTACATAGAATGGAATATTAAATGATTGGCTTAAGTATTCAACAGCTCCAACATGATCTAAATGAGCATGTGTTAATAATATAAATTTTGGCTTTATATTAAGTCCTTCTATTATTTGTTTTAACTTTAGTTCATCTCCACCTGGATCTATAATTCCTGCTTCTTTAGTATCATTATCTATTATTAAATAACAATTTGCATCATATATACCTGCTGGTATTGTTTTAACTATCATCAAAAATCATCTCCTTATTATTAAAATTGTTTGAAACTATCTAAAAGTATTGTTACAGGTCCATCATTTTGTATATCAACTTTCATATCCGCTCCAAATTCTCCAGTTTCTACTTTTAATCCTGTTTCTTTTAACATATTTACAAACTCATTGTAAAGAATTTTAGCTTCTTCTCCACCTTTAGCATTCATAAAATTAGGTCTTCTACCTTTTCTACAATCACCATAAAGTGTAAATTGTGATATAACTAAAATTTCTCCTTTTATATCTAATAAAGATTGATTCATTTTATAGTTTTCATCTTCAAAAATTCTAAGATTAACTACTTTATCTTTTATATATTTTAAATCCTCTATAGTATCTTCTTTTGATATTCCAATAAGAATATTTAATCCTTTATTTATTTTTCCTACTACTTCACCATCTACTTTTACACTAGATGAAGAAACTCTCTGTACTACAGCTCTCAAAATGAACACGTCCTTCTTTAATTATTAACTCTATATATATCAATTACCCCTCTAATTTTTCTAATAACCTTCATAAACTCCTTTAATTGCTCTATTGAGTTTATTTTTATTTTTATATTTATAGTTGCAACATTTCCTTTAGATGAATTCGCATTTAATGAATTTAAAGGTAATCCTTTTTCACTAATAACACTCATTATTTCAGCTAATATTCCAGTTCTATCTTCTGTTCTTATTTGAACCTCTGCTATATAAGCTGAACCCTTTACCTTTCCAAAGCTAGCTTCAACTATTTTTTCAGGTTCATTTTTAATTAATGCTTTTACATTATTACAATCTTTTCTATGAACAGATACTCCTCGCCCTTTTGTAATATATCCAACTATATCATCACCCGGCACTGGATTACAACATTTTGCAAATCTAACCATTATATTACTAAGGCCTTTTACAGTAACACCATAAGTTTTTTGGTTATCTTTTTCATGTTTCTTTTCTTGCTTTTGTATTTGTTCTTCAATATTTTTTTCTAAAGCTTCTTTAGCTGCTTTATCATCTATATTATCTTCTTTAAGCCTTGATACAAACGATGATGCTGTTATTACTCCAACACCTATATTAGCATATAAATCCTCTAAATTATGTATATTGTATCTCTTAAGAAGTTTGTTATAAACATCTCCCTTTGCAATATCATTAAATACAACACTTTGTTTCTTAAGTTCTTTTTCTAGGATTTCTTTTCCCTTTTCTATATTTTCTTCTTTTTTTATCTTTTTAAACCATTGTCTAATTTTACTCTTAGCTTGATTACTCTTTACAATATTTAACCAATCCATCTTAGGACCTTTTGTACTTTTAGAAGTAATTATTTCAACTATCTCTCCAGTCTTTAACTTATAATCTAAAGGTACTATTTTACCATTAACTTTTGCACCAACACATTTATTTCCTATATCAGTATGTATTCTATAAGCAAAATCTATTGGTGTAGAACCACTTGCTAAATTTATTACTACACCTTTTGGAGTAAATACAAATACTTCATCAGAAAATAAATCTATTTTAAATCCTTCTATAAATTCCTCAGCATCTGATGTTTCTTTTTGCCATTCTAACATATCTCTAAGCCATGCAAGCTTCATTTCAAAGTCAGCACCCTTATCATCTTCGCTTCCTTCTTTATATTTCCAGTGAGCTGCTATACCATATTCTGCTGTTTTATGCATTTCAAAGGTTCTTATTTGAATTTCAAAAGTTTTACCTTGCGGTCCTATAACGGTTGTATGCAGTGATTGATACATATTAGGCTTTGGCATAGCTATATAGTCCTTAAATCTTCCTGGTATTGGTTTATAAATAGTATGAACTATACCAAGTACTCCATAACAATCTTTTACTGAATCAACTAAAATTCTTATTGCAGTTAAGTCAAATATTTGTTCTATATCTTTATGTTTTTTTACCATTTTTCTATATATACTATAGAAATGTTTTGGCCTTCCTTCTATATCAGCATCAATTCCTGCATCATCTAATTTTCCTTTAAGATCCTCTATAACAGAATCAATGTAAGCTTCTCTCTCCACTCTCTTTTCAGCAATTTTATGTACTAAATCATAATATTCTTCTTCATGCAAATATCTAAAACTTAAATCTTCAAGTTCCCACTTAATTTTAGACATACCAAGTCTATGAGCAAGAGGTGCATAAATATCTAAAGTTTCTTTTGCTTTTTGTTTTTGCTTCTCTTTTTTCATATATTTAAGAGTTCTCATATTATGAAGTCTATCTGCTAATTTTATTATAATTACTCTTATATCCTTAGCCATAGCTAAAAGCATTTTCCTTACGTTATCAGCTTGCTGTTCTTCTTTTGTCTTATATTCTATTTTGCCAAGTTTTGTTACACCTTCAACAAGATTTGCTATTTCTTCATTAAATTCATTAGACATATCTTCATATGTATAATCTGTATCTTCTATAACGTCATGTAAAAGACCTGCAGCAATAGTGCTAGTATCCATACCAAGTTCAGCTAATATACATGCTACGTCTATTGGATGTATTATGTAAGGTTCACCTGATTCTCTACTTTGATCTTTATGAGCTTCATTAGCTAAGTTATAGGCTTTTTTTATTGTTTCAATATCAACATTATTGCAATTTTTTTCTATATAATTAACTAAATTCTCTATCATTAGGAATACGCCCCTTAAAATAGTATTAAACTATAATTATTTAAAATCAAAGGCTGGTTTTTTAACCAGCCATTATCTATTATTATATAATATTGTCAAAACATTTTCAATAATTTTAAACATCATACTGTGTTAATGACATTACATCGTAACCTTTAAGTTTATCTCTTCCTTTTAATTCTGTAAGTTCTATTACAAAATCTAATGAAACAACTTCTCCACCAGCAAGTTCTACAAGTTTTGCTACTGCTTCTATTGTTCCTCCAGTTGCTAATAAATCGTCAACTATTGCAACTCTTTGTCCTTTCTTTATAGAACCTTTGTGTAATTCTAAATTATCTGTACCATATTCTAAATCATATGCTATTGATATAGTTTCTCCTGGTAACTTACCAGGTTTTCTAACTGGAATAAATCCAACACCTAATGCATAAGCAACGGGAACTCCAAATATAAACCCTCTAGCTTCTGGACCTACAACTACATCTATCTTTTTGTCTTTTAAATGCTCAACTATCTTATTAACAGATTCTCTTAATCCTTCTCCATCTGAAATTAATGTAGTTACATCTTTAAAACTTATTCCCTCTTTAGGAAAATCTTCAACTATTCTTATTTTTTCTTTTAAATCCATTTTGATTCCTCCAATATTTTAAGAATTACATCCTAACAATACATTATAATGCATTTAAAACTGCCTTATTCTTGTATTATATAAATACTTTGCTATTTGCTCTGCTCTATCTTCATCATCAGTCGTAATTAGTTCTAGAACTATTCTAGCATTATTTAATTTTCCAACAGCACTTGTAGTTGGAGTTATTAAATTTATAATTTTCTCTATATTCTCGTCATCAAGTTCTTCTATATTATTAAAGTTAATTATAGCTCTTAATCCAATGTTATTTGTATTGTCTAAAAATTTCTTACCTTCTTTTAGAAAAATAGCATTTTCTCCACTACCTTTAGAACCTGCCCACTTTGTACCAATTAAAATCAAATCCAAATATTTATTAATACTTTTCATATTATAATAAATGGCTATAGCTTGCATTAATTTAAATGTTAAAGCACTTAATGATAAATTTTTATATCTATATTGACAACATTTTTGATTAGGATTTATATAAATATAATCTTTCTTTTCATTAATAATTTTATTCTCTATAACTATTAAATCTATTCCAAGCCTATCACAAAGTTCAACCTCTTCTTGTGATGCTAAATCCACTCCTAATGTAATTAGTAATTCTCCCCCTAAAAAATCTATTTTTGTTTTTATATCAAAAGAATCTACCTTTTTACATTCGTCTCCACCATCATGTATTAAATATTCTACATCTGCATTTAAGTATCTTAAAACTAAGCTTAAGGAAGCAATTGCACAAATACCATCAACAGTGTTTATTCCATATATAATGATCTTTTCCCTATTATTAATTGCTGTAACAAGACGTTCTATTGACTTGTTCATATCTTTCATAATAAAGGGATTATATCCTTTTATGTAATTAGGGCAATATATACTCTCCCAAAACTTACGCATCACTTACTATCTCCTCCACAAAATTAGAAAACAATAATATTATAATTTAAAACAGAGCATTTGACAAATATTTATGTAAAAAAGTTAAAAAACCTTCAAATTTATTTTGAAGGCTTTTATATTTAGACATAATCTTATAAGTTATGCTTTTGTTTTTTATTATTATTTCTTCTTTTTTGAAGAGCAACCCATAAAGGTGATGCTATAAATATTGATGAATAAGCTCCTGTAGCTATACCAATTATAAGTGGAAGAGAAAATTCTCTAACAGTTGGCACAAAAATATTAACTGCTACAATTGTTATAAGAGTTGTAATTGTTGTATTAATTGATCTTGACATAGTTTGTGTTAAACTCTTATCAGCTATTTCAGTTGGAGAACTTCTTCTCATAATTTTTGAATTCTCTCTTATTCTATCAAAAATAACTATAGTATCATTTATTGAATAACCTACAACAGTTAATATAGCCGCTATAAATGGTGAGTTAACTGTTATATTAAATATAGCATAAAAACTAAGAGTTACTAATATATCATGAATTAGGGCTACTAAAGCCGCAATTCCAAATCTTATTTCAAATCTTATTGCTATATATATAAGCATGCACACAAATGCTATACCAATTGCTATAATAGCTTTATCTGTTAATTCTTTACCAACTGATGCACCTATTTCATTTTGAGAAACTAATGCTTTATCACCAATTTTAAAATCTTTCTTAAATTGATCATAAATTTCATTAACTTCTTTTGATGGTAAATTAGGTGACTTTATTTCATATTGTGTTGAATTTACAGTATTAGTTATTGCATCTTTATCATATTTTTTAACAATTTCATCTGCCTTTTGTTTATTAAATTCTTTACCAAAATCAAATACAACTTGTGTACCGCCTTTAAAATCTATACCAAAATTAAGACCTCTTGTGAACATAAAGCCTAATCCCACAACTATAAAAATAAGGGATAAAGTAATCCATATTTTCGCATGTTCTATTATTTTCAACATAGCTCTACCCCCTTTTCACTTTCACTCTAAACAGAGATGGTTTGCTTAAGAAGCCAGCAGCTAACGCTTGATTCATTAAGAATTTCGTTACTATAAGAGCCGTAAATAAACTTACAACTATACCTATCATTAATGTTATAGCAAATCCTTTAACTGATCCAGACCCTACAAAATAAAGAACCAATGCAGCTATTATTGTTGTTACATTTGAATCAACTATTGATGAAAGTGCATTATCAAAGCCTTTCTTAACTGCTGATTTTGGTGAAATACCATTTCTAAGTTCTTCCCTTATTCTTTCAAATATAAGCACATTAGCATCTACTGCCATACCTATAGTAAGTAAGAATCCCGCTATACCTGGAAGTGTAAGTGTTGCTCCAATTTCAACAAAAACTAGAAGAACTAATGTAACATATAATGTTAAAGCAATTGATGCTATTATACCTGGAACTCTATAATATAAAGTCATAAATATGAATATTAAACTTATTCCAATCACTCCTGCTTTAACGGCATTTGGTAATGCTGTTTCACCAAGTTGTGCTCCAACAGTTTGTTGTGATAAAGCTTTTATACTAACAGGTAATGCTCCTGAATTTATAAGTCCTGCTAAATTTTTAGCTTCTTCAACACTACTCATACCAGTAATTACAGCTTCACCATTTGTTATTTGGCTTTGAACTGTAGGATTTGTAAGTTGTTGATCATCCATATTAATTGATATTTGTTTTCCTAAATATTTTTGAGTAGCTTCTGAAAATAATTTAGTTCCTTCATTATTTAATTCAAGTGAAACAACAGGTTTTCCATTTTGTTGATCAAGCATAGATGTAGCTTTTTTTACATCCTTACCAGTTAAAATTACCTTTCCATCTGGCGCCTTAAAAGTAAGCTCTCCTGTTTTACTTAAAGCATCTACTATACCTTGTGAATTATATTCTCCAGGTATATCAACTCTTATTTTATTATCACCTTCTGTAGTAACTACAGTCTCAGCTACTCCAAGCTTATCAACTCTTAATTTTATTAAATCTTTTGTTTTCTGTAAATCTTCATGACTTACATTTTCATCTTGAATTCCTAAAAGCACAGAAACTCCACCTTGTAAATCCAACCCTTTAGTTATAGCTTTATTGAAAGATTTTATCTCCCAGCCTCCAATTTTAACTCCTCTGAAGCAAACTATTGCTAAAACTATTATAACTAGGGTACAAAGCGTAAAAATAAATGTACTTTTTCCTTTTCCTTTCATTTTTATCCCCCTTCGGTTCAGTATAAACACTATTGTATAGTGCCCAAACTAATACTTAAATATTCTTTTTATAATTTTACATTTATTGGTATAAATTTCTATAAATCGCTTTTAATTATACCATAATATAATATCATAATAAAGTATTATGTAAACATTTCACTTTGTGATTAATTCAATCTTATTAAATAAAAAACACCACTTTTGTGGTGTTTTTACTTTTTAAATTATTTTTATTTAACTTCAGCTTCCTCTTTATTCAATTTAGTTGCAATTGAATTTTTAACTAATTTTATTTTTGTTCTATCTGAGCTTGTTTCTATTACTACATGCTCATCTGACATTTTAACTATTTTACCAACGATTCCGCCTCTTGTCATTATTTCATCATTAACTTTTAATGAATCCATCATTTGTCCATATTGCTTCTTTCTCTTCTTTTCTGGAAGAATTATCATAAAGAAGAAAAGACCAAATATTAAAACCAATGGTAGTATTTGATATAAAATTGGCATTTTGTACACCCTTTCCTTGTTTAAGTATCATTTGGAACTTATATCCCTAAAATGAGTTTACATTTATTTCATTTTGTTGTCAACAAAACATTTAAAACTATTATTAAATACTATTATTTTTTATTTCTATTCCACTCACTTAATTTTTGTTCTTTAAACTCTTTAAATCTATCTTCATCAATGGCATTTCTTATATCTTCCATTAACTTATTGTAAAAATAAAGATTATGAAGTACACAAAGTCTCATAGCAAGCATTTCCTTAGCTTTAAATAAATGTCTTATATATCCTCTTGTGTAATTTTTACATGTAGGACATTGACATCCTTCATCTATAGGTCTTTTATCTAATTCAAACTTTTTATTCATTAGATTAATCTTACCTTCTCCTGTAAACACATGACCATGTCTACCATTTCTTGCTGGAAGTACACAATCAAAAAAGTCTACTCCTCTATCTACAGCTTCTAAAATATTTTCAGGCGTTCCAACTCCCATTAAATAGATAGGTTTATCTTGTGGAAGATGTGGTACAACTGCATCTATTGTTTCATACATTTCTTCATGAGTTTCTCCAACTGCAAGTCCTCCAATAGCATATCCATCTAAATCCATCTTTGATATAGTCTTTGCATGTTCTATTCTTATATCTTTAAATGTTGCTCCTTGATTTATACCAAATAACATTTGTTCTTTGTTTATAGTGTCAGGAAGTGAATTTAATCTATCCATTTCTTTTTTACATCTTTCAAGCCATCTTGTAGTTCTTTCAACTGATTGCTCAACATATTTTCTAGGTGATGGTATCTCTATACATTCATCAAATGCCATAGCTATAGTTGAGGCTAAATTACTTTGTATTTGCATACTTTCTTCAGGTCCCATAAATATTCTCTTACCATCTATATGAGAATTAAAGTATACACCCTCTTCTTTAATTTTTCTAATTCCTGATAATGAAAATACTTGGAATCCACCTGAATCTGTAAGTATAGGTCTATCCCAATTCATAAATTCATGAAGTCCACCCATTTCCTTAACAACTTTATCTGATGGTCTTAAATGAAGATGATATGTATTTGAAAGTTCAACTTGACATCCTATTTCCTTTAAATCCATACTTGAAACCGCACCTTTAATAGCAGCTAATGTTCCTACATTCATAAATACTGGTGTTTCTATAGTTCCATGTGGTGTTACAAATCTACCTCTTCTTGCTTTCCCGTCCTTCTTTAACAAAGTATATCTTTTGCTCAAAAATTTCACTCCTTTAGTTTCTAAGTCAATTGCTTTTTATTTAATAAACATAGCATCTCCAAATGAGAAGAATCTATATTTTTCTTTAACTGCTTCATTATATGCATTTAATACATTATCTCTTCCTGCTAATGCTGAAACAAGCATTATTAATGTTGATTCTGGTAAATGAAAATTAGTTATTAAATTATCTACCACTTTATATTTATATCCTGGATATATAAATATATCTGTCCAACCACTTGCTTCCTTAACTGTACCATTATCTTCTGCTATAGTTTCTAATGTTCTTGTTGATGTAGTACCTACTGCTATAACTCTCTTGCCATTTTTCTTCGTATTATTTATTATATCAGCTGATTCTTTTGATAATTGATAAAATTCTGAATGCATAATATGATCATTTATATCATCAACTTGAACTGGTCTAAATGTTCCAAGACCAACATGTAAAGTTAGATAAACTATATTTACTCCTTTTTCTTTTATTTCTTTAAGTAATTCTTCTGTAAAGTGAAGTCCTGCAGTTGGTGCAGCGGCTGAACCTTTTTCTTTAGAATATACAGTTTGATATCTTTCTCTATCTTCTAGTCTTTCATGTATATATGGAGGAAGTGGCATTTCTCCTAATGAATCTAGAACTTCTTCAAATATTCCATCATATTCAAATTCTATAATTCTATTACCTGTATCTAATACTTCTAAAACTTCACACTTAAGTTTTCCATCTCCAAACTCAAATCTTCTTCCAGGTTTTGCGCTTTTCCCAGGCTTAGCTAAACATTCCCACTTATCTCCCTCAAGTCTTTTAAGAAGTAAAAATTCTATTTTACCACCAGTACCTTCTTTAGCACCTATAAGTCTTGCTGGCATTACTCTAGTATTATTTAAAACAAGAGTATCACCTTCATTTAAATATCCTATTATATCCTTAAAAACTTTATGTTCTATATCACCTGTTTTCTTGTCAAGAACCATAAGTCTTGAAGTATCTCTTTTTTCTAATGGATGTTGTGCTATTAATTCTTCTGGTAAATAAAAATCAAAATCGCTTACTTTCATTTATTTCGTCTCCTTACTATATTTAAAAAAACTTTTTTTGTTCTCCTTTATTATGAGCACTAATACTTCTTCCTAAGTGCTTATATGCTTTTTCAGTTGCTACTCTTCCTCTTGGTGTTCTTACTATAAATCCTTTTTGTAACAGATAAGGTTCATATACATCTTCTAATGTTCCAAGTTCTTCTCCTATAAAATAAGATAAGGTTTCTATACCAACAGGTCCACCTTTAAAATTATCTATTATAGCTTCTAATATTTTATTATCAACTCTATCAAATCCTTGACTATCTACTTCTAAAAGTTTAAGAGCTTCTCTTGCTTCTTTATAACTTATTAAATTATCAGATTTAACTTCAGAATAATCTCTAACTCTTTTTAATAATCTATTAGCTATTCTTGGCGTACCTCTTGATCTTCTAGCTATTTCAAAAGCACCTTCCTCTGTTATAGAACAACCAAAAACTAAAGCACTTCTAACTATTATATCCTTTAGTTGTTCATCTGTATAATATTCCATAGAGCATAAAACCCCAAATCTATCTCTAAGAGGTGATGTTAACATTCCTATTCTTGTAGTTGCACCTATAAGAGTAAATTGTGGCAAATCAAGTCTAATAGATTTAGCAGCTGCTCCTTTTCCTATAACTATATCAAGAGCATAATCTTCCATGGCAGGATAAAGAATTTCCTCAACATTTCTATTTAATCTATGAATCTCATCAATAAATAAAACATCATTATCTTGAAGAGTAGTTAATATTGCAGCTAAATCACCAGCTCTTTCAATTGCTGGACCAGATGTAACCTTAAGATTTCCACCCATTTCTTTAGCTATAATGTTAGCTAATGTAGTTTTTCCAAGTCCTGGGGGGCCATATAATAAAACATGGTCTAATGCTTCATTTCTATTTCTAGCTGCTTTTATAAATATATCTAATCTTTCTTTAACTTTATCTTGACCTATATATTCATTTATTTTTTGAGGTCTTAAACTTAATTCTCCAAAATCTTCATTAAGTTCATTAGGTGTAATAATTCTTTCCAAAAATCTCACCTACCCCATTAAAACTTTTAAGCAATCTTTTATCATTATTTCTACAGTATTTTCTTTACTTATATTTTTAATAGCCATATTTGCTTCTTTTTCACTGTATCCTAATGCTAAAAGTGCTCCTAAAACTTCTGAAACTTTAAATGCATAATCATCATCTACTGAAGGTATATTTTCATTTATATCTCCATCTTCAAATAATTCATCTGGTTTTAACTTATCTTTAAGTTCTAATATTATTCTTGAAGCAGTCTTTTTACCTATTCCAGGAGCTCTACAAAGATGTTTATCATCTTCAGTCATTATTGCATACTTCAAATTATTTATTCTACTAATTGATAAAAGTGAAAGTGCAGCCTTTGAACCAACTCCATTTATTCCAAGTAATAATTTAAACATATTTAATTCTTCTTTTGATAAAAATCCATATAATCCAATAAAATCTTCTCTAACTATTTGTTCTAAATAAAGCATAACTTCTTCACCAATAGATGGCATTTCTGACATAGTTATTCCTGAAGAAAATATTTTATATCCTATACCATTATTTTCAATGATTAAATAATCTTTTATTATTCCTATATATTTTCCTTTTATATATTCATACATTTATACTCCCCCTTTCCAATATACTGGATGAAAGTATGTTCCCATACAAGTCTACTTATTACTTTATCATTTTAATTAAAATCTTTCAAGAAATGATAACAATAAAAAAAGGACTATATAATTAGTCCTAATTTTTACGTAATAAGTTCCATTATTTTATTTTCTACTTCTTCTATATTTTTGCTACTAAAATATTTAAAATTTTTAATTTTTTCAGCATCAGTATCTCTAAACATATCTATAGACATTTCATCTGAATAAACTTTTTCTTTTTTAAGTTCCCCATTATTATCAGCTTTATATATAGCTAAATATCCATCACTTTCACCAATATAATAAGTATCTTTCTCAAAATCACTACTAACTTTATCTTGACTATTTCTTCTATATATAAATCTATCATTTGATTTTTCTACTAATTCATATCCATCTTTAAATGCTTGTTTTGTTAGTAATTCTTCTGTTAATCCATCCTTCAAATTATTAATTTTTATTAATTCTTTAACAGTTGTTGTTTTATCTCTCTTTTCATTAGTATAGAAAGAAATAATCAAATCATCTCTAAGTGTTCTTCCTTTTGCTATACTAGATGAATTAACTTCTTCTACCTGCATAATATTTTGCTTTTCAAGTTCTCTATTCTTAATACTTTTTGATGTTAAATAATATGTTCCACTAAAAAGAATTATAATACCTAAAAACACTATACTTAAATAAATTTTTCTTTTATGTTTCATTCTTATCACTCCTTATTGGGTATTTTTACCACAATAAAGAATTTTATTCATTTTTTATAAAAATTTATTTTTATTTATACATATAAAAATCTTTTAATTCTTCCAAGTCAAAAGAAGTTAGTCCATACTCTTTTTCAAAGTAATTCTCATAAGTTTTATCTTTTATAGCATTTAAACTTAATTGTATAAACGACCTATTAACTCCTAAAATTTCTTCTATTAACTTCTTTGTTTTTTCATCTTTAATATAATTACTACGCATATTAATTACTTTTTTTATTAAATTGCTCTCTATTCTTATTACTTTGTAAATAATCTTCTATTACTGTTTCTTCATCTATTCCTAATGCTAATAATAAAAGAGCAGATCCTATTGCTTTCCTATCCTTTCCTGCAGTACAATGCTGTAATATAGCTGTATTTTTTTGGTTTTTAAGAAGCTCAAATAATTCTTTGTATGCAGGATTATTAATTGGCATATTTTTATAAGCATCTTTAAGTAACTGTTTTTGAGTTATTGTAATTTATTTTCCTTTTAATATTTCGAAAACATAACTTATCATATCTAAATTTTCATTTTTGCTAATTTTTTCTTCAATATTCATTCCAGATATATTTATATTCTTAAACTCCTTTTACTTGTATATCTGGATTTTCAAGTACTTTCTCTTTTGATCTATAATCCAATACATATTTTATTCCTAAAGTATCAAAATATTTTAAATCATCATTTTTTAAATTTGAAAGATCTTCTGAATGATAAAATAATCCCTATTTAATCATTCTTCCTTTTTTATCTATATATCTGCTAAATCTCTAAAATCACTAAATTTTTCAAGAGAAAATGAAAATCTAATAAAAGATATAAATTCAGCTTTATTAGATATAAAAAATGATGGATCTTTAAAAACAATTTAAGAAAAGTTGATTTGAACTAATGTTACAACTCCAAATAATAAGGAATCTGATACAGAATCTTTGAAAAGCTCTAAAGGAACATTATCCTTTGACTTTATGTATTCATTAAAATTAATTTCTATGCTAATTAAAGCTATGAAAACTACTATTTCATTATCAGTATTCGGTATGATTTTAGGACTTATTATTGGAATAGCACTTTCAATAATAAGAATTTACAAAATCCCAATAATTAAACAGTTAGCCGAAATATATATTTCATTTTTTATAGGTACTCCTCTTTTAGTTCAATTATTTTTATTATATTTTGGTATTCCACAAGTTATACCACCCCTTCAAAATATGACAGGTTATACATCAGCTCTTATTGGGCTTGGATTAAATGCATATGCATATATTTCCGAAATATTAAGATCTTCAATAAATGCAATAGATAAAGGACAAATGGAAGCATGTTTATCAGTGGGAATGACAAAATGAGAAGGACTTAAAATAATAATACTTCCACAAGCATTCAGAATAGCTATCCCATCTCTTGGTAATATATTTGTTGATACTGTAAAGGCATCTTCACTTGCTTTCACTTTAGGTGTTGTAGAAATATTATCAAAAGCTCAAATTGCTGCATCATATAGTTACAAATTTTTCGAAAGTTATATTGTATTAGCAATAATGTACTGGATAATCATAGAGTTCTTCAGTTATTTACAAAAAGTTTTATAAAGAAAGATTTCAGTATATTAGAGATAATATTATGATAAAAATAGAAGGCTTAAAAAAGAAATTTAATAATATAGAAGTTTTAAAAAATATAAATTTAAATGTTAAAACAGGAGAAGTTGTAGTAATTCTTGGACCATCTGGTTCTGATAAATCAACCTTTCTAAGGTGCTTAAATTATCTTAAATCTCCAGATGAAGATAAAATAACAATTGATGATGTTTCTTTAGATACAAATAAAATAAATAAAAATCAAATTCATTTATTAAGAAAACAATCTGCTATGTTTTTTCAGCATTATAATCTTTTTAATAACAAAACTTGGTGCAACTAAAGTTCTTATGCCCTACTCACTAAAGTATGGATTTATAACAATTTTAATGACTATACCTATGATGTTTAAATTGTATTTTGAGTATTATGCTCGTATAGATGGAAATCCAAAGCTAGCCCTTCTAATGTCATCAGTTGGCTTAATTTTAAATATAATATTAGATTATATTTTTATAGTAATTTTAAATCTAGGTATTTTAGGAGCTGCTTTTGGAACATTTTTATCAATAACTATATCTGCATTTATTGGATTATTTCATTTTTTAAGCAATTCTTCTCTTTTATCTTTTAAAAAAACCTAACATTTATTTAAGGGATTTATGGAATTCTTGTTTTAATGGAAGTTCTGAGATGTTTACTGAATTTTCAACTGGAATAACTACATTTTTATTTAATGTAAGTATACTTAAATTCCATGGTGAAAATGGTATCGCTGCTATGTCTATAATAACTTACATTTATTATTTTTTTATAGCCATGTTTTTTGGAATTTCAGTTGGAGTATCTCCTATTATAAGTTATAATTTTGGAGCAAAAAATAAAAATAAAATAAAAGAAAGCTTAAATTATAGTTTTATAACTATAGCTTGGTCATCGATTTTTATCTTTTTAGTTTCTTTTTTCCTTGGAAAATATATAATTTTATTCTTTACTAATGATTTAAATGTATATAATATAGCATACTTTGGTCTTAAATTGTTTTCTTTTGGATTCTTAATTATAGGTGTTAATATATTTATGTCAAATCTATTCACTTCAATAGGAAACGGAAAAATATCAGCCATAATATCTATAAGTAGATCATTAGTGTTTGTTAGTATTTGTATAATACTATTACCTTATTTTATTGGTGTAAATGGAATTTGGCTTGCTATACCAATTGCAGAAGCTATAACTATTATATTTTCTTTAGCTTATTACTTTAAATATAAACAATATATATTATTAGAAAATTATTAATTAAAAACATGAAAGAAAATTTAAATTTATTAAAATATATGTTTTAATAAAAACATTTTAAAATACTATATTAGAAGTTAAATCTAATATAGTATTTTTTATAAAATTAACATTCAATAAATGTCTTTAACCACTCTTTTGTTTCCTTATCACAAAAAGCACCTTTTATACTATTTGTATATATTTTTTTACCATCATTTATACTTAATATATGATTTTCATCTACAGCATTAAGTTCTTCTGTAAGTGTTACATTAGATACTGTTCTATTATCTGTACTTAAATTTACTAAAAGATTATCTTCTAAAAATCTTTTTATTGGGTGTTTTTTATAATTTTCTACTGCTTTTGTTTGTACATTACTCTTTGGACACATTTCAAGTATTACTTCTTTTTCTTTAACTAAATTATATATATTAATATCCTTTTCTATTGCAACAGCATGTCCAATTCTTTCTGCTCCTAATAATTCTATCGCTTCTTTAACGTTAATTGAATGCCCTGTCTCTCCAGCATGAATTGTAATTTTATATCCATATTCCCTAGCTAAATTAAATGCATCTTTAAACTTTTTACAAAAACCTTTTTCTTCATTTCCAGCTAAATCTACTGCTACAACTCCATTTCCTATAAATTCTTTTCCACTTTCAATTACTTCATAAGCGGTTTTAATATCCATATTTCTTAAAATACTAAGGATTAAATTGCTTTTAACACCAAAATCCTTTTCTCCTTCTTTTAGTCCCATTAAAACACTTGCAATTATTTCTTTAATCTCAAGACCTTTTTCTTTATGTAAAAGTGGTGCAAACCTTATTTCTATGTATTTAACATTTTCTTTACTAACATCTTCTATAAGTTCATATGCTATTCTTCTCAAATTTTCTTTACTTTGCATAACCTTTACTGGAATATCAAATCTTTTTAAATATACATTTAATGATGAACAATCATCTGGAACTATTAACTCATTTTCTATATTATTAATATCATATAAATCTAAATTCAAATTTTCTTTAACTATTAACTCCTTTACTGTTTTTGGTCTTAAGCATCCATCTAAATGACAATGCAATTCTATTTTGGGTAAATTTTTAAATTTCATGACATCCTCCTGTAATAAAAATTTTTAATTTTTCTACCTATAAAAAGATTTATTATAAAAAATTATAAAAAAAATTCTTGATTACGAAGAAAATAATTAAATATCTTCTCCGTAATCAAGAATTATTGGTTCTTGGTAGAAACTCCTTAACCGTATTTTAAGGATTATACGAATTGTTTTTATTAAATATATTTTATCATAAAAATTTAATAAATCAATTATTATTTTTATTTATTATCTAACCTTCTAATTTTTCTATTAACCTTTGCTATTAATGCTGAATTATGGTTACCTTTGTTAATTAATGCTTCTTTTCTAGCTTCTAATTCTATTCTCTTATTCATTTTAAAACCCCTCTCACCCTTTATAATAAAAATATTTTCCCCTATATTTTAACATATTATTTATTTTTTTCAATAATATTTTATTATAAAACAACAAAAACTACACTATAAAATTAGTGTAGTTTTACTAATTATTTTTTATGAGGAGAATTTCTTTCTTTGTCTTTTCCAAGTTTTCTTGATTCTTTTGAATATCCAACTTCATTTGCAGTTTCAATTTTCATTTTTTGAACTTCTTTCTTAGTTTTTTGTGAAACTTTTTTATTGTCTTTACTATTTTTGTTATTTTTATGAGACATTAAAACCTCTCCTTTTCTTTAAAATATCAATAATAGTATTAGACTTAATTAAAGTATGTATACTGTAAAATACTTACTATAAAAATAAACCCATAGAAGAATTCTTCTATGGGTTTATTTTACATAATAACTCTATTTAAAACTTTGCTCATAGTTTTATATAAAAATAAAGTAGCTATAAATGTACAAATAGAATTTCCTATTGAAACTTGAAATCCTAAAAGTAAAGTAATCCAAAGAGATTTTGCTCCAAGTCCAGCTGTTAAAAGATATGGAAAATCTATAATAGTTCCCATACAAAAAGATAAGATAGCTCCTACTATTCCATATATATACTCAGATTTTGTCACTCTTGATAAAAGATTATATATAAGTGCATACTGAGGAAGTACTAATAAATACATTATACTCCACGGAGCAATTCCTTTAGTTAACATTACTAAAATACAAAACACAACTATAGAAAACCATGATATTTTTTTAGGAAGTGTAGTTCCATATAACAAAATTACAAAACTTACAAGTTCAAAATACGTTACAAAAGAACCCATAAAGTAAACTATATATAATATAGCTGCTAGCAACGCACATTGAGTTAATTTTCTAGCATTCATTAAAATGTATTAGTAAATACAAATTCTACACTATCCCCATCATGCACATTTATTTTGTCCATAACAGGTGCACTACCTACTTTATAGTCTAAATTTTGTGATGATGATTTATATCCATAAGTCCACCATGGTCCTTTATTTTTATCTTTTGTTTCTAAACCTTTAAGAGCTAATAAAAATGATCCATATTTACCATTTTCCATCTTTACTCCTAAAGTTTTTGTATTTTCATTTAAAAAATCAGCTAATGTATTTGCATCAGTTTTAAACTTTTCATTTTCAATAATAGTTTTATTATCTACTGCATCTTTTATTGTTACTGTTAAAGTTTTATTTCCTACAGAAGAATTATTTGTAGTTTTATTTATATAACTATAAGCAAATAAACCTACAACAACAATTGCTATAGCAATTATAGTTTTTATCCAAAATGATTTTTTCATCTTAAACTCACCTTTCTTTTTTATATTGTAATTTTAAATTTAGTACAAACTTAATTATAATAATTTTCATACTATATGTAAAATGTTTTTACTTTATTAAATTAAATTTAAATTATATATTATAAATTTAATAAATACTTATATTTTATATTTAAGTTTAATAGCTGAATTTTATATAAATTATATTAGATCGGAAGAGCGTCGTGTAGGGAAAGAGTGTCCTAGGTGTGT
>ERZ1463036.39-NODE-39-length-29285-cov-11.575573_pt1 | contig 29285 bp, 29 predicted proteins | sample MGYA00564485_ERZ1463036 | MGnify/ENA primary metagenome ERZ1463036 (study PRJEB39244, sample SAMEA3635127) | Helicobacter pylori | study: EMG produced TPA metagenomics assembly of PRJEB11511 data set (Assembly of a 5300-year-old Helicobacter pylori... | reverse complement strand
TTACCAAGACCTATTGCCATATCAGAATAACCTGAAAAATCAAAGTATATTTGAAGAGTAAAGCAGATTATTCCAAGCCAAGCCGTTAAATTAGATAAATCATTAAAAGGTATAGATTTAATACTAAACCATATAGCCCCTAGATTATTTGCAACTATTACCTTTTTTAATATACCTATTATAAATCTATAAACGCCCTCATAAATTTTATCAAAACTAATACATCTATTAATAAGTTGATGTGATATATCGTGATATCTAACTATAGGTCCTGCAACTAGCTGTGGAAATAGTGTTATAAAAGTACCTAAGTTTATTATATTTTTTTGAACAGGAGAATCATTTCTATAAACATCTATACTATAAGACATAGTTTGAAATGTATAAAAACTAATACCAATAGGAAGACTAAGATTTAATAAAGGCATATTTAAATTGATTAAACTATTTAGTAGAGATATAAAAAAATCACTATACTTAAAAAAAACAAGTAAGCTTAAATTAATAATAATAGAAGATATTAAAGCTAACTTAGATTTAAAAGTTCCTCTGTATTTATCAATTATTAGAGCATGTACATAGTCAACTATACAAGAAAACAACATTATAAAAATATATACAGGTTCTCCCCATGCATAAAATATCAAACTAAAAACCAAAAGTACTAAATTTTTTATTTTGTTAGGAGATATAAAATAAAAAAATAAAACTAATGGTAAAAAATAAAATAAAAATGTTATACTGCTAAAAACCAAATTAATAAACCTCCTAAAGTTTATATAAAAAGAGCTGTCACAATTTATTTTGAGACAGCTTTTATATTTTTATTTTTCTATTACTTTTAATATTTTAGATTCTACATCTGTTACATTATTAGTAGCTATAAAGTAAACATAATTCCCTTTATTTTTTAATATTGAATTAGCTGCAGCAGTTATATTATTTTCCCCACCATAACCATCTGCAAACATTTTAAATGAATCACCATTTTTATATTCATCAATAACACTTTTAATCTTTTCAACATTGTCAGTCTTAACCACAAAAACATCTTGAAGATTGACATTCATCATAGACTGTAATACAAAGCCCTCTTGTATATTATCTTTTACAGATTCAAATATATAGAAGTCTTTTGCATCTACATCAGCTACTGGTTGAACAGGCAAAGTGGCTTCATTATTTATAGCATCTTTTATATCATTTACAGGGACATCTTTAACTTCAGCTTTAGATGAACATCCAACTAAGCCTAAAGAAAAAATAAGTGTAAATAGTGCTAAAAATTTTTTCATGAAAACCTCCTAAATTTATCCATATTACATATAGTCTACTATATGTAATAGTTAAAATCAATTAATTTAATATTAAAATTATTGGAAAATATTGCTATTTAAATTTAAAATATACACAATTAAATGTAAAAGTAAGGAACATTAAATTTAATATATAAGGAGTAATTTTTAGAAAAATTGTAAATAATTCCAATAGAGAGGTGAAGCATATGAGAATACCAAAACATGTTGGGATAATACCAGATGGTAATAGAAGATGGGCACAAGATAAAGGAATGGGAAAAGATAAAGGATATGAAAATGGATTAGATCCTGGTATTGAAAGTTATAGACAGTTAAGAGATTTAGGAGTTGAAGAAGTAACCTTTTATGGATTTACTACAGATAACACAAGAAGACCTAGTTATCAGACAGAGTCATTTACTAAAGCGTGTATTGAGGCAGCTAATAGGCTTTTAGATGAAGGAGCATCTTTATTAGTAATAGGAAATTCCGACTCTAAAATGTTTCCCAAAGAACTTTTACCATATACTACAAGAACTAAAGAAAAGCCAGGTCAGATAAGAGCTAATTTATTAGTTAATTATGGTTGGTATTGGGATTTAAATACACTAGCTAATGCAAAAGGAGTAAATAAAAATAATATACATAACAATATACAATCTAATGATGTATCTAGGTTAGATTTAATTATTAGATGGGGTGGTAGAAGACGTTTAAGTGGATTTTTGCCAGTACAATCTATATATGCAGATTTTTATGTAGTAGATGATTATTGGCCTGACTTTAACAAAAATCATATAAATGAAGCATTAGCTTGGTATGATCAACAAGATATAACCCTTGGAGGATAAAATCATCAATTAAATAAGGACATTAAGTTGCAATTTAACCTTCTTAAATGTTAAAATACATTAGAGAAATTCAAAATGATTTCAGGAAGGGATAGCAATGTCAAAAAGAAGGAATATAAGAAAGCAAAGTGTGAGAAAAACTAAAACAAGAAGAATCAACAAGAAAAAGCTAATCTTTGTAATTTGTATATTCATAGCACTAATATTTGGGATAAGTAAAGTTGCTGCATCTACTTCTAAACTTATAGGGAATATAAAAGAAGCTAAATCACAAGAAATACAAAAACAAAAGGAAATAGAGGAAAATAAGCAATTTGATTTAGAGTCAGAATCTAGTACACCTCTAGAAGCAAAACATACTGTGGTAATAGACCCAGGTCACGGTGGAGATGATACAGGAAATGTTGGAATTAAGTCACCAGGAGACAATGGAGCAGTATATGAAAAAAATCTAGCTCTAGACATATCAAAGAAGGTAGCTGCTGTTTTATCAAATCAAAATGATATACAAGTAATACTAACAAGAACTGATGATAAAACTTTAAATACTTCAGATAGAGCAATACTTGCAAACTCTCAAAATGCAGATGCATTTATATCTATACAAATGAATGCAGAAACAGGTGGTAATACTGCAAATGGGGTAGAAACTTATTATAGACAAGATGCAGACCCCAGCGATAAATCTAAGCAATTAGCAGAAACTATACAAAACACTATGAAAGCATATGTAACTATGAAAGATAGAGGCGTAAAGCAACAGCATATACAAGTATTACAACAAACATATATGCCATCAGTAGTAGTGGAATGTGGATTTATAAGTAATAAAGAAGAGAGAGATAAACTTTTAGATAATACTTATCAAAATAGATTATCAGAAGGAATTGCTCAAGGAATACTATCATTTTTAGATAAAAATAGTAAAAAGTAGTTAACTATTAGTTAGCTACTTTTTTTATTATAAGATACCATATTTAAGTTTTATGGATATTTATATAGGTATATGTCGATTTAGGTTGATTTGAGTTTAAAATTAATTTACACTATTATAGTAATGAATTAAAAAGATAGGGGAAGTAGATGCAAATAAGATGGAATTATAAAAGGTATATTTATAGTAAAACTACATTGTTTATATTGATTGCTTTACTAATTGGACTTTCTTGGATATTGCACTCAGAAAAAGGTATAAAAAACAGTATTAAAAAAGAAGTGGCAATAGAAAAGTTAGACGAAGCCGTTAGGGATAATAATCATATATTCTCTTTAAAAATAAATGATGTAGATGGAAATTATATAAAATATAGTTACTTAGATAAAAGTAAAATTATAAAAATAGGAATAATAAGAATAATTATTTTTTTAATAATAATTTATATAATTATAATCATAAATAAGAAAATAAAAACATTTTTAGGTAAAAAATCTTATAAGAAAATGCATGAGTTCGTAAGATATAATGAAATTTTAATTGAAGGTAAAAAATATTTATCAGATAATAAAAATGAAAATCTAATAGTTATAAATTTTGACATAGATAAATTTAAAATAATAAATGATGTATATGGATATAAAGCTGGCGATGAAGTATTAAACTCCATTGCTATTAACATAGATAAATACTTCAAAGATAGAGGAATCTACGGTCGAATTACAGGAGATATATTTATAATAATTACTAAGATAAAATCAAAAGAAGATATAAAGGATATATTAGAACTAATAAAAACTAAAATTATAAATGTAAATCTTAAAGATCTTAATATAAGTGTAAATGTCTCTATTGGGTTATGTGAAGTAGAACAAGGTGAAGATGACATAGAAAAAATTATAAGTAATGCAGATATGGCTAGAATTAAATCTAAGGAGATAAATAATATAAGTCATGTAATCTTTGATGAAAAGTTAAAACAAGAAAAGAAAAAGTTGATAGAGTTAGAAAGGGATTTATTTAAATCTATAGATAATAATCAACTTAGATTATATTATCAGCCAAAGTTTAATATACACACAAAAGATATAGTAGGAGCAGAAGCTCTAATAAGATGGGAACACCCAACAAGAGGTATGATAAGTCCGATGGTATTTATACCTTTAGCAGAAAAAACTAGATTTATAAATAAAATAGGTCGTTGGGTATTAGAAGAAGCTTGTAAAATTATAAAGAAACAAGAAAATGAAGGATTAGATGTAGTTCCAATAGCAATAAATTTATCTAGGGTAGAGTTATACCAAAAGGATTTAGTAGATTTTATTGAAGAAATGTTAAAAAAATATAAAATAAATCCAAATTTAATAGAGATAGAAGTAACAGAAACTACAGCTTTAAAGGATTTAAAGTTTATAAACAAGAAATTAAGTGATATAAAGTCTTTAGGTATAAAGATAGCTATGGATGACTTTGGTACTGGAAATTCAAACTTAAGTGGCCTTAAAGATATATGTATAGATGTTTTAAAATTAGATAAATCACTTTTAAATGATATAGAAAAAGATTTAAAAACTCAAGTTATGGTAAAGTCTATATTAAATTTATCAAAGGATTTAGAATTAATGACTATATGCGAAGGTGTAGAAAATACAAGTCAAGTAGAGATATTAAAAAATATAAATGCAGAGGTCGTGCAAGGCTATGTATATTCAAAGCCATTAGAAGAAGAAAAGTTTAATAGGTTGATTAAAGATAAATCATTATATAAAGATAAATAGGATGGTACCATCCTATTTATTTTTGCATAATTTACATTAAAGTAAATTTTAATGGGGGCAAATATGAACAAATCTACTTTTAATATGCTTACATTTGATGGTGGTGGTCTTAGGGGATCTTTAAGTATAAGACTATTTGACAAAATACAAAAAGAGTACCCAAATATATTAAAAGAAACTAATTTATTAGGGGGAACTTCAACAGGTAGCTTAATAGCTCTAGGTCTTTCTTATGGATTAAGTTGTGAAAGTATAAAAAAACTATATTCATTAGAATATGCTAAATATATATTTAAAAATCCTCAACAAGAAATATTTAGACCAAAATATAATAATGATAATTTAAAAAAAGTACTACTTAGTATATTTCCAGAGGATTTAAGATTGAAGGACTTAAAAAAACTCGTTGTAATTCCTACTTTTTATATAGGGGATGACAATAATTCTTGGAGAGCTATATATTACAACAATCTACCAAATTCAGAAACAGAAAATGCAAGAGTTGTAGATGTTGCTATGTCAAGCTGTGCAGCTTTAATTTTTTTCCCAACCTATAAAAATCATATAGATGGTGGGATAATGGCAAATAATCCAAGTTTAGCTTGTTTGATATATGCAATGTCAAAAGAGATTGGTAAAAGTATAAACGATATGAGGATACTATCAATAGGTACAGGATATAAATTTGATAAAATAATAGAAGATACTAGTGAATGGGGAGCACTAGATTGGATATTAAGCAATGAACCTGATTTTCCAATAATATCTGTAGTACTAGAAAGTAGTTTAAGTACTAGCAACGAGTTTTGCAAAAAGCTATTAGAAGATAATTATTTTAGAGTAAACCCTAAGACAGATATAGATATAGGCATGGATAATTATAATGCTCTAGATTATTTAAATAAAGTTTCTAATGATTACGATGTAAAAGATATTATTAACTGGCTAAACACAAAATGGAAGTAAATAAATTATATGTGCTACAATAAAAAGGGGGATATTAAAATTTGGAGGGGAAGATGGAAAAACACAATAAGGGGGATAATTTTGTAGTATCTAAAAACTATGAAAATAGCTTAGATACATTAAAAAAACAAGAAAAGGGAATTTACTATACACCAAGAGAAATAGTAGATTATATACTTGAAAATACATTAAAAAAACATGATATAATAGATAACCCGTGTCCAAAGGTATTAGATATATCTTGTGGATGCGGTAATTTTTTGTTAAAAGCTTATGATGTACTATATGAATTAATAGAAAATAACATAGAAAAATTAAATGAACTATATGGAGATAAATTTATATTGGAAAATATTCATAGTCATATATTAAGTAATTGTATATATGGATACGATATAGATAAGGATGCAATAGATATACTAATAGAGTGCCTAAATAAAAAGAGTGATAGCATATTAGTTAAAAATTTAAATATATACTGTACTGATAGCTTAAAGCATAACTTTAATGAAAAATTTGATTACATAATAGGCAATCCTCCATATATAGGTCATAAAAAGTTAGATAAAGAATATAAAAAATTCCTACTTAAAGAATATAAAAATACATATAGAGATAAATCTGATTTATATTTTTGTTTTTATGAAAAATGCATAAATTTGTTAGAAAAAGGTGGAGTATGTAGCTTAATAACTCCTAGGTACTTTATAGAAAGCCCGTCAGGAAAACATTTAAGAAAGTATATATCAAAAAATACATACATAAAAGAAATTATAGATTTTTTAGGAGTTTCTGTATTTAAAAATATAGGAATTTGTAGTTGTATACTAACTTTAGTTAAAGATTTAAATAAAAATAGCAAAATAGATATATTAAAACCAGTAAATGAAAATATGCAAATAGAAGATTTAAGATATCTACTAAAAAATAATAAATTCGAAAAATTTTACATAGACCAAGAAAACCTAGATGAAAATTGGATTATATTAAATGAAAATGATAAAAAACTATATAATAAAATACAAAGTAATTGTAATTATACTTTAGAAGATATAGTTACAAGCTTTCAAGGTATAATCACAGGATGTGACAAAGCTTTTGTACTAGATATAAAAGATGAAAAAATAAGCAAGGTAGATAAGAAATTATTAAGAAACTGGATAAAAAATAAAAATATAAATAAATACACAATTTCAAGTAGCAACTATAAATTAATATATTCAGATGATATAAAAGACGAAAATGATTATAAGTTAGAAATAGGGGAAATAATAGGAAAATATAAAGATAAACTATGCAAAAGAAGAGAATGTGTAAACAACACAAGAAAGTGGTATAAACTTCAATGGGGAAGAGATAAAAATTTATTTGAACAAATAAAAATAATGTATCCTTATAAATCTGCTCAAAATAAATTTGCAATAGATTACAATAATAGTTTTTGTAGTGCAGATGTATACTCATTTTTTATAAAAGAAGAATATAAAAATGAGTTTTCAGAAGAGTATATAGTTGGCATATTAAACTCAAATATATATGATAGATATTATAAAATAAATGCTAAAAAGATAAGTAAAAATATTTATGATTATTACCCAAATAAAGTAATGAAAATAAAAATATTTAAAGATGATAATTATCATAAAATAGAAAATTTATCAAAATTAATAATACATAATATAAATAACAATAAGGAAATAGATAGATTACAACTAGAAATAGATAATCTTATAAAAGACTCATTAGACATAAAATCACTAATGTAGTTTGAAATTCATATAGTGTATAAAACTTAATTTTAAGGAGGGTACTATATGATAAAAGCTAATATAGATGAGATGAGGCAAATTGTTCATATAGAAGTTAGTGGGTATATAAGTAGCCGTGAAGCTAAAGATTTTTTAAATAATTATAAACAAATGACAAGAGAATTAAGGGGAAGTAAATATAGCTTAGTTGTTGAGCCATATATATTTGAATGTGAAGAAGATGATGATATAAAAAAAATATGTATATCGTTTTTTAAGAGTGGTTATAAGAGAATATATTTAATAGATTCAAATAATTATATAATGGATAACGTAAGTTTATCTAAAATAGAAGAGCGAATGTTTAACAAGCATGTAAAGACAATAGGTTCAATAAGTGAAGTAAGATAAAATATTTGAAAGATATATACTTTTCTATTATTTTTATGATAAAATGTAATTGCTAAAAGTATATATCTTTCTTTATAAAATAGGTGATATAATGAAGGGTTTAATTTTAGAAGGTGGAGGTACCAAAGGTGCCTACCAAATAGGAGCTTACAAAGCTTTAATAGACTTAGGTATTGAATTTAATGGTGTAGCAGGTACATCAATAGGAGCTTTAAATGGAGCATATATACTTCAAAATGACATAGAAGTAATGGAGGAAATTTGGTTGAAATACGACTATACTCATTTTATGAATATAGACGAAGAAACATATGAAAAATATAAAAATGTAGATTTTACAACCAAAAGTTTTAATACTGTAATTGAGCTTATGAATAAAGCTAGAAAAAATGAAGGTATTGATATAAGTCCGCTTAAAAAACTACTCCAAGATACCTTAAACGAAGATGCAATTAGAAACTCTAAACGTGACTTTGGATTAGTTACAGTTACTTGGGATAAAAAAATAAATCCTCATCCTATGTACTTAGAACAAATACCAAAAGGTAGATTAGTAGATTACTTAATAGCAAGTGCAAGTTTACCTATATTTAAATTAGATAAAATAGATGATAAGCTTTATTTAGATGGTATGTTTTTTGATAATATGCCAATAAGCCTTTTAGCAGATAAAGGATATGAAGATTTAGTTGTAATAAGATTATTAGATGACTTTTTGGGTAAGAAAAACTTAAACAAGCATCAAGATATAAATATAAAAACAATAATACCATCAGAGTATTTAGGAGGCTCTTTAAATAAAGACAAGGATAGTGTAAAGAGAAATATAGATTTAGGATATTTAGACACTATGAAAGCCTACAATAGATATGAAGGTATTAAATACTATTTTAATGCAGATTATAAGTATGATGAAGAATATTGTTTTTATAAATTAAAACACATAGATAAAGAAACTATAGAAAACCTTTGTACAGTACTAGGTATAAAAAGAGAGGCAAGTACTAGATGCTTATTAGAAAGTGTTATACCTAGAGTTGGGGAGCTACTTAATTTAGAAAAAGAATTCTCATATCAAGATTTATTTTATGCTATATATGAAAAGAAACTTGAAGAAAATAATATAAGCAGAGTTAAATTATATGATTTTAATAAATTAGTAGAAACTGTTAATAAAAATATAATAGATAATAATAGCCATAAATTAAATGCAGAAACATTAGCTATAATTTCTTTACAAAAAAATAAATTGGCAAAAATAATTACCAATTATTTCTTGAAAGATTTTAAAATACAAGGTTAGTTAAATTTTCTCAGGGTGGGACATAAAAAGTACCATTGGACAAAATTGTTCCATTGTTGTAAAATAATAAAGTACCATTAAAGAGAATTTTTAATAAATATACTATTAATTAAAAAACTAAAAAGTCTTTATTAAAAATTTTAGTAGGTAGGCTTTTAGGGCATATAAAATAATTATATGCATAACAAATAATTATTAAGGATTATAGCAAAAATTAGCTATAAACAATATTTAAAGAAGAAATTTATTGGAGGTTTCACAATGGAAAAATTAGTAACTATAACAAATGCAAGTGGATTACACGCTAGACCAGCAGGAATGTTTGTAAAGAAAGCTGCTGAGTTCAAATCTACAGTAGAAGTTAACGCTAAAGGAAAGACAGTTAACGCTAAGTCAATAATGGGTATAATGAGTTTAGGATTAGCTCAAGGAGACGAGTTAACAATCGTTGCTAATGGTGAAGATCAAGAAGCTGCAGTAAATGCATTAGCTGAATTAATAGAAAGTGGATTTGGGGAATAGTTAAATAAACCTCGGGAATTTGCCGAGGTTTTCTTTGGTATAGAAAATAAATAATATATAAATTTCAAAACGCATCGTTAGGAGGATTACCTATGTATAAAGGAACAGGAGCATCTCCTGGAATCGCTCTAGGAAAAGCACTAATAGTAGAACATAGTGAATTAGTTATAGAAAAAAAGTCGATAGATAATGTAGAAGAGGAAGTACTAAAGTTACAAAAGGCCGTAGAAATTTCAAAAGAGGAATTAACTAAGGTCAAGGAAAAGGCTTTTGAGGAATTAGGGGAGCATGAAGCCCAAATATTTGAATCTCATTTATTAGTTTTAGAAGATCCAGAATTAGTAGATTCTGCAGCTAATAAAATAAGAGATGAAAAAGTAAATGCTGATTTTGCATTAAATGAAATAAAAGAAATGTTTGTAGCTATGTTTGAATCTATGGACAATGAGTACATGAGAGAAAGAGCAGCAGACATAAAAGATGTTACAAATAGAGTACTTAGACATATATTAGGCGTAAAAGTAGTTGATTTAGCAGGTCTTGAAGAAGAAGTTATATTAATAGCTCACGATTTAACACCTTCAGATACTGCCACTATGAACAAAAAAATGGTATTAGGTTTTTTAACAGATATTGGAGGGAGAACTTCTCATACTGCTATAATGGCTAGAACATTAGAAATAGCAGCAGTTGTAGGACTTAATGATGCAACACAAACTATAAAAGATGGAGATTTTGTAGTATTTAATGGAGATACTGGTGAAGTTATAGTTAATCCAGATGAAGAAACTATAGAAAAATATACTAAACTTAAAAAAGAATTTGAAGATTATAAAAGAGAGTTACAACAATTAAAAGGAAAAGCATCTATAACTTTAGATGAAAGACACGTAGAGCTTGCTGGAAATATAGGAAGCCCTAAGGATGTTGAAGGTCTTATAAATAACGATGCTGAAGGTGTTGGACTATACAGAACAGAGTTCTTATATATGGACAAGGAAGATGCTTTCCCAACTGAAGAAGAGCAATACGAAGCTTATAAAGCAGTTTTAGAAGGAATGGATAATAAGCCTATAGTTATAAGAACATTAGATATAGGTGGAGATAAAGAACTTCCATACTTTAAAATGGATGAAGAAATGAATCCATTCTTAGGATATAGAGCTATAAGAATATGTTTAGATAAAACTGAAATATTTAAGACTCAATTAAGAGCATTATATAGAGCAAGTGTACACGGAAGATTAAGAATAATGTTTCCTATGATATCTTCATTAGGAGAATTATTATCAGCTAAAGAAATTATAAAAGAAGTACTAGCTGAATTAGATAAAGAAGGTATAGCTTATTCTAAAGATGTAGAAGTAGGTATGATGATAGAAATACCATCAGCTGCTGTTATATCTGATATATTAGCTAAGCATGTAGACTTCTTCTCAATAGGAACTAATGACCTTATACAATACACTTGTGCAGTAGATAGAATGAACCAAAAGATAAGTCACTTATACAACCAATTCAACCCAGCTGTACTTAGACTTATAAAAATGGTTATAGATAATGCACACAAAGAAGGAAAATGGGTTGGAATGTGCGGAGAATCTGCAGGAGATAAAAGAATGATACCAATACTTTTAGGTATGGGACTTGATGAATTTTCGATGAGTCCAATATCAATACTTCCTGCTAGAAAATTCATAACTTCAGTTAAATATGAAGATATGAAAAAATTTGCTGATGAAGTATTATCATTATCAACAGCAGAAGAAATAAAAAATCATGTAGATAAGACTTTTAATTTCTAATTTTGATATTAAAGCTAAAATTTAAAGGATATCTCAATTTAAGAGATATCCTTTTACATGTGAAAATAAAATGGATATACAAATGGTAGCTGTTCCTATAGTTTTAATTTGCTTTGCTATAATCATAGGTATTTTAGGATTAGTATTATACGTACTTATATTACTTATAAAATTATTAAAAATACATATAAAGAAAAATTCTTAAGCAACTCATATATGAGTTGTTTTTATTTACTTTAAAATTAATTACTAGAAAGAGGAATAAGTAATAAAATAATGTAAAAACTAAACTAAGAAAAAAGACAGCTTAGGAGGCAAATAATATGATGGAAATATTAATGGGTACTGGATTACTTTTAGTAGTCCTTGCACTATTTACTCTATTTAGCTACAAAGCACCATATGGTATGAAAGCCATGGGAGCATTAGCTAGTGCTGCTTGCGCAAGTTTCTTAGTTGAAGCATTCCACTTCTCATTTTTTGGAGAAGTATTAGGATTTAAGTTTTTAGAAAGTGTAGGATCTGCAAATGGTTCTATGGGAGGAGTAGCAGCTGCAATACTTGTTCCTCTTGCTTTAGGAGTATCACCAGTATATTCTGTACTTGTAGGTTTATCTGTATCAGGATTTGGTATACTTCCAGGGTTTATAGCAGGTTACTTAACATCTTTTGTGGTTAGATTCTTTGAGAAAAAAGTACCAGCAGGACTTGATTTAATAGTAATCATAGTTATAGGAGCGCCACTTTGTAGAGCTATAGCTATGGGAATGGACCCTATAGTAAATAATACTTTACTTCAAATAGGTCAAGTTTTAATAAAGGCAGCAGATACATCACCAATAATAATGGGTATTATACTTGGTGGACTTATAACTGTTGTTGCAACAGCACCACTTAGTTCTATGGCACTTACATCTATAATAGGTCTTACAGGACTTCCAATGGCCATAGGTGCATTAGCAGTATTTGGTTCTTCATTTATGAATTTTATTTTCTTCTCAAAGATGAAATTTGGTTCTAAAAAAGATACAATATCAGTAGCAATAGAGCCACTTACACAGTCAGATATAATATCTGCAAATCCAATACCAGTATATACGACAAACTTTATAGGAGGGGCAATGTCTGGTGTTATAGTAGCTTTAATGCAACTAGTAAATAATACTCCAGGTACAGCAACACCAATAGCTGGGTTTGCTATAATGTTTGCTTATAATCCACCAATACAAGTTTTAATAGCAGCAGCAGGATGTATAGTAGTGAGTGTTTTAGGTGGATATATAGGATATGCTTTATTCAAAAACTACAAGATAGTAAGAGCTGACAAAATAAGAGGAGATTTCATAAATGATAATGATTAAATTAAGTTAATAATAAATTTATTAAATAAAGTATGAAACTTTTTACAATATTATCATAGTATATAATAAGAAATAATTTAAACTTTTGTGTTTATTAGTATATAAATTAGTATAAAAATATTAATTAAAAAAATCATTAATTTACATTTTATATTAGTTTTCTAATTAAATATAAGGTTAAATAAATAATTACTATAAAAATAAAGCTATTATCAATATAATACTTAAAAATAAAAAGTAGTAAAAAAATATATATAAAAAAAAGATTTGACAGAAAATTTATAATAATATATCATTAACAATAACATAACAAAGACTATGAAAGGAAGAGTAGATATAGTACGTAGTCAAAGCGAGTTGGTGGCGGTGAGAGTCCAACACGAAGGCTATATTGAAGAACATCCTGGAGTTGCTAACCGAAACAAAAGTAGGCTTAGACGGAACCAACCCGTTATCGAATTGGAATGTACTAAGATTATTCTTGCTACATTATTAAGGTGAGCTTATTATTAAGCTAATCAGGGTGGTACCGCGGAAGATATGCCTTTCGTCCCTATATTTTATATATAGTGGATGAAGGGCTTTTTTATATGATAAATTTCATAGATTTGTATGTAGCCAAGGCCAGGCTATGGATAAAAATAACTAAACTTAAGTATAGTTAATTAAGTTTTAAAGTAAGTATGACGTCATACTCCTTAAATAAAAAATAAAAGGAGATAATAAAAATGAGTTTAATAATACCAACACAATATAAAACAAAACTAAGTATAATACAAACGCAAGAAGCTATAAAAGATTTAAAGGACTTTTTTGAACATAGATTAGGTGAAGAGCTAAGGTTAACTAGAGTATCATCGCCATTATTTGTATTACCTGAAACTGGTACAAATGATAACTTAAATGGAATAGAAAAGGCTGTAAGCTTTGAGGTACCTGATATAGGTAAAAAGGCAGAAATAGTTCAATCATTAGCTAAATGGAAAAGAATGGCTCTTAAGAAGTATGGATTACCTGTTGGTAGAGGAATCTATACAGACATGAATGCTATTAGAAAAGACGAGGAATTAGATAACATACATTCTATATATGTAGACCAATGGGATTGGGAACTTATAATAGATAAAAAACAAAGAAGTAGAGAAACATTAGAAGAAGTAGTTAAAAAGATTTACAAAGTATTTAAAGAAACTGAAGAACATGTACAAAGTATATATCCAGAAATACAAAAAATACTTCCTGAGGAGATAACATTTATAACATCTCAAGAATTATTAGATTTATATCCAGAGTTAACTCCAAAAGAAAGAGAAGATAAAATAGTAAAAGATAAAGGGGCAGTATTTTTAATGCAAATAGGAAAAGTACTTTCAAATGGTGAAAAACATGATGGAAGAAGTCCTGATTATGATGATTGGGAATTAAACGGAGATATATTATTCTATAACCCTGTATTAGGTAGAGCATTAGAATTATCATCTATGGGAATAAGAGTAGATGAAGAAAGTTTAGATAGACAATTAAGAGAAAGTGGATGCGATGATAGAAGAAGCTTAGATTATCATCAAGCATTACTAAAAGGAGAACTACCATATACTATAGGTGGAGGAATTGGTCAATCTAGAATATGCATGTATTTTTTAAAAAAAGCTCATATAGGAGAAGTACAAGTTGGAGTTTGGCCAAAAGAAATGATAGAAGAATGTTACGAAGCTGGAATAAGTTTACTATAGTACAAATTGAGTCTAATATATTTATATAAAATATCATATAAGTTATAATAATGTTAATATATAGATAATAAATATTTTTTATAACTTAGGAGTGATAATATTATGAATATTATAGATAAAATATTAAATTTTTTAAAGGTAACATTAGTAAGATTTAGAAAAGCTAAATTTGGTTTTATGTTTTTTATAAATATATTTAAATTACCAGATTTATTAAAAGAAAGTAGAGTTAGTATAATGAGTAAAGCAAAGGTAATATTTGCATTAATAGTAGGACTACTTTACTTAATATTAGGTATAGATTTTATACCAGAGATTATACTTGGGTTATTTGGTTTTATTGATGATTTATTTATTTTAATATGGAGTTTGGGAATGATAAATGAAGAAATAGAAAAATATAAAGTTATAATCAAAATAGATAAGAATTCAAATATTATAGAAGATGTCAAATTTAATATAAATTAAAAGAAACGGCTATTATGCCGTTTCTTTTAATTTATACAAAAACTTGTGAAAATAGTATTATATATATTTTTGAATACAAGTTTCGACAAAAAAATATATATGCAAATGATATAATAAGGTATCATAAGTCGAAAAGATATAAATTAAAATTTTAGCAAAAGTAGGTGATAATCATGAGGAAGTGTAAATACCTAAGTTTCATTTTTATTACTATTTTAATATTAGGAATATATACAAAAGATGTATATTCAGAAGAAAAAAGAAATATTTTATTTATTAGTTCAGGAAATCCTAACTCTTTAAACTTTGATGAATATATGAGTGGAATTGTAAGTGGGTTAGGCCATGATATAAATTTACAAACTGAGTATATGAATTCAGAATATAATTATAGCCCAAAGCATGAATTAGAATTTTATGAGTTACTAAGCTATAGACTAAGAAATTATAAAAATTTTGATGGTATTATTGTAGAAAATGATGATGCATTAGAATTTGCTATAAAGTATAGAGAAGATTTATTTAAAGATATTCCTATTGTATTCTTTGCAATAGAAAATGAAGAACTTATAAAAAAGGCTTTGTCTTATGATATGGTTTCAGGGGTAAAGGAAGTATCATCAATAGATAAAAATATAGAGCTAATATCTAAATTTCACAAAGGTGTAAAAAATATTTACTTTATGTATGGATATAAAAATGAATTAACAAAAGAAGATATATTTTATTATGAAAATAAATATAAAAAAAATAATATTAATTTACATGAGATAGTTACTCGCAATATAGATGTTAATGATTTTAAGAAAAAGTTAAAAAAACTAAAAAATAGTGATGCAATTATAACTTTTTATCCAGGATATTTTGAAAATGTTAATTTAGGACACGAAGATACAATTGGGCTTATAAAATCATTAACTAAAGATGTTCCCATATATAGTTCATTTGAACATAGTATAGGGAAAGGCACTATAGGTGGTAAGGTTGTAAGTCCATATAATCAGGCTAAAAAAGCTGGGGAAATAGTAAATTCAATTTTATCTGGGAAAAGCGATAAAAAAATTTATATAGGTGATGACAATGCAAATAAGTATATATTTGATTATGAGGTAATGAAAGAATTTGGTATAAAAAAGCATGATTTACCAGACGGATCTGTAATAGTAAATGATCCAACAGAAATTTATAAAAAATATGAAAATTATATACTAGTAATAATTTCTATTATTTTAGTTCTAGTAGCTATGGTAATAGCCTTAATATCTTATACTAACTATAAAATGAAATATGAAAAAGAACTTTTAAGATTAATTGATGAAGGCGAAGAATTAAGCAGATTAAAGTCACACTTTACATCTAATATTAGTCATGAACTAAGAACGCCAATTACTGTTATCTCATCAGTAATGCAGCTTTCAAAATCAAAATCTAAAAACAATGAATTCATAATAAGTAATAATAATTATGAAATTATAGAAAGTAATTGTAATAGATTGCTAAGGTTGATAAATAATTTAATTGATATTCAAAAATTTAAATGTGTAGATACAAAAATATATCTACAAAATATAAATATAGTAGAGTTAATCGAAGATATAACTTTGTCTGTAATACCATATACAAAATCTAAAAATTTAGATATTATATTTGATACTACTGATGAGGAAATTATAACAGCTGTTGATATTGATAAAATAGAAAGGGTAATACTTAATTTATTGTCAAATGCAATTAAATTTTCATACAATGGTGGAACTTTAAATGTCAATGTATCAACGTTAGAAGATAGTGTTGAGATTGAAATAAAAGATAAAGGAATAGGTATGAATGAGGAAGAGTTAGAGCATATATTTGATATATTTTACCAAATAGATAATACTATGACTAGAAAGAATGAAGGAAGTGGGGTAGGATTATCTATTGTTAAGCTATTTGTAGAAGCACATGGAGGAAAAATTGATATAAAATCAAAATTAAATGAAGGTACAACCTTTAAAATAAAAATACCTATAATTAAAATAAGTGAAAATAGATGTGATAAATATATAATAGAAGATGAATTAAAAGAAAAGATAAAATTAGAGTTATCAGATATATATATGTAGATATAAAATAAAAATTATTTAAAATTATAAAGAATAAGTGAAAAGAATAAAAAAGATAGTTTCTATTTTATGAAATTATCTTTTTTTATTATAAAAAAAATTAAAAGTAAATTTAAAAAAATAATATTGAAATTAACACTATATAGAAAGAAAATTAAGAAAATTTCAATTATAAAGAAAAGCGATTTAATAAAAAAAGTATAAAAAGTTAGAAATAAAATAAAATAAAGAAAAAATCAAAAAAATATCTAGGAAAACGTTGACTAGAATAAAAAAATACTTTATTATAAGTTTGCAAGGGGAAAAAAATGACAGGGGGAGAAAGATCGTATGAAAAAAATAGGATTAGTTCCTAAACTTATTATGGGTATCATAGCCGGTATATTAATCGGACAATTCGCACCAGAAGTTATAGTTAAAACTCTGGTAACTGCAAGTAGTTTATTCTCTGCATTCTTAAAATTCGTTATACCATTTATAATAATAGGATTTGTTACAGCAGGTATAGCAGATTTAGCAACAGGTGCAGGAAAATTATTAGGGGTAACAACAGGAATAGCATATGGGTCTACAATAGTAGCCGGAACATTAGCATTTGCTGTAGCATCGTTAATATTCCCATCTTTTATAGATGCAAGTGTTGCTTCACAAATAGGTGATCCTGAAGCAGGTATGTTATCACCATTCTTTAGTATACCTTTATCACCAATGGTAGATGTAACTGCTGCAATAGTATTTGCATTTACAATGGGTATAGGTATATCTGCTCTTAGAAACAATGGTAAAGGGCAAACTTTACATAATATATTCCAAGAGTTCCAAGAAATCGTAACGAAAGTATTATCAACAATAATAATACCTTTATTACCAATATATATAGCAGGAACATTTGCTAATATAACTTTTGCTGGACAAGTTTGGTCTATATTAGGAGTATTCTGGAGAGTTTACTTAATAGTAATACCTCTACATTTAATATACTTAACAATACAATTTACAGCAGCAGGAATAGTTACAGGGAAGAATCCTTTCAAAATGTTAAAAAACCAAATACCTGGTTACTTAACAGCAGTAGGAACTCAATCTTCAGCAGCTACTATACCAGTAAATGTAGAATGTGCTAAAAACAATGGAGTAAGCAAAGAAATAAGAGAATTCTGTGTACCTTTATGTGCAACAATTCACTTATCAGGAAGTATAATATCAGTTACATCATTTGCTGTTGCAGTACTTATGATGAACAATATGGATCATAGCTTTACTACTTTATTCCCATTCATATTAATGTTAGGAATAGCAATGGTTGCAGCACCAGGAGCACCAGGTGGAGCTATAATGAGTGCATTACCTTTCTTACCAATGATAGGTATACCATCAGATGGTGGACTTGCAAGTTTAATGATAGCTTTATACTTAACTCAAGATAGTTTCGGAACAGCTGCAAACGTATCTGGAGATAACGCTATAGCAGCAGTTGTTGATCATATAAACACTAAAATGTCTAAAAAAGCAAATAAAATTGCTTAATTAAAAAAGAGCTACCTCTTAAGAGGTAGCTCTTTTTTACATTCAAAGAAATTATATTAAGCAAAAAACTGTTGATAACTCATAAAAATAAGATCTTTTAATATGTTTGAAAATGTAAAAAAATACTTTGAAGTGCTTCGCTGACACGTCGCTCAAGCAACGGATGAAGTTGCTGGCAAAATGAAGTGTAGCATCCACATAGTGGCTTAAGCGAAGCGAATTTTTTATTTAAATATATCATTCAAAGAATTTATTAAAAGTCTATTATCTTCAGGTTTTAAAATACAAACTCTAAAGAAATAATCGTTAAGTCCATCAAAAGAAGCGCAATCTCTTATGATTATTTTCTTTGGAATAAGCTTATCTCTTAATTCGCTTGCAGTTAATTTTTTTGATTTTATTTCACATAATATAAAATTACCTTGGCTATCATAAACATTTAAATCATTCATATCTCTTAAATTATCAAATAAATAATCTCTTTCTTTAGTCATAATATTAATAGTATTTTTTATGAAATGTGTATCTTTAAACATAATTTCACCCATTAATGTAGCAAATATATTTATATTCCATAAATCAAGATTGGATGATATGATATCTTTTACATTAGTATTAGATATAAGCCCATATCCTAGTCTAATCCCAGGAGTTGAGAAGAACTTAGAAGTACCTCTTATAACAAATATATTATTATAATCATCAACTAAAGATGTTGAAGAAAAAGCTTTAGTATCTGTAAATTCTATGTAAGTTTCATCAATCATAAAGAAAGTATTAGTGCTTTCAAGTAAAGTTTTTATCTCAGCTTTTGAGAAAGTAAAACCAGTTGGATTATTAGGATTACAAATAATAATTAAATTGTATTTATTATTATTTATGTGATTTACTAAATCATTAACATTAATTTTAAATTTGTTTTCATGCTTTGAGTAATACTTGTCTATATTACAGTTTATCTTTTTTAATTCTTTTTCATACTCAGAATAAGCAGGTGATAAAAGTAAAGCTTTAGTAGGATTTATAGTTTTTATAAATGAAGAAATAAGCTCTGTTGCACCACTTCCTAATACTATGTTTTCTTTATTACAATGACAATAAGAAGAAATAGAATTTTTTAAATTTGTGTAATCAGGGTCTGGATATATAGAAACCTGATCTATATTTTTAATCACAACGTCTTTAGCAGCCTTAGATGCACCTAAAGGATTTATATTAGAACTAAAATCTAGAAATTCTTCTTTTGAAAATCCATATTTTTTTGATAAGTCATATAAATTAGCACCATGGTTTAAACTCAAGTAAAACACCTCCGTAGTTAATAGTTACAATTTAATTATAATATAAAAATCGATTATTAGTAGCTTTTATAAAAATATTAAATAATAATACCTAATCATAAAATCATATTTAGGAAAAGATGTATAGCAAGATGTTTTAGGAAAATAATAAAAATATACTTAAAAATTTAAATTATAAAAAAATATTGAACAATTACTAAAAAAAATATAAAAATGTTCTAATATTTATGCTTATATGGTATAATGTTTTTATTATAATATACGTAAATAACAGGAGGACTGAAATGTTCAAAATTACAGAAGTATTATTAACAGAAGAACAAATAGCTAAAAAAGTAGAAGAGATAGCAAAACAAATAGAAAAAGACTTCAAAGGTGAAGAATTATTAGTAGTAGGGATACTAAAGGGTGCTAGTGTGTTTGTTTCTGACTTAATAAGAAAAATAGACTTAGATGTTAATATAGATTTTATGAGTGTATCAAGTTATGGAAAATCAACTGAAAGTTCAGGTGTTGTAAAAATACTAAAGGACTTAGATGTTAATATAGAAGGAAAAAATGTATTAGTAGTAGAAGATATAATAGATTCAGGATTAACATTAAGTAAATTAGTTGATGTACTAGAAACTAGAAATCCAAAAACATTAAAATTATGTACACTATTAGATAAGCCTGAAAGAAGAAAAGCTAATATACCAGTAGACTATGTAGGGTTTACTATAGAAGACAATTTTATAGTAGGATATGGAATAGACTGGGCAGAAAAATACAGAAACTTACCTTATATAGGAATAGTTGGAGAAGAATAATATAGAAGACTTAGCAATATTGCTAAGTCTATTTTTGTGTAAAGGGTATAAATAAATAAGAAAGTTAGGTATAATTACATAAAAGATAAGTACTTAGGAGGGGGAAATAAAATGGATATTCAATTAAGTATACTACAGTTTTTTCAGTCTTTAAGATCTGGTGTATTAGATACTTTATTTTTAATACTTACTATAAGTACAGAAATACCTGTAATAGTTTTATTAACAACAATAATGTATTGGTGTATAAATAAAAAGTATGGTCAAAAGATATTATTTTCATTAGTAGGAAACGTGGCTATAAATTCAGGAATAAAAGATGTAGTAAAGGCTAAAAGGCCAATAGGAATAGAAGGGATAACGTCTCAAAGAGTATCAACAGCAACAGGATATTCATTTCCAAGTGGACATACTCAAACTGCAACCTCATTTTGGACAAGTATAATAATTATATTCAAAAATACATGGATTAGTATAATAGGAGCTATTATAATTTTAGGAGTAGGCATATCTAGACTATACCTAGGAGTTCATTGGCCTATAGATGTAATATTTGGATGGGGATTTGGGATAATATTTACTGTAATATTTAGTAAATTTTTTGATTATGTAGATAATGAAAAAAAATATCTAAGTCTTATTTTAATGTTAATACCATTTGCACTAATTGCATTTTTAATAAATAGTTCGTCTTATATAAAATCGTTTGGATTATTAACTGGATTTGTATTAGGATATATAGTGGAAGATAGATATATACAGTTTGAAACAGTATCAAAAAATAAAAATAAAATAAATTTTAGTAATAAAAAAGATAATAAAATAGCTAAAAATATATGTAGATTTTTACTTGGAATAATAACCTTAGGGTTAGTTTACTTAGGCTTAAAATATACTATGCCAAGTAACAACTTATTTGATTATATAAGATATACAATAGTAGTATTTTATGGAGTTTGTGGAGTGCCATTTCTGTTTAAGATATTTAAGCTATAGTAAGTTTTATTATTTATTGAATAAGATTAATTAAAACATGCATATAAGTATATATTAATTAGATGCAAAGTAAGTTACTTAAAGCTATTAAAAAGTTAAGCTTACTTAAAATAGAAGAGGTGTAAATTTGAAAAAAGTAGTAGTAATAGGAGCTGGAGCGGCTGGTATGATGGCAGCGGCAACTGCAGCAGGTAGAGGATTAGACGTAACATTAGTAGAGAAAAATCATAGAGTAGGGCGAAAAATATTAATAACAGGAAAAGGTAGATGTAATATAACTAATAACTGTGATATAGAAGAATTAATAGAAAATGTACCTACAAATGGTAAATTTTTATATAGTGCATTTTATACATTTACAAATGAAGATGTTATAAATATGTTTGAAAGTTTAGGTGTAAAAACTAAGACAGAAAGAGGAAATAGAGTATTTCCAGAAAGTGATAAGGCACATGATATAGCTAATGCACTTCATAAACAAGTAATAGATAAAAAAGTAAAATTGTTATTAAATACTAAAGTAGAAGAAATAATAGCAAAAGATAAAAAAATAGAAAAAGTAATATTAGACAACAAAAAAGAAATACAATGCGATGCTGTAATAGTTGCTACTGGAGGAGTTAGTTATCCTCTAACGGGTTCTACTGGAGATGGATATAAATTTGCTAAAAAATATGGACATACTATAATAGATCCTAAACCTTCTTTAATAGGGCTTGAAATATGTGAAAGTTTTGTAAGTGAATTAGAAAAATTATCTCTTAGAAATATAAAAATAGAGTTATATAACGGTAAAAATAAGAAAATATACGATGACTTTGGAGAATTAGAATTTACAAAGTATGGTATAGATGGACCGGTTGTAAAGTCAGCTAGTTGTATGATGAAAGATTTATCAAAAAATACTTATAAGATAGTTCTAGATTTAAAACCAGCACTAGATGAAGAAAAATTAGATAAAAGAATACAAAGAGATTTCCAAAAGTATACTAACAAGGCATTTAAAAACTCTTTAGATGACTTATTGCCAAAAAAATTAATACCAGTAATAATAAAGTTAAGTGGCATAGATGAAAATACTGTAGTTCATCAAATATCTAGAGAACAAAGAAAAGCATTAGTACATTTATTAAAAAATATTAATTTAACAGTAAAAAGATATAGACCAATAGAAGAAGCTATAATAACTTCAGGTGGAGTTAAAGTTGGAGAGATAAATGCAAGTACAATGGAATCAAAGCTAATAGATGGATTATTTTTTGCAGGAGAAGTAATTGATGTTGATGCTTATACGGGAGGATTTAATCTTCAAATAGCATTTTCAACAGGTTATTTAGCCGGATATTATTGTTAGTAAGAATTTAGATATTGTTACAGATATTACCTAGAATTAAAAAATTATAAATTCATATAATACTACCAAGAAACAAAATCAAAAGAAAGAAGGTAGTCAACAATGTCAAACAACAATAACAATAACAACAAAACAGTAGTTCCAGGAGCTAAACAAGCATTAAATCAAATGAAATTAGAAATAGCTAATGAGCTTGGAATGACAAATTACCAACAAATGGACAAAGGAAATCTTACTGCAAGAGAAAATGGTTATGTAGGTGGATACATGACTAAAAAGTTAGTTGAAATGGCAGAGCAACAAATGTCAGGACAACAACAACAACAATAATATATTATTTTAATATATTAAGGAGCATCTTTTAGATGCTCCTTTAGTTTTATATAAAATTAAAAAATACATGACTTATATATTGGATAAAAAATTTTTTAATGGATAAAATAACAATAAAATACATTACATAAGGAGAAATATAAATGTCGACTGTTAATTTTGAAGAAATAAAAACTAAATTTATAAATGCAGATTTAGATGAAAAAATACGTATTTATACAACAACAGAAGGTCTTACAGTAGAACAGTTTAGAGAGCTTCTTAGATATTATCCAATACAGCATTTATCTAAGCTAGAAAAAGCATTAGGATAAATAAAAAGTCTTCACCTAAATATTTAGGTGAAGACTTTTTATTATTAAAAAAATATCAAAATAATTTATATATGATATTAGATTAATTTACTTTATCCGGTTTATGTACATAATTATAAATTCTTTCATTACCTAAATCTATAATACCAGTGCTTATGAATTTTATTAAATTATCAACATCACAAGCATTTAGGTATTCTATAGGAATTGACAATGTATATTCACTAGAGCTTAGCAAATTCTTTAATTTTAGTTTTTGAGAAATACTTGGTTTTTCAGGGATAGATTTATTTTTATGTTTTTTGCCTTTTGATAAATTAGCATTTTGCATATTTATTAATTTATCTATATAGTCTATATAAGATAATTTGAAGGTTTCATCTGATAAAAGATTTTCATCTAAAATGTCATTAATAGATTCATTAGATAGTATATTTTCAGCAAACTTATCAGCTGTAAGCTTACCAGTTATAATACCTTTTTGATATTTTCTGAGGACTTTTTTTGTGTGGCTATAGATTTTACTACGTGTTTCTAAATCAAGATTAGCCATTTGCATTAAAACCACTCCTTTTAAAGTGTATATTAGTCTATATATTTTATTATTGACAAGTATAAAAAATATTATAATTGTAAAAATTACAAATATATGGATGAAATATAGATTATATAAAAATAAGTAACTTGATAAGGAGAATTTATATGATAAATGGAATAATAAAGCTATTTTATTCTGAAATAGTAAAAACTAAGATGAAATCTATGCCTTCATCAGACTATACTTACAGAGAAGAGTGTAGAGAAATAAGAAATATGACATTAAAGTTAGATAGTGTATTTTTAAAGATTACAAAGCTACTATTAGCAATAATTATTTTATATATATCTTTTAATATAGAGATTTTATTTGGAATGGGTATGTTGTTAGTAGAATTGACTTATTTAATATATAAGATAAAGTTAGAAGCTCAAGTGAGAGAAAGTATTGAAAATATAAAAAATAATATAGAAATGCCTAAAATATCAACTATAGATGAGAGAGGAAAATCAGGATTAAATGTGTTAGTTACTTTGCTTATAATTGGATTATTAACAGGGTTTAATGCCATTATAATAGCAACTTTTATAATAGTTTTTATATTTACTATAAATAACATATATAGTAATATAAAGTAGACTATATAAAATTAGGGGGTAAGTAGTGATATGCAAAATTTTAATACTGATAGCCATAGAATGAAAAACTTAGTAGACATATCAGCTATGGTAACTAGTTCAACAGATTTTTATTCTATAAAAGATAAGATAGTAGACAAGATGTTAGAAGTTGTTCATCCAACTAAGGCTTGTGTTAATTTATTTTATCGAAATGACTATAAATACGCATACTTGGTGTGTTCTCAGACTTTAGAGTATATACCACAAGTATTCCCTATGGATCATGTACCACCAGTAAAATCTATGAGTAATCCAATAGGTATTAAAATAGATTTTAATGAATATCCTAAATATGTTCATGAAGCTGTAGAAGAAAAGAAAATAATATATATAGAAAATGTCTTTGAAGATGAAAGAGCAAAAGACGAAAGAGATTTAGCTATAAAAGAAGGTTATACGGGAAGAATAGTATTTCCTTTTATAATAAATGATAAAGTAGTTGGATTTATGACTTGCTTTTTATCAAAAAATGATAGTATCTGTGAACAAGATATAGACTTTATATCATCTGTTGCATCATTGCTTAGTTTATCAATAGAAATAACTACTAAAAACAATAATATGCAATTTTTAGTACATAAATTAAGAGGTGCTATAAATTCAATAAATGCTGCAACTAAAAAGCTTTATTCAAGTAATAATATAACAGTATTCTTAGAGCAATTAAGTAAACAAGCTTGTAATATGACAAACAGCAAAGAAGCTTTGATATTAGTAGATGATAATGATTATAAAGATAGAGCATTTAACTATTACAATGTTGAAGATAAAAATAAAATAAACTTATATCCAATGTTAGAAAGTATCCAAGCGAGAAAATCAATTGGGGAATATCACAATAATGTAAATATAAAATCTGAGTCAGAAGATACTATAAAAAGTTATATATATTATAAGTTAAGATATAGAAATAAAGTTATCGGATGTATAGTATGCGCTAATAGTCAAAACTATACAAAAGATGATTTGAATATATTAAGTATATTAGCAAAACAAGTATCATTAGGTATGCAACTGTATAAATATAATTTAGAAGAAGTAAAGCATAAAGTACTTGATAATGAATTAAACCTTTTAAATAAACAGCAAAAGTTAATAATGGATGATGCTAAATTAGAATTAAGTAACAATAAAGAGTTAGATTACTATCATAGACCAGCAAGAGTAGTTGGAGGGGACTTCTACTATGCTATGAAGGTAGATGATGATAATACAGTTTATATTTTGGCAGATGTTATGGGTCATGGTATGATTTCAAACTATATGGTTGCTATGATAAAAGGTGCCTTTAAAGTATTAGCAAATCATTATAAAACACCTGGAGAAATACTTACAAAGTTAAATAAAATGTTATATGATGAATTTGATAAAATGGACGTATTTGCTACATGTTTAGTAAGTGTTATAAATTCAAAAGAAAATAAAATAACAATATCCAACGCAGGACATTATAGTCCTATAATAATAAAGAATAATGGAGAAATAGAAGGAAATTTAAACTGTAAAAAAGGTATACCAATAGGGATAATGGATGAAGCTGAATATGCAAACAACTCTTTTGATATATCAAACTATTCACTATTATGCATGTACACAGATGGAATTTTAGAAATAAAAAATGAGTCAAAAGAAGAATATGGGGTATCTAGATTAGAGAAATTCCTTCAAGATAATTACCAAATAGGTCATGAAGTTTTACAAGGAAAGCTAGAAGAAGAGTTAATAGACTTTGCAGGTAAAGATAACTTTGATGATGATATATTAGTAGTTATGTTAAAGGATAAATAGTATTTATTATAACTAAAAGATAAAGGGGGATAATTAATGTTTAAAGAAATATTAATAATAAATGGAAGCCCAAGAAAAAATAAAAATTGTTTTTCGATATCTAAGGAAATAAGTTCTAAACTAGAAGAAAATAATATAACTTACGAAATATTTAACATATATGATATGAATATTGAGTATTGTACTGCTTGTGGATTTTGCGAAAAAACAGGTTATTGCAAATTTAATGATGATATGACCCCTATGTATAAAATGTTTGATAAAGCCAAAGGAGTTATAGTAATAAGCCCTGTACATTTTGATTGTGTATCTGCTAAATTAAAAACAGTAGTAGATAGAACTCAGGCCATATATGCAAGTAAGTATATTCTTAATAAGCCATCAATAGATAGAGATAAGACTCGTATAGGAATGTACATAGCTGTTGGAGGTTCAACACCATATGAAACTCAATTTATGGGTGGCCAAATAGTCATGGATTTTTTCTTTAAAAGTGTAAACAATAAATTAAAATATAATATTTACTTAAATAGTACAGATAAATTAGGGTATAGTGAAAATCAACACTTTAAAAATGAACTAGATAAGGCAATAAAAAATTATATATGTGATGTAAAGAAGCTTGATTAATCAAGCTTCTTTTGATTGTAAATATATTTAGAAAATCAAATAATAAAAATATAAAATTAGAAATCTAATTATATATACCCAAAAAAGTTAGAATAAAACATAATATAAAAAAATATTTAAATTAGAGTATTTTACTTAAATAATATTATACAATATATATAATAAATGAAGTTTAACAAGGAGAATGATATGCTAAGGTATTTAACAAGTGGAGAATCTCATGGGCAAAGCTTAATATCTATACTAGATGGAGTACCAGCTAATATAGAACTTGATTTTGAAGAAATAAACAAGGAGCTTAAAAAAAGACAAGGTGGCTACGGTCGTGGCGGCAGAATGCAAATAGAAAGAGATAAAATAAATATATTAGGTGGAGTTAGAGGTAAAAAAACCCTAGGTGGACCTATATCTATAGAAATAAAAAATAAAGATTATGAAAATTGGACAAAGTACATGAATCCAATGGAGGCAGTTGATTTAGAGACTAGAAAAGTAAGTAATGTAAGACCAGGACATGCAGACCTGGTAGGTTGCTTAAAATACGACTTTGAAGATGCTAGAAATGTACTTGAAAGGTCTAGTGCCAGAGAAACTGCAAGTAGAGTAGCCGTAGGTGCTATATGCAAGCAAATACTTAAAAATTTTAATGTAGAATTTACATCTCATGTAGTAAATATTGGTGGTGTAGAAGATAAAAATTTATATGAATTTGATTATATAAAGGAAAATGTAGATACTAGTCAAATAAGATGTGTAAATAAAAACCTAGAAGAAAAAATCATAGAAAGAATAGATAAAGCGAAATCAGAAGGTGATACATTAGGTGGAGTTGTAGAAATAAGAGTAAAAAATATTATTCCTGGGCTAGGTTCATATACTCAGTTTGATAAGAAAATAGATGGACAACTTGCTATGCATTTAATGGCTACTCAAGCCATAAAAGGAGTAGAAATAGGAATTGGATTTGATGTTAGCTCTTTAGCAGGGTCTTGTGTTATGGATGAAATAAGCTATGACAAAAATGAAGGTATAAAAAGAGCTACAAATAGACTAGGTGGAATAGAAGGTGGAATGACTACAGGAGAAGAGATTATAATAAGATGTGCAATGAAGCCAATACCTACATTATATAAACCATTAAATTCTATAAATATAAATACACTGGAAAGTTATAGTGCAAGTATTGAACGTTCAGATAATTGTGCTGTTCCTGCTTGCAGTGTAGTTTGTGAAAATGTAGTAGCTTTTGTTATATGTAATCACTTCCTAGAAAAAATAGGTGGAGACAACTTAAATGACTTAAAATCAAATTATAATTCATACATAAAAAGGTTAGGTGAAAGAGGATGGAAAAGATAGAAACTGCTATTTGTAGTGTAGTAATAGATAAAGATTATAAATCCTTTAATGAAGCTGTAAAATTAGTAAACTCAAATGATATAAATAAAGGTTTAATAAAAGATGATATAGATTTAAATGATATATACGACAAAGTACTTATAATAAGTGATGATAATGTATATAAACATATGATGAAAGAATTTACAAGTTCTATAAAAGCTAAGTACATATATGAATATATAGTGTCACCAGGAGAACAATCTAAATCTTTAGATGTTTATGAGGAAATAATGAACTACTGTATAAGAATAAATTTATCTAGAAAATCTTTAATATTAGCCTTAGGAGGTGGAGTAGTAGGAGACCTTGCAGGGTTTATAGCATCTACTTA
>ERZ1463036.38-NODE-38-length-29699-cov-105.088787_pt1 | contig 29699 bp, 23 predicted proteins | sample MGYA00564485_ERZ1463036 | MGnify/ENA primary metagenome ERZ1463036 (study PRJEB39244, sample SAMEA3635127) | Helicobacter pylori | study: EMG produced TPA metagenomics assembly of PRJEB11511 data set (Assembly of a 5300-year-old Helicobacter pylori... | reverse complement strand
AATATAAATAAAAAAAGTATGTGAAAAGTCACATACTTTTTTTATTTATATTATTAGTTATTTATTAGCTTTATAATAAGTATTTAAAAATCTAAATTATTGTTTTTAAGATAATCAATCCCAAAGCTATACATAGATTCTAATATAGGTATTAGCTTTTCACCAGTCTTGGTTAAACCGTATTCTACTCTTGGAGGTACAACAGGATATATCTTTCTATATATAATATTATGAGCCTCAAGGTTTCTTAATTGCTGTGTTAACATTTTTTGTGTAACGTCAGGAAGCTTTCTTCTTAACTCACTAAATCTAAGTGGATTAGCAGATAAATACCAAAGAATCAATATCTTCCATTTCCCTGAAATTATTTTATGTACTAAATTTATAGGACACGTTTCATACTTATTACAACGCTCATTCATATGGCACTGAGAATGATCTTGAACTTCTAGTTGAATTTTCATTATAACCACCTTAAATCTATAATAGTATACTTTTAGATACTATAAAACGAAAAAGTACCTACTTGTTATAAATTTTTATAACTGATACTATTATACCATTAAATGAATAAGCTATCTATTAAATAGCCCCTTTAAAAAATTAAATAAAAATATATTTATTTATAAATTATTATTATAATAATGTATATACAAAAACGTATTCACATTTGCTATAATTAAATAGCATTATAAAAAAAGGAGAAAGATTTATGAATAATATAGCAAAAATGATTGATCACACAATTTTAAAGGCTTTTGCAACTAAAGAAGATGTAAAAGTACTATGCAAGGAAGCAAAAGAGTATAACTTCTTTTCAGTATGTATAAACCCAGCAAATATAGAACTTGCAAAAAAAGAATTAGAAGGTTCAGATGTTAAGATATGTACTGTTATAGGATTCCCTTTAGGGGCTAATACATCAGAGGTTAAGGCTTTTGAAACAAAAGATGCTATAAAAAAGGGTGCAGATGAAGTAGATATGGTTATAAACATAGGAGCGCTAAAAGATAAAAATTATGACTATGTTTTAAATGACATCAAAGCAGTTGTAGATGCAGCTGATAAGAAAGCGTTAGTAAAGGTAATAATAGAAACTTGTTATTTAACTGATGAAGAAAAGAAAATAGCTTGTGAATTATCAGTTAAAGCTGGAGCTGATTTTGTAAAAACATCAACAGGATTTGGAACAGGTGGTTCAACTCCAGAAGATATAAAACTTATGAGAGAAGTTGTAGGACCTAATATAGGAGTAAAAGCTTCAGGAGGGGTTAGAAACCAAGAAGATGCTAAAGCTGTTATAGAAGCTGGATGTTCAAGAATTGGAGCTAGTGCATCTGTTGCAATTACTAAAGGTGAAGACTCACAAACAAGTGGATATTAAAAAATTTGTTGAAAAATGTTTTAAGTATACAAAAGTGGGTATACATATAAAGTAAGTATACTAGAATATTGAACTTTTAAGTATACAAAAAACAAAAATATAAATTAAGTATAGAAGGATTTTAAAAGTTAAGCTTAAAGGTATTAACTTAGAAATCTTTACTATTCAAAATATTTACTCAATATAGTAGTTCTGTAAAGCTATTTTGGGAGGAATATACAAGGAGGATACATACTATGGCAAAGTTTATGAAAACAGTAGATGGTAACACTGCTGCTGCTCATGTTGCATATGCATTTACAGATGTAGCTGCAATATACCCAATAACTCCATCATCTACGATGGCAGAAGTTGTGGACGAATGGGCTGCACAAGGAAGAAAAAATATATTTGGACAAAAGGTTAGTGTTGTAGAAATGCAATCAGAAGCAGGTGCTGCTGGAGCATTCCACGGTTCATTACAAGCTGGAGCATTAACAACTACATTCACTGCATCTCAAGGTCTATTATTAATGATACCAAATATGTATAAAGTAGCTGGAGAATTATTACCTGGAGTATTCCACGTAAGTGCTCGTGCATTAGCATCACAAGCATTATCAATATTTGGTGACCACCAAGACGTTATGTCTGCAAGACAAACAGGATGTGTATTATTAGCTTCTGGATCAGTTCAAGAAGTTGCTGATATAGCACCAGTTGCACACTTAGCTGCAATAGAAGGTAGATTACCATTTATACATTTCTTTGATGGATTTAGAACATCTCACGAAATACAAAAAGTTGAATTATTAGAAAATGAAGATTATGCTAAATTATTAAATATGGAAGCTGTTCAAGAGTTTAGAAATAGAGCTTTATCTCCAAATCACCCTGTTACTCGTGGTACAGCACAAAACCCTGATATATACTTCCAAACAAGAGAAGCTTCAAATAAATATTACAATGATATAGTAGGAATAGTTGAAAAATATATGAACCAAATGTCTGAGTTAACTGGAAGAAAACATGGATTATTTGATTACTACGGAGCAGAAGATGCTAAGTATGTAATAGTAGCTATGGGATCTGTAACAGAAGCTATAGAAGAAACTATAGATGCATTAAATGCTCAAGACGAAAAATATGGTTTAGTTAAAGTTCATTTATACAGACCTTTCTCAATGAAGCATTTCGTAGATGCAATGCCTTCAACAGTTGAAAGAATATGTGTATTAGATAGAACTAAAGAACCAGGAGCAACTGGAGAGCCATTATACCTAGATGTTAAATCAGTATACTATGGAAATGAAAATGCTCCTATGATAATAGGTGGAAGATACGGATTAGGATCAAAAGATACTACTCCTACACATATAAAAACAGTTTATGAAAACTTAAAATCAGAAAATCCTAAAGATCAATTTACATTAGGTATAGTTGATGATGTTACTAATACTTCTTTAGATTTAGCAGATGAGTTAAAAATAGCTCAAAAAGGAACTGTAAGATGTAAATTCTGGGGATTAGGTTCTGATGGTACAGTTGGAGCAAATAAACAAGCTATAAAAATAATAGGAGATAACACTGAGAAGTATGCTCAAGCTTACTTTGCATATGACTCTAAAAAATCTGGTGGTATAACAATGTCTCACTTAAGATTTGGAGATGCTCCTATAAGATCAACTTATTTAATAGACGAAGCAGATTACATTGCTTGTCATAACCAATCATATGTATATCAATATGATTTATTAAAAGGATTAAAAAAAGGTGGAGTATTCGTACTTAACACTATATGGAATGAAGCTGAGTTAAATGAACATTTACCAGCAGCTATGAAAAACTATATAGCTAAAAATGATATCCAATTCTATACAGTAAACGGTACTAAGTTAGGACAAGAAATAGGACTTGGAAACAGAATAAACATGATAATGCAATCTGCATTCTTCAAGTTAGCTCAAATAATACCAGAAGCTGATGCTGTAGAATACTTAAAAGATTCTATAAAGAAAGCTTACGGTAAAAAAGGTGAAAAAATAGTTAACATGAACTACAAAGCTGTTGAAGCAGGTATGAACTCTTTAGTTAAAGTTAATGTACCAGCTGAATGGGCAGATGCTAAAGAAGAAAGCAAAACAGAAGTAAATGAACCAGATTTCGTAAAAAATATAGTAAGACCTATGAATGCACAAGAAGGTGACAATTTACCAGTAAGTACATTCAATGGAGTAGAAGATGGTACATTCCCATGTGGATTAGCTGCATACGAAAAAAGAGGAGTAGCAGTAAATGTTCCAGAATGGATAGTTGATAACTGTATACAATGTAACCAATGTGCTTATATCTGTCCTCATGCATGTATAAGACCAGTATTAGTTAATGAAGAAGAAATGAAAAATGCTCCTGAAAAATTCGAAACTAAAAAAGCTATAGGTAAAGGATTTGAAGGATTACAATACAGAATGCAAGTAAGTCCAATGGACTGTACAGGATGTGGAAACTGTGCTGACATATGTCCAGCTAAAGAAAAAGCTTTAGTTATGAAGCCTCTTGACACTCAAGAAGCAGAAGTTGAAAACTGGGCATTTGCAGTTGATACTAAGAAAGTTTCTGTAAAAGGAGATATAATGGCTCCAACTACAGTTAAAGGAAGTCAATTTAGACAACCACTTATGGAATTCTCAGGAGCTTGTGCTGGATGTGGAGAAACTCCATACATCAAGTTAGTAACTCAATTATTCGGAGATAGAATGATGATAGCAAATGCTACTGGATGTTCTTCTATATGGGGAGGATCAGCTCCATCAACTCCATACACTGTTAACCATGAAGGTAAAGGTCCATCTTGGGCAAACTCATTATTTGAGGATAATGCAGAATATGGATACGGAATGTTCTTAGGTGTTAAACAAATGAGAGCTAAATTAGCTGAGACTATGGAAACACTAGTATCTATGGATATATGTGATGCAGCTAGAGAAGCATTCACTAATTGGTTAGAAAATAGAGAAGATAGTGAAGCATCTGTTAAAGCAAGTGAAAAAGTACTTGAAGTATTAGCAAATGCTCATAATATAGAAAATGCTGAAATAAAAGCATTAGTTGCTGAAATAGAAGCTAGAAAAGATTACTTAATCAAGAGATCTCAATGGATACTTGGAGGAGACGGATGGGCTTATGACATCGGTTACGGTGGATTAGATCACGTTCTTGCTTCTGGTGAAAATGTAAATGTATTAGTATTCGATACTGAGATATATTCTAATACAGGTGGTCAAGCATCTAAATCTACTCCAATTGCAGCAATGGCTAAGTTCGCAGCAGCAGGTAAGAGATCTAGAAAGAAAGATTTAGGTATGATGGCTATGTCTTACGGAAATGTATACGTAGCACAAGTTGGTATGGGTGCTGATAAGAACCAATTAATTAAAGCTATAGTAGAAGCTGAAAAATATGATGGACCATCATTAATAATAGCTTACTCACCATGTATATCTCATGGATTAAAAGAAGGTATGGGAAGAGCTCAAGCTAACATAGAGCAAGCTGTTAAGTGTGGATACTGGCATTTATACAGATTCAACCCAACTTTAAAAGCTGAAGGTAAGAATCCATTTACATTAGATTCTAAAGAGCCAACTGAAAGCTTCAGAGACTTCTTAATGAAACAAGTAAGATATGCTGCTATAGCTAAACAATTCCCAGATGTAGCTGAGGAATTATTCGAAGCAGCAGAACAAAGTTCAAAAGATAGATATGAAAGCTATAAGAGATTAGCTCAATATTAATCTAATTAATAGAAATAGAGAGGAGTACTCCTCTCTATTTTTTATTTTGCATTTTTTGCAATAAAAAATAGCACACAAGACAATTTATATTTTATTATTATTATTATATAATAGTATGAGTATAAATTTTTTTATTGAAAGAAGGTAAAATTTTATGTTACTAAGAGAAGTGATAGATGGCTTAGAAATATTAGATACTAAAGGTAGTTTAGATATACAAATAGATAACATTCAATATGATTCGAGAAAAGTAACAAATAATGGATTATTTATATGCGTTAAAGGTTTTACTGTTGATGGACATAAATTTATAGACAAGGCTATTGAAAATGGAGCTAAAGCATTCTTAGTAGAAGAAGATATAAATAGAGATGACGCAACTTTTATAAAAGTTAAAAATACAAGAGAAGACATGGCTAAAATAGCAGATAATTTTTACAATCATCCAAGTCAAAGATTTGATGTTATAGGGGTTACTGGAACAAATGGAAAAACTAGTATAACAACATTTTTAAATGAAATATTAACATCTGCTAATAATAAAGTAGGATTAATAGGAACAATTAAAATATTTGATGGAGATAATGAAGTTGAATCAAATTCTACAACTCCAGAAAGCGTTGATTTACAAAATTACTTTAATCAAATGATAGATAATGGATGTAAATACTGTGCAATGGAAGTTTCATCTCATGCACTAGCATTAAATAGAGTTGCACAAACTAAATATAAAGTAGGGGTATTTACTAACTTAACACCAGATCACTTAGATTTCCATAAAGATTTAGAAGACTATAGAAAAGCTAAAGAAAAATTATTTTATATGACAACAAATGCTAATATAATAAATATTGATGATAAAGGTGGACAAGATATTTATAAAAATATAAAAGATTTAGATGTAAAATGTTATTCATATGGAATAGAAAATAAAGCTGATTTTATGGCAAAAGACATAAAAATAGAAGCTAGAGGAGTTTCATATAAACTAATAACTCCAACATATGAAGAAGATGTGTTTGTACCTGTACCAGGTAAATTTACAGTTTACAATACATTAGCAGTTATAGCAACTTGCTATGCATTAGGAATAGATAAAGATGTTGTTATAAATGGATTAAAAAGCACAGGTGGTGTAGCTGGTAGATTTGAAGCTATATCAAATGACACAGGTATAAGTGTAATAGTTGATTATGCTCATACTCCAGATGCGTTAGAAAATGTAATAAAAACAGCAAGAGAATTTGCTAAAAACAAAATAATAACAGTATTTGGATGTGGTGGAGATAGAGATACTACAAAAAGACCTTTAATGGGAGATATAGCTCAAAAGTATTCAGATATATGTATAGTAACATCTGATAATCCTAGAACAGAAGATCCTAAACTTATAATAGATGATATATTAAAAGGTTTAGATAAATCTAAAGAAAATTATAAAGTTGTAGAAGATAGAAAAGAAGCTATAAAAACTGCTATAGAAATTGCAGAAAAGGATGATGTAATATTAATAGCTGGTAAGGGTCATGAAAACTATCAAATAATAGGTAAAGTTAAACATCATTTTGATGATAAAGAAATAGCAAATGAATTTTTAAATATGAAATAATAAAAAAATCAGTAAGGTGAATTTTCACTTTACTGATTTTTTATTATATTAAACGTTAAATCTGAATAATATAACATCTCCATCTTTAACTATATATTCTTTACCTTCAAGTCTAACTAATCCTTTATCTTTTGCAGCAGTCATAGTTCCAACTTGAACTAAATCATCAAATGCTATAGTTTCTGCTCTTATGAAACCTCTTTCTATATCAGAGTGTATCTTACCACCAGCTTGAGGAGCTTTAGTACCAACTTTTATAGTCCAAGCTCTAACCTCTTGAGGTCCAGCTGTTAAGTAAGATATTAATCCAAGTAATGCATATGAAGATTTTATAAGTTTATCAAGTCCTGATTGCTCAAGTCCTAATGTCTCTAAGAATTCTTTCTTTTCTTCATCAGTGTCAAGTTCAGCTATTTCAGCTTCTATTTGAGCACATACAACAACAACTTCAGCATTTTCAGTTGCAGCGAATTCTCTAACTTTATTAACATATTCATTATTTTCAGCTTCATCAGCCAAATCATCTTCACTAACATTAGTAGCATAAATTACTGGTTTAGAAGTAAGTAAATTTAATGAATTAACAAATGTTTGTTGTTCTTCAGTAAATTCCATAGTTCTAACACATTTGCTATCTTCTAAAGTAGCCATTATTTCTTTTAAGAATTCAAGTTCAGAAGCTAAACTTTTATCAGCTTTAGCAGCTTTTTGAGTTTTTTGTATTCTTCTTTCTAATATTTCTATATCAGAGAAAATTAACTCTAAGTTTATAGTTTCTATATCTCTTAAAGGATCTACAGAACCATCAACATGTACAACGTTAGGATCTTCAAAGCATCTAACAACGTGTACTATTGCATCAACCTCTCTTATATGAGATAAGAATTTATTTCCAAGACCCTCACCTTTAGAAGCACCTCTAACTAAACCTGCTATATCACAAAATTCTATAGCAGTAGGTACAATCTTTTTAGAGTCATATAATTGTCTTAATTGCTCTAATCTTTCATCTGGAACAGCTACAACACCTACGTTAGGCTCTATTGTACAGAAAGGGTAGTTAGCAGACTCCGCACCTGCTTGAGTTATCGCATTAAATAGTGTACTTTTACCTACATTTGGTAAACCAACTATACCTAATTTCATATTATATCTTCCTCTCTTCTTAAGTCTCGTATTTATTTTAATTTAGACATACATTCTAATTATACATCATATATATTGGTGATGCAAACTATACTTTTGATGGAGATGATTTAATGGGAATACCAATGTGCTTTGGTATATTATTAGGATTGAGTATTATATTTGATGGGTATATGGAAAATATATTTATTATAGCTGCGACAATTGTAATTTATACTTATTTTGTATATTATGAAAATCACTATAAAAATGTTTTAGTGGGGCTCTTGATATCTTTTTTTATTATTAATATATCTTTAGTATTATTTGTAAAAGATGATATAGAATCTAATATTACAGATATAGGAGATACTCAAGAAGAAACTTTAGTTATGCTTTTATATGATGGAGAAGAAAGAAATTACAATCTAAGCGAAAGGACTAATGAGATTTATTTTGAGCAAAAGTATAAATCATATATAAATGTTTTATATAATTTATATAAATATAAAGGTTATTATGAAAGCTTGGGATCAAGTGATTTCAAAGATACAGCAAATGAGATATCAGTAGGGTTAAGAGAAAAGTTAGGTAATAAATATAAAGTAGTTAACTCATATATGTATACTAAACCATATTTTGAAAATTCTTTAAAAGAAGTTATATCATTAGGCTATAAAGATATAGTATTGTGTCCGATGTTTATAACAGAGGGTAAAGACTTTGAAGTATTTAAAAGTAGGTTGCAAAAGATGGAACTTAGTAAATATGGAATAAATGTAGAGTTAACAGATGTATTTTATAAATCAAATAATTTAGCAAAATCGTATAAAAATGAAATTTTAGGAAATATAGAAAATAAAGACTTAGATGCAGGTGTGTTATTAATAGGGTTAGAAGATGAAAATAATTTAGAACAAGATATTATTTTTAGAGAAAAAATAAAATATTACATAGAGAAAGAAAAAAATACAGAAATTCAAATAAAATTACCTCTTTTAGAAAATAATAAAAACGATATAATAAAATCTGGAGAGCAACTTCTAGAATTTGGAATAGATGTATTACATGTAGTAATTCCTACCTGCACAATTGACAATATGTATAATAAAAACTTAGTTGAAAGTATACTCCAAGAATTAGATACTTCTGAAGTTAAATTTCATTATATAGACCCAAAAGATAAAGTCAAAATATTAATTGAAGAAATATATACTCAAATATCATTAATAAAAAAATAGGAGGATAATATGGATAGCATAAAGAAAATAAATTTGCATGATAATATAAATTTAACTTTAATACAGTCTAAAAAATTTAAAACAAATTTAGTTAGTGTGTACATACAAAGAATATTAGACAAAAATGAAGTTACAAAAAATGCATTGATACCAAATATGATAACAAATTCAAGTAATAAATATAAAACTTTAAGAGATATATCTAATAAGTTAGAGGATTTATATGGAGCATCTATTCTTGCGGATACAAGCAAAAGAGGAGAGCGACAAGTTCTTAATATAAAATTAGTAACAACTAATGAACAATATTTAGATGAACCTATATTTACAGATGCTATAGAATTTTTAAATGAAATAATAAATAATCCATTAATAGAAGATGGTGGATTTAGTGAGAAATATCTTAAGTTAGAAAAACAAAATTTAGCTGAAAGAATTAAAGCAAAAATAAATGATAAAGGAAGATTTGCACTTGAAAGATGTTTTGAAGAAATGTGCAAAGATGAAAGATTTAGTATAAGTGAACAAGGATATATAGAAGACATAGAATCTATAACTGGAAAAGAGTTATATGACCATTATAAAAATATTTTAAAAACATCACCTATAGATATAGTTGTAGAAGGAGAATTTGATGAAAAAAAGGTTATAGAAATTATTAAAGATAAATTTAAATTTGAAAGAGATACTATATTAACTATACCTAGAGAAGAGTATAAAAAACAAGTTGACTCAGTAAAGACTATAGTTGATAAGATGGATATAACTCAAGGTAAACTAGTTATGGGTTATAGAACAAATATAGATTTTGCAGATTATAAAAATTACTACTCATTAATAGTAGGATGTAACATATTAGGTGGTGGGCCTCACTCTAAGATGTTTATGAACATAAGAGAAAAAGAAAGCTTATGCTATTATATATATTCATCTGTAGAAAAATATAAGGGTATACTTTATATATCATCAGGTATAGAAACTCAAAACTATGACAAAACAACGGATTTAATAAGAAAACAAATAGAAAGTATAGTAGAAGGAAATATAACAGATGAAGAACTTGAAAATAGCAAGATATCACTTATAAGTTCTATGAGAGCTTTAACAGATAGTATAGGTGGGCTATCTGATTTTAAATTTGCTCAAGATATAAGTAAAACAAATTTAGATATAGAAGATATTATAAATTATATAGACAAAGTAACTAAAGAAGAAATAGTTAATAGTTTTAAAAAGCTACAACTAGATACTATTTACTTCTTAAGAAACTAGGAGGACTATATGGAAAAGATAGTTAATGATATATTAAAAGAAGAAGTTTATTATGAAAAATTGCAAAATGGACTTGATGTATATTTCATGCCTAAAAAAGGATTTACAAAAAAGTTTGCAGTATTAGCTACTAATTATGGATCTAATGATTTGGAATTTATTCCTATAAATGAAAAAGATAAGCTTAGAGTAAATGAAGGAATAGCACATTTTTTAGAGCATAAAATGTTTGAACAACCAGGTGGAGGAAATGCATTTGATAAATTTTCTAAATTAGGAGCTAGTGCAAATGCATACACAAATTTCACTATGACTGCTTATTTATTTTCATGTACTGACAATTTTTATGAAAGTTTAGAGCATTTAATAGATTATGTACAGACTCCATACTTTACTGAGGAAAATGTTGAAAAAGAAAAGGGGATAATTGAACAAGAAATAAAAATGTATAATGATGATCCAGATTGGAATGTATATTTTAACTGCTTGAAAGCTATGTATGTAAATTATCCAGTTAAAGTTGATATAGCAGGGACTGTGGAAAGTATATATAAAATTACAAAAGATGAGTTATATACATGTTATAATACTTTTTATAACCCGGGAAATATGACTTTATTTGTTGTAGGAGATGTTGAAGCAGATAAAGTTATAGAAATTGCAAGAAAAAGTAATAATTATGACATTGAAAAGCTTACAACAGACATAAAGAGATTTTATCCTGAAGAACCAAGTACTGTTAATCAAAAAGAAATAGTTGCAAAGTTTCCAATATCTATGTCTATGTTTAATATAGGATTTAAAGATAGTAATGTAGGGATAAAAGGTAAAGAACTATTGAGAAAAGAAGTTGTCACAGAAATATTATTAGATATGATCTTAAAAAGAGGTAGTGAAGCCTTTGAAGAATTATATATGAAAGGTTTAATTAATGATAACTTTGGATGTGGGTTTACATCTCAAATTGATTATGGATATACAATTATAGGAGGGGAATCTAATAGTCCTAGAGAGGTAAAGGATATAATAATAAAATATATAAATAAGTACCAAAAAGAAGGATTATCAAAATTAGATTTTAATAGGGTTAAAAAGAAAAAAATAGGACAATTTTTAAAGTGCTTTGATTCAGTAAACTTTATAGCAAATAACTTCATAGCATATAAGTTTAAAGATATAAATCTACTTGATTATTTAGAAGTTATAAAAGAAATTGAGTTTAAAGAAGTTGAAGAAAGATTAAAAAATCATTTAAGAGAAGAAAGTTGTGTAATATCTATAGTGGAGCCTAAATAGATAAAAAGTGCTAAAAATTTAGCACTTTTTTTATATAAAAAATAAAGTAAATTGATGGTTAATGGGTAATATGGTATTATTTAGTTTATAATAAAGGAGGGAATAGCTAAATGATAGATATACATTGCCATATATTGCCAAATGTTGATGATGGCTCTAAAAGCTTAGAGGAATCAATCGAAATGGCTAAAATAGCAGAAAGTGAAGGTATAAAAAAGATAGTTAACACATCTCACTATCATCCTGATTTCAAATTTAAAAAGGGTGAAGAATTAATTGAAATTCTTAAAAATTTTAATGATACATTAAAAACTCAAGGTATAGATGTGGAAGTTGTATTAGGAAATGAATTGTATTATACATATAATTTGATTGAAAATTTTGATCAATTAGATTTTTATAGTTTAAACAATAGTAAATATATACTTATTGAGTTTTCACCAAATAATTTTCCAAATAATTTAGTTGATATAGTATATGAGATAAGATTGAGAAAGTATATACCTATATTAGCTCATGTAGAAAGATATCCTAAAATACAAGATGATCCTAATATAATTTATGACTGTATAAATGAAGGTGCTTTAATACAAATTAATGCATCTAGTGTAGTAGGTAAAAATGGAGTTGAAGCTAAAAAAACTACTAAAATACTTTTAGATAATGATATGGTTCATTTTATAGCTACAGACGCACATAGTAGTACAAAGAGAAGACCTTTAATAAAAGAAACTTATGATTATATAAGCAAGTTGTATGGAGAAGATATTTCTCAAAAGCTGTTTTTAGAAAATCAAGAATATATTTTAAGCAATAAGGATTTAGATTTTATAAATCCTAAAAAGTATGTAGAGAAAAAGAGTTTATTTAAAAGATTATTTAAAAGGTAGGAATTAAATATGGATAGAGTTGCATTTACTATATTTGGAATAGATGTAATGTGGTATGGAATACTTATGGCCACAGGTATGATTTTAGGAACTCTAATAGCTATAAAAGAAGCTAAAAGAGTAGGTATAAAAGAAGATTATATATTAGATTTAGCTATAATTGCTATACCAGCTGGATTGATATGTGCGAGATTGTATTATGTTTTATTTAATTGGGGATATTATTCTAATAACCCATCACAGATATTAAACTTCAGAGGTGGAGGGATGGCTATACATGGAGCCTTAATAGGTGGAGTACTAGCTGGATATATATTCTCAAGATATAAAAAGTTAGATTTTTTCAAGTTAGCAGATACTGTAATGCTAGGTATGCCTTTAGCTCAATCGATAGGAAGATGGGGAAACTTTATAAATCAAGAAGCTCATGGAGGTCCTACTAATTTACCTTGGGGAATAATGGTAAATGGTGTAAAAGTTCATCCAACTTTTTTATATGAATCTATATGGGATTTTGGTATATTTGTATTTTTATGGATATTTAGAAAAAAGAAATCTTATGAAGGTCAGGTTATAGTTTTATATGCTATACTATACTCTCTAGGCCGCTTTTTTATAGAAGGGCTTAGAACTGATAGCCTTATGATAGGACCATTTAGAATGGCCCAAGTTATAAGTTTAGTAGGAATAATAGGTGGTATAGTAGTTCATATGTATTTATCAAATAAAAATAAAAAGAAATAATTGACACTAAGGAGCGATAAAATATGGAATTTCATCACGTATCAGTACTCTTAAATGAGTGTATTGATAATTTAAACATAAAACCAGATGGTGTATATGTAGATTGTACAATGGGTGGAGCTGGACACTCTAAGGAGATAGTAAAAAGATTATCTAAAGATGGATTATTTATTGGATTTGACCAAGATATAAATGCAATAAATACAGCTAAAGAAAGATTAAGTGAATATAGTGATAGAGTAAAATTTGTTCATAGTAATTTTCAAAATTTAAAAGAAGAGTTAGAAAAATTAGGTATATACAAAATAGATGGAGTACTTGCGGATTTAGGAGTTTCATCACATCAATTAGATGAAGCAGATAGAGGATTTTCTTATATGCAAGATGCTCCATTAGATATGAGAATGGATATAAGATGCAATTTTTCAGCTTATGATGTAGTAAATACATATAGTGAAGAAGAATTAGCTAAAATAATAAAAGATTATGGTGAAGATAACTGGGCAAAGCGTATAGCTAAATTTATAGTAGATGAAAGAAAAGAAAAGCCTATAGAAACTACAGGTGAATTAGTTGATATAATAAAAAAAGCTATACCAAAAAAAGCTAGAATAGATGGACCTCATCCAGCTAAAAGAACTTTCCAAGCTATAAGAATTGAAGTAAATAACGAATTAGGTGTTATAACTGAGATGATAGATGATGCAGCATCAATAATGAATGAGGGTGGTAGAATATGTATAATAACATTCCATTCATTAGAAGACAGAATTGTAAAAAATGAATTTAGAGATTTAGCTACAGATTGTATATGCCCATCTCATTTACCTATATGCCAATGTGATAAACAAGCTTTAGTAAAAGTTATAACTAGAAAACCTATATTACCTACAGATAAAGAAATAGAAGAAAACCCAAGATCAAGAAGTGCAAAATTGAGGGTTGCTGAAAGAATATAAAAGTCTAAGCGAGAGCTTAGGCTTTTTTGTTTTTTATTGAATTAATTTTGTATTAATCCTTAAAAGGAAGCAGTATTAAAAAGTTAAATATAAATATTATATAACTATTTTTATAAAATTTTTAAGGAGATATATTATGAAAAGAAAAAATAAAAAAAAAGATAAAAATGAATATAGAAAAAACAAAAAGAATAATTATAAGAGGATAGTATTAAAAAAGTTACTAAAGTGTACTTTCAAAATAAGTTGTATATCATTTGTTTTTATTGTTATTTTAGGGTGTATGTATGGTTACAGTGAAGTATCTAAACTCAAATACGAAATAGGGGAATTAGAATCTAAATTACATAAAAAAACTATAGAAAGAGATAACATACAAGTTGAAGTAGATTTACTTACTAGAAGCAAAGATATAGAAAAAAAAGCTAATGAAGAATTGGGAATGGATTATCCAAAAGAAAATCAAATTAAGTATATAGAAGTATCTAAGTAGGAGGGAGTTAGTTGAGTAATATAAAAAAGTTGAGTAAAAAAAGATTAGTGGTCGTTTTAATTTTAGCATGTACAGTATTTTTTGTTTTAGTATTTAGAACGGGGTATCTACAAATAGTAAAAGGAGATTGGTTAACTCAAAAAGCTCTAGATCAACAAACAAGAGATATACCTATAGAACCAAAAAGAGGAACTATATATGATAGAAATATGAAAGAGTTAGCTGTAAGTGTCACAAAGTATACAGTTTGGGCAAAACCAGTGGAAGTAAAAGAAAAAGAAAAAGCGGCTAAAGTTATTTCTGAGTTAATAGAAGAAGAATATGAAGATACATTAAAATTATTAAAAAGAAAAGATATGGCATTAGTTAAAATTAAAAGATGGATAGATGATGAAGCAGCAGCAAAAATAAGAGATGCTAAATTACCTGGTATATGGGTTGCTGAAGATAATCAAAGATATTATCCTTATGGAAATTTTGCTCCTTATGTGTTAGGACATACTTCAGATGATTCAACTGGAATAGCTGGCATAGAAATGGAATATGATAAGCATTTAAAAGGACAGCCAGGAAGACTCATTGTTAGTACTGATGCATCTGGAAGAGAAATACCTCATGGTATGGAAAAATATTATGAACCGGTTCAAGGAAATGGTTTAGTATTAACTATAGATGAAGTAATACAACATTATACAGAAAAAGCAGTTCAAAAGGCATATGAACTAAATAATGCAAAAAGAGTTACAGCTATAGCTATAGACCCGAAAACTGGAGATGTATTATCTATGGCATCTAAGCCAGATTATGACCCTAATCAGTCTAGAACTCCTATATACCCATACTACGAAGAAGAGCTTGAAAAATATAAAGATAAAGATAAAATAAAAGGATATTTCTCAATGTGGAGAAACCCAGCAGTAAGTGATACATATGAGCCTGGATCTACATTTAAACTTATAACATCAGCTACAGCTTTAGAAGAAGGTGTAATAAAGGAAGGTGAAAAATTTGTATGTACAGGAAGTATTACAATAGGAGGACAAAAAATAAAATGTTGGAGACATTATAGACCACATGGAGAGCAAGAATTTAAGCAAGGTGTCCAAAACTCTTGCAACCCAGTATTTGTTGAATTAGGTAAGCGTTTAGGAGTTTCAAAACTTTATGATTATATAGAATCTTTTGGATTTATGGAAACTACTAAATTAGATTTACCAGGAGAAGCTAAAGGTATATTATACAATGAGAAAAATGTTGGGCCTGTAGAGTTAGCAACTATATCGTTTGGTCAATCCATATCTGTTACACCTATGCAATTAATAACAGCTATAGGAGCTATTGCAAATGATGGTAAACTTATGCAACCAAGAATTGTTAAAGAATTAGTTGATAATCAAGGTAATATAACAGAAACTATAAAACCTAAAGTGGTTAGACAAGTAATTTCAGAGGAAACTTCAAAAAAAATGATGGAAATCGCAGAATCTGTTGTTAGTGAGGGATCAGGGAATAAGGCATATATACCTGGATATAGAATAGGTGGTAAAACAGGAACAGCTCAAAAAGTAATAGATGGAAAATATGCACAAGGTAAATATATATGTTCATTTGTAGGTATAGCTCCAACAGATGATCCTCAAATTATAGTTTTAGCTATAGTAGATGAACCTACAGGAGTTATGGCATTTGGTAGTAGTACAGCAGGTCCTATAGTAAAAGAAATAATGAATGATTCGTTAAAATACTTAGGGGTTGAACCTAAATATACTGAAGAAGAAAAGAAGGAATTTGAAAAAGAAAAAGTTAAAGTTCCTAATATAATAGATTTAAGCATAGAAGATGCATTGAAAGTATTAGAAGAAAATAAATTAAAGCCTATACAAGATGTAGATACTGAATTAAAAGGAAGTGCCAAGGTTGTAGATATATTTCCAAAACCTGGAGCAGATGTTCCTATAGATTCTGGAATAGTATTGTATACTGAGAATTAAAAGGCTTTATTGTCAATAAAAATCTTCAAAAAAACTAATATATAGTATATAATTAATGAGTTAATAGTTTAAAAGAGCAATGTATATAATTTTATATATATTGCTCTTTATTAGGATTTTAAAAGGTTTACAAAAATGTAAAATATTTGATATTCTATAAAACTATATACTTAAATATTATAAATATAGATGAATAACTGATTAAAAAGATTTATAATGTTTTAGTAGACTTATTTAGAAGGAGGTTTGAGTATGGAATCTTTATCCATAAAAGAACTAGTAGAGGCATCTAATGGGACATTGGTGCAAGGAAATGAATTAGACACAATACAAAACATAGTTATAGATAGTAGAAAAGCTACTGATGTAGATGCTTTTTTAGCTATAATAGGTGAAAATTTAGATGGGCATAATTTTATGCAATCTGCACATGAAAATGGATGTAAAACTTTTATAAAAAATAAAAGTAATGGCATAAAAATTATAAGTTCGGATATAAATTTAATAGAAGTAGAAGATACTACAAAGGCACTTGGAGATATAGCTAAGTATTATAAAGGAAAATTTAAAATACCATATATAGGTGTTACAGGAAGTGTAGGTAAGACTACAACTAAAGACATGATATATGCAGCGATTTCGACTGAATTTAATACTCTTAAAAATGAGGGGAATTTCAATAATCACATAGGAGTTCCACTTACATTATTTAATTTAAATTCTAAACACGAATGTGCAATAATAGAGATGGGTATGTCTAATTTTAATGAAATAGAGTATCTAGCAAACATAGTAAATCCAAAAATTGGTGTCATATCAAACATAGGATTATCTCATATTGAAAATTTAGGATCTCAAGATGGAATTTTAAAAGCTAAATTAGAAATCACTTCAAATTTTGATAAATCAAATACATTAATTGTAAATGGAGATGATAAATACTTAAAAAAAATATGCAAAGATGATCTTGAGTATGATTTAAAAACATTTGGATTTGACAAAAATAATGATATATATTGTACTGATTACAGCATAAGTGAAGATAGCTTGAACTTTAATTGTGTAATAGATGGTAAAGAAGAAGAAATATTTATACCTACAGTTGGTAAACACAATATTTATAATGCTATGGCATCTATACTTGTAGGACTTAGTTTAGGCATGAATCTAGAAGATATAAAAACTGGATTAAGAAACTTTAAAGCAAGTAAAATGAGATTAGATATAATAAAAAAAGATAACATAACTATAATAAATGATGCATATAATGCAAGTCCTGATTCAATGAAAGCAGCTTTAGATATTTTAGGAAGATATAAAAATAGAAGAGTTGCTATACTTGGAGATATGTTTGAGATGGGAGAACACTCAGAATATGGGCATAGACTTGTAGGAGAATATACAATTAATAATGCAGACATCTTAATCACCATAGGAAAAGATTCTAAATATATAAGTGATGAATCTATAAAGCTAGGTCTAAATAAAGGTAATGTATACCATTTTTGTAATAAAGAAACAGCAATTGAGCAATTAAGTGATATAATAAACGATGGTGATGTAGTTTTAGTAAAAGCTTCTAGAGGTATGCAACTAGAAAATATAGTGCAATATTTAAACAATTAGATAACATCTAAGAAACAGCCAACAAGGGAGAGGAGTTATATTATGTTAGGAATAACAGAACTTACGTATACGGCAATGATTTCATTTCTTATAGTAATTATACTAGGTCCGATATTTATACCAATGTTAACTAAATTTAAATTCGGTCAAACTGTAAGAGATGACGGTCCGCAAACACATTTACAAAAAAATGGAACACCTACTATGGGTGGAATAATGATGATAGTAGCTATATTAGTTACAGTTCTTACTAGAACAAAAATAAGTTCAGACATGACTATGGGTCTTTTATGTATATTAGGATTTGGATTTGTAGGATTTGTAGACGATTTCTTAAAAATAAAATTTAAAAGATCATTAGGATTAAAAGCATATCAAAAATTATTATTACAAGTTGCATTAGCTACATTATTAGCATATTATCAATATACTAATTCACCAAGTGCGACTCAATTTATAATACCTTTTACAAATATTACATTTAACTTAGGACCATTATATGTTCCAATTATGGTATTTATAATACTTGGTACAGTAAATGCAGTTAACTTAACTGATGGACTTGATGGTTTAGCATCAGGAATAACTGTTATAGTATCTATGTTTTTTATGTTAGTTGCAGTTAGCTTTGGATATACAGATATAGCTATATTAGCAGCAGCAACTATAGGAGCTTGTATAGGATTTTTAGGATTTAACTCTTATCCAGCAAGAGTATTTATGGGAGATACAGGTTCTATGGCATTAGGAGGTGCTGTTATATCATTTGCAGTACTGACAAATAATGTTCTTATAATACCTATCGTTGGAGGAATTTATTTTGCAGAGGCAATTTCAGTTATACTTCAAGTAGGGTCTTACAAATTAAGAAAGAAAAGAATATTTAAAATGGCACCAATACATCATCACTTTGAACAATGTGGATGGCCTGAAACTAAAGTTATATTTGTATTTTGGATAACATCTATAGTATTAGCTTGGATAGGTATAATAGCAGTATTCTAATTTACGGGGGTAACAACGATGGACTTAAAAAATAAAAATGTCTTACTTGTAGGACTAGCAAAGACAGGAGTATCTACTATAAAGAAATTAGATAAATTAGGTGCAAATATTATAGTAAATGATATTAAGTCAGAGGATAAATTAAAAGATATAATCAAAGAATTAGAAAATTTAGAGAGTGTAGATTATATTTTAGGAAAACATCCTGAAGATATAAATAATATAGATTTAACTATAGTATCTCCAGGAGTTCCTCTTGATTTACCTTTTATAGAGAAACTAAAAAATGCTAATATCAAGATAATTGGAGAAGTAGAATTAGCATATAAATTATCTAAAAATCCTACATTTATAGGGATAACAGGAACTAATGGAAAGACTACAACAACTAGTTTAGTTGGAGAGATATTTAAAAAGGCAAATAAAGATACATACATAGTTGGAAACATAGGAAACCCAGTTATAGATACTGTTGATTTTGCAGATGAAAATTCTTTTCTTGTAACAGAGTTAAGTAGTTTTCAATTAGAAAGTATAGAAGACTTTAAACCTAAAGTAAGTACTATTATAAACATAACAGAGGATCATTTAAATAGACATCATACTATGGAAAATTATATAAATGCAAAAGCAAGAATATTAGAAAATCAAGATAATAATGATTTTTGTGTTTTAAATTATGATGATTCTATAGTTAGAGAATTAGCTAAAAAGACAAATGCTAAGGTTTTATATTTCTCTCAAAAGGAAAAAGTAGAACAAGGTGCATATTTAGACGATAAAAATAATATAGTTATAGAGGTTGATGGTGAAAAATTAGTTCTTTTAAATAAAAATGAATTAAGTTTACCTGGAAATCATAACTTAGAAAATGCTATGGCGGCTATTTTAATGTCATATGTATCAAATATAGATTTAAATGTTATAAAAGATACATTAAAGACTTTTAAAGGCGTAGAGCACAGACTAGAATTTGTAACAAATAAAAATGGAATAATGTTTGTAAATGATTCTAAAGGAACTAATCCAGATTCTACTATAAAAGCTATAACTTCATATGAAAGACCTATAGTTTTAATAGCTGGAGGGATGGATAAACAAAGTGATTTTACAGAAATGATGAAATGCGCAACTAAAAATGTTAAGTCATTAGTATTACTAGGAGAGACTGCAGATAAAATAGAATTAAGTGCAAAAGAACAAGGTATTACTAATATAGTGAAGGTTAGTGATATGAAAGAAGCTGTTAACAAAGCTTATGCACTAGCTGAATCAGGAGATGTAGTTTTATTATCACCAGCTTGTGCAAGTTGGGATATGTATCCAAACTTCGAGGCAAGAGGATTAGACTTCAAAGAAAATATATATAAATTATAGATATATAAGGGAATGGAGGTAGGTCTAATTAATGCCTAAAGAGATAAAAAAACGTGTTAGTAGGGGGATAAAGACAGATTTTGATAATGTTGTGTTTTATACAACTATGTTATTAGTATTTATAGGAATCATAATGGTGTTTAGTGCTAGTTTTATACAATCTACATTTAAACTAGATGATTCCTATTATTTTTTAAAAAGAAATTTAATTTATTCAACACTAGGATTTATTGCAATGATTTTTACATCTAAAATAGAATATAGATTTTGGTATAAAAACGCTAAAAAGTTAGGGATAATTGTTATTATATTATTAATTTTAGTGCTTTCTCCATTAGGAACATCTTTAAACGGAGCTCAAAGATGGTTAGGATTTGGAGGATTAACTATTCAACCAGCGGAGTTAGCTAAGTTTGCTACTATAATAATAACAGCTAAATTAATAGAATTAAAATATGATAAAATTAAGTCATTAACAAAAGGAGTTATACCACTTCTTATAATACCTGGGATTTTCTTTACATTAATAATACTTCAACCAAATCTATCTACTGCTGGGACAGTAGTTTTAGTTGCATTTGTAATGATATTTGTAGCTGGAATGGATATGAAGATTGTATATAGTATGTTTGGAGCGGGAGTTGCACTATTTATTGTAATGGTTTTAGCAGCACCATATAGACTTGCTCGTGTTACGTCTTTTCTAGACCCATTCAAAGACCCATTAGGAGCTGGATATCAAGTTATACAAGGATTATATGCGTTAGGATCAGGTGGTTTGTTTGGACTTGGACTTGGAAAGAGTAGGCAGAAATATTTTTACATACCAGAACCACAAAATGACTTTATATTTGCAATAATAGGAGAAGAACTAGGGCTTATAGGATGTGCTATAGTTATAATGTTATTTGTATTTTTAGTTTATAGATGTATAAGAATTGCAATTAAATGTCCTGATGTATTTTCATGTATGCTAGTTGTGGGTATAGGAGGGCAAATTGGTATTCAGGCAGCACTAAATATTGCTGTTGCTACATCATCAATGCCTGTTACGGGAGTTGCATTACCTTTTATAAGTTATGGAGGCACCTCTCTTATAATATTCATGGCAGCAGTAGGGATAGTACTTAATGTCTCTAAGCATGTAAAAATGAATTAGACAGGAGATGAAATAATGAAAGTTTTATTATCTGGCGGAGGAACAGGAGGTCACGTTTATCCTGCAATAGCCATAGCAAATAGAATAAAAGAAGAAAATCCAGATGCTGAGATAGTTTTTGTTGGAACTGAAAAAGGAATAGAATCTGAAATAGTTCCTAAGTATGGGTATGAATTAAAGACAGTTACAGTACAAGGATTTAAAAGAAAAATAGATTTTGATAATGTAAAAAGAATTTTTAAGTTATTTAAAGGATTAGAACAATCAAGAAAAATTGTTAAAACATTTAAACCGGATATAGTTATAGGAACAGGTGGATATGTTAGTGGTCCTGTATTATTTAACTCATCAATGAAAAAAGTTCCTACAATAATTCATGAGCAAAACTCTTTCCCTGGAGTAACTAATAAAATTTTGGCAAAGATGGTAACTAAAGTATTAACAAGTTTTGAAGATTCTCATTGTAGGTTTCCTGAAGAAACTAGAAATAAGTTAGTGCTTACAGGTAATCCAGTTAGAAAAGAAATATTGGTATCTAAAAAAGGTAATTCAAGAAGAAAGTTAGGAATACAAGAAGATAAAAAAATGGTTTTATGTTATGGTGGAAGTGGAGGATCAAGAAAAATAAATGATTCAATGAAGCTAGTAATAAGAAACCTTGTTAATGAAGATGCTGCGTTTATATATGCAACAGGTAAAAATTTCTATGAAGGATTTATGAAGGATATAAGCGATCTAGATTTAAAACCATATCAAAAAGTTGTACCTTACCTTGAAGATATGGCAAGTGCATTAGCAGCGTGTGATTTAGTTATAGGAAGCGCAGGAGCTATATCTTTAGCAGAAATAACAGCTTTAGGAAAGCCTTCTATAATAATACCAAAAGCATATACAGCAGAAAATCACCAAGAATATAATGCAAAGAGTGTAGAAAGTAAAGGTGCTGGTATTGCTATATTAGAAAAAAATCTTACTCCTGAATCATTAAATGAAACAGTATTTAAATTATTAGGAGATAGAGATTTATTAATTGATATGTCTAATGCAAGTAGAGAAATAGGAAAACCAGAGGCTATAGATTTAATATATAAAGAAGTTATGGAAGTTTACAACAGAAATAATAAGAATAATAAAAAAGAAGAAAAATTACAAACAAAGAACGATAATAAAAAAGAAGATGAGCCTAAAGAAGTTAAAACTATAGGAATAAAAAATAAAAAGTAACATATTTCCCCCCTGGGACATAGTATTAAAAATATAAGAAGTTATATTTTGCCTTAAATACTTGCTGCTAGGGGGGAATAATTTTGTCAAAGTATATAATTAATGGAGGCAATAAAGTAGAAGGTAGACTGTCTATAAGAGGAGCTAAAAATTCTGTATTGCCTATAATGGCTGCAGCCATATTAAATGAATCTAAGAGCATAATAAATAATATTCCAAACATATCAGATGTTCATGTAATGATAGATATTTTAAAAAGTATAGGATGTAAAGCAGAGTATGAAGATTCAACTTTATATTTAGATAGTTCTAATATAGATATTACTAGTGTTAAAGAAGAATATATGAAGATGTTAAGATCATCTATAATTGTTATGGGAGCTATGATTGGAAGATTTAATGATATAAGCATAAGTTATCCAGGAGGGTGTTCTATAGGTGCTAGACCAATAGATTTACATTTAGATGCATTAAAAACACTAGGGGTAAAAATTACAGAAGAAAATGGATATATATACTGTCACAGAGATAATTTAATTGGAAGTACTATAAACTTACAATTTCCTAGTGTTGGGGCAACAGAAAATGCAATACTTGCAGCTGTTAAAGCAAAAGGCACAACTATAATAAATAATGCTGCTAAAGAGCCTGAGATTGAAGACTTACAAGAATTTTTAAATTCTATGGGAGCAAAAGTTAATGGTGCTGGTACTAGCTGTATTCAAATTGAAGGAGTAGATAAACTACACTCAGTAAATCATACAATAATTCCTGATAGAATTGCTATAGGAACTTATATGATAGCTAGTGCTATAACAGGTGGTAATTTAGAGGTAGACAAAGTTATAAAAGCTCATATGGATCCTATAGTTAAAAAATTAGAAGAAGCAGGTTGTATTATAGAGTATAAAAATAAAGGATTAATAATGAGTCCACCTAAAAAGATAATACCAATAGATATTGTAAAAACATCTCCACATCCTGGATTCCCAACAGATATGCAATCCCAATTAATGACATTGCTTTGCTTAGGAAAAGGGACTAGTATATTTCATGAAACTATTTTTGAAAATAGATTTATGCACTGTGGTGAACTTATAAAGATGGGAGCTAATATAATTAATATAACTGAGAATATTTGTATGGTAAAAGGCGTTGATGTTCTTACTGGAGAGAAAGTAAAAGCAATGGATTTAAGAGGAGGAGCAGCTTTAGTGCTTGCAGGTTTAGTAGCAGAAGGGACAACTGAAGTTTCTAGTATAAATTATATAGAAAGAGGATATGAAGATTTTGAGTTTATATTAAGAAATCTTGGAGCAGATATTGAAAAAATATAAGGTATATTAAAAAGAAGTCGAATTAGGTAATGCTATTACGATTTCTTTTTTTGCATTTTTTGCATTATATAAAATAAATTGAGAGGGAAAATTCAAAGTTAGTAGTATCTTATATATTAAGAATTTAATATATAACACTTAAATAATAAACTAAGGAGTAAAATTAAAATTATACAAAAGGTGGGGGCATATGAGAAAAAGTAGATATAGAATAAATAAAAGAGGCAAGATAACTATATATAGCTTTATATTATTGATCATATTATTAATATATATTTGTATAAGTAGTAGTATATTTGATTTAAGTGAAGTAATTTTAAAGGGAAATGATAAAATAGTTAAAAATGATATAATAAAGATATCATCAATAAAAATAGGTAATAATTTATTCCAATATAATATGAATGAAATAGAAAAAAATATACTTAAGAATCCTTATATTAATTATGTAAAGGTAAGCAGAAAAATTCCAAATAAACTGATAATAGAAATAAAAGAAAATACTGAAGATGCTATAATAAAGGTTGATAAAAGATATGTTTATATACAAGAAGACGGATTGATTTTGTCTGAAAAGAATGATATAACCAATAAACATATACCTATAATAAAGGGAATTGAGCTTAAAGAAAAAGATATAAATACCTTTATAAAAACAAATAATGATAATCAAGATTTATTAATAAAAACTTTAAAAATTTTAAAAGATAATAAAATGCTAAGAGAAATTAAAACCATAGATATTAAAAAAAATTATATAAATATGGAAAATACAGATGATATAAAAATAACTATGAAGTTAGATGAAAATATACAATACAATGTAAAACGATTGAATGAGATATTAATAGATTTAAAATCAAATAATATTAAAAAAGGAAATGTTAATTTGGTTAGTAAAGAACAAGCTGTGTATTCTCCTTGATATAAGGAATCATTGAAATATCCAAGTTTATATATTAATTTTTAAAAGGAATTTTGTTGGATTTATATAAATATTGAAGAAAAAGATACGATATTTATAAATTCTTATAAAAAACATACATAAAAAACTTGAATAATGTATGTATTTCAAAGTAAAATATAAAAGGTGAATATTTATGATATGGATAATTGGAGGCATTGCATAAGTTATAATAATTACATATTATATTCCAATAGCATATATAATGGCTTATGCCGTTGGTATATAAAATCAAGTTTTGACAGTAAATATAACAATATTATATTTATAACTGAAATTTTTGCAATATATTAATTGCAATGTTTTATATTATATAGGATAGAGATTAGAAAAATTTATGTATTGCTAAGTCATATTAGTGTTTAGAATAAGATTATTTGACAATTTGTTAATTATAAGCAGATATATTATATCCAATTTATCAAATAAAAAAAGAGGAAAATAAACTTTTTTGTGGAATAAGTTAGTTAAATATTAACAAAATGCTAATATAAAATGATATAATTAATACATAGATTTACTTTGAATATTAAATAAGGAGGTTTATAGATGCTAAACTTTGACGTAGAAATGGATAACTTTGCAAAAATCAAAGTAATAGGCGTAGGTGGCGGTGGAAATAACGCTGTCAATAGAATGGTTGAAGCACAACTTAAAGGTGTTGAATTTATAGCTGTTAATACAGATAAACAAGCTTTATATACATCTAAAGCTGAGCACAAGATCCAAGTTGGTGAAAAACTTACAAGGGGTCTAGGAGCAGGAGCTAACCCAGAAGTTGGGAAGAAATCTGCAGAAGAAAGTAAAGATGAAATAATAAAAGTCCTTGAAGGTGCGGATATGGTATTTGTAACTGCAGGAATGGGTGGAGGAACAGGAACAGGAGCTGCCCCAGTAGTTGCTCAATTAGCAAAAGAAATGGGTATACTTACTGTAGGAGTTGTAACTAAGCCTTTTGCATTTGAAGGTAAAGTAAGAATGAAAAATGCAGAACAAGGTATAAAAGAATTAAAAACTAAAGTTGATACTCTAATAACTATACCTAATGATAGATTATTACAAATAGTTCAAAAAAATACATCTATGCTAGAAGCTTTCTCTATAGCAGATGATGTATTAAAACAAGGTATAGAGTCAATATCTGATCTTATAGCTGCCCCTGGATTAATAAACTTAGACTTTGCAGATGTTCAGTCTATAATGAAAGAAAAAGGGCTAGCTCATATGGGAATGGGAAAAGCACAAGGTGAAAATAGAGCTATAGAAGCAGCAACTCAAGCTATACAATCACCATTATTAGAAACATCTATAAAAGGAGCTAAAGGTGTCTTACTTAATATAACGGGTGGAGCTAATCTAGGATTATTTGAAATAAATGAAGCTTCAACGTTAGTTCAAGAGTCTTGCGATTCTGAAGCCAACATAATCTTTGGAGCTACAATAAAAGAAGACTTAAAGGATGATCTTGTTATAACAGTAATAGCTACTGGATTTGAAGATGGACAAGATATGGAATTAGATTTTAATAGAAACAGTGGAATGAACCAAAATCAAGGATTTCAACAACCTAACATAAACCATAATATAGCAAGAGAAGTTCAAAGACCAGTAATGCAAGAACCAAAGAGAGAAGAAGAACCTGTTGCTAAACAAAGCGCAAGCCCATCATATATAGAAAATGATGATATGGAAATACCAACATTCCTAAGAAGAAGAAGATAATACTATCTTCTTTTTTTTTGCGATTTTTTGTTTTTTTAAATAATAAATTAATTATAATTCGACTATCAATTATGACATAAAACTCATTTAACCTAAACTATAATATAGATAAATGCTTAAAGGGGGGATGATAGTGTATGTAGAATATTATGCAATTGAGAACTTATTAATAAATTATATTATAATAAGTTGTACATCAATATTAACTAAAAATTATAATTCTAATAAAAAAAAATGGACAGGGGCAATAGTCGGAATGATATACGCTATTGCTTATTTACTTCCAAATTTAGATTTAATTTTTACACTACCCATGAAAATATTATTGATACTGACTATTGCGAAGATAAGTTTTGATTATAAAGATTTAAAAGATTATATAAGAATTTTGGTTGTATTTTATTTTGTTAATATATTTATAGCCGGAAGTTCATTTTTTATAATATATTTTACAGGGATTAGTCATATGAATATATCTTTAATAATTTTAATATCGTATATAAGTGGAATTATTCTTAAATATATTTATAAAGATATAAAGGAATTAAAATACTTAAATAGTATGAAAAAAGATATAAAAGTGTGTATAGATAAAAATGAATTAGAGCTTAGGGCTTTAATCGATACAGGGAATTTATTAAAAGATCCGATAACAAAGGACGAAGTAGTAATTATAAGTGCTAATAAATTATATGAAATTTTACCTAAAGAATTACAAAAAATAGATTTAAAAAATATTAGTATTAATACTGTTAATGATGTTATAGATGAGATTGGTGAAGATGTATACTATAGAATTAGAATTATACCTGTGAGACAAATAAATGATAAGAATTTAGTAATAGGAATAAAATCAGATTACATAGAAATAGATGGCAAAAAGATACCTAATGTTATTTTAGGTTTATCAAATTTTAAAGAGGATGGATATAGTGCTATTTTAAATCCACAACTATTAATGGGTATATAATTTTTTAAGGGGGAGAGATTGTTGAAGAAATTGATAAAATTAAAGACAAAATGTATAAGTTATTTTTTTAGAGTTTTATCCAAACTCGGTTTATTAAAACCAAAAGGGCTTTATTATTTAGGAGGTGTAAATATATTACCACCACCTCTTTCAAGTAAAGAAGAAACTGAGTTGCTTAAAAATTTAGAAAGTGATGATAGTATAAAAACTATATTGATAGAAAGAAATCTTAGATTGGTAGTTTATATATCTAGAAAATTTGAAAATACAGGAATTGATGTTGAAGATTTAATATCTATAGGAACTATAGGTTTAATAAAAGCTGTAAACACATTTAAACTAAATAAAAATATAAAATTAGCTACATATGCTTCTAGATGTATAGAAAATGAGATACTTATGTATTTAAGGAAAAATAACAAAAAAAAGTCGGAGGTATCATTTGATGAACCTTTAAACATAGATTTAGATGGAAATGAGTTGCTATTGTCTGATATATTAGGTACTGAAAATGATGAAATATATAAGGTAATAGAAGAAGAGATAGATAAAGATTTATTGGCTATGGCATTAGACAGACTATCAGATAGAGAAAAACAAATTATGGAACTTAGGTTTGGATTAGCAAGTAAAGGAGAAGAAAGAACTCAAAAAGAAGTAGCTACAATGTTAGGAATTTCCCAATCTTATATCTCGAGATTAGAGAAAAAAATAATATCTAGATTGAAAAAAGAGATGAAAAAGTTTGTTTAGCTTATAAATAATTCTACTTAGAAAGTATAAAAATATATGATATGTAAATAATTGTATAAGAAATACTTTTTAAGAGAGGACTGAGATAAAATGCAAATAAATAAAGTTGAAATCTGTGGAGTAAATACCTCTGAGTTACCAGTTCTTAAAAATAATCAAATGAAAGAACTTCTTATTAAGATAAAAGATGGAGATGAAGTTGCAAGACAAGAATTTGTAAGAGGCAATTTAAGATTAGTTTTGAGTGTCATCCAGAAGTTTAATAATAGAGGGGAAAATATCGATGATTTATTTCAAATAGGTTGTATAGGACTTATAAAAGCAATTGATAACTTTGACTTAAGTCAAAATGTAAGATTTTCAACTTATGCAGTCCCTATGATTATAGGTGAGATAAGAAGATATCTAAGGGATAATAATCCTATAAGAGTAAGTAGATCTTTAAAAGATATTGCATATAAAGCTCTTCAGGTAAGAGAAAGATTAGTAAGATCTAACTCTAAGGAACCAACTGTTTCAGAGATAGCAAAAGAGCTAGAGTTAGATGTAGAAGATGTAGTTATGGCTCTAGATGCTATACAAGATCCTATATCACTATTTGATCCTGTATATCAAGATAATGGAGATGCAATATTTGTTATGGATCAAGTTCAAGATAAAAAAGATACAGATGAAAATTGGCTACAAGAAATAGCTCTTAAGGAAGCTATAAAAAAACTAAATGGTAGAGAAAGACTAGTTTTAGATTTAAGGTTTTATAAAGGAAGAACTCAGATTGAAGTAGC
>ERZ1463036.37-NODE-37-length-30479-cov-112.853635_pt1 | contig 30479 bp, 32 predicted proteins | sample MGYA00564485_ERZ1463036 | MGnify/ENA primary metagenome ERZ1463036 (study PRJEB39244, sample SAMEA3635127) | Helicobacter pylori | study: EMG produced TPA metagenomics assembly of PRJEB11511 data set (Assembly of a 5300-year-old Helicobacter pylori... | reverse complement strand
ATCAATTGCCTTTACTAAACTTTCTCCTTTCCCATAATACTTTTTTAAATTTTTAATTCATCAAATTTGATAATATTAACATCATTAATGTCATTACAACAACAAAAACAATCAAATTATTTACCAAAAAATATTTTAAATGTTGTTGAAAATTTATATTTCGAATTATATTGTAATTTTCATCATATCCATATTTTTTTAAAATTTTTTGTCCTATATTTTCATATTATTAACTTTCACTGTAAACGCTTTTTACTCTATATCTGATTCAGATTGAGGATACTTATTTACTAATTTCCCAACTATTCGTTTATTTATATTTTGTTGTTCTAAGTATATATTTTTCAAGTTTTTATATTGGAATATGGAAAATGCTCCAAATATTAATATTACTCCTATAATAGCTATTTAAAAAATTCTCCTTATTATAGGTTCTCTTTTTAATAACTCTATCATTTTTTCATACACCTCTTTTCAAAGGTATATCCAATGCCTCTAATATTTTTTATATACTCTGGATTTGACGGATTTTCTTCAACCTTTTGTCTTAGCCTTATTATATTAACTGCTATTGTATTTTCATCTACGAAATTTCCATCAATATCCCAAAGAGCTTCTATAAGTTGTTCTTTTGTAACAATTTGACATGAATTTTCCATTAAATACTTAAGTAATTTACCTTCATTTTTACTAAGTATTATTTCATTACTACCTTTTGTAATTTTACCATCCAAGTAATTATAAATTAAATTATCACAATAAATTTAATTTTCATTTGTGAAATCACTTATTCTTTTCATAACTGCATTAACTTTTGATATTAAAACTATCAAACTAAATGGTTTTGTTATATAATCATCAGCTCCAACTTCATAACCTGTAACTATATCTACTTCTTGATCTAGAGCTGTTAACATTATTATATGTACATTACTTATACGTCTTATATACTCACAAAATTCAAATCCATCTCCATCTGGTAGTCCTATATCTGATATTATTAAATTTATTTTATTACTTTTAAATATTTCTTTAGTTTCTTTTATATTAAAGGCATTAAAAACTTTATAGCCTTCTTTTTTCAACTTAAAGCTTATTCCCCTATTTAAAGATTTATCATCTTCCAAAAGCAGTACATTTCCCATAATTACCTCCCTAATTCATATAATATATTTTACTACATAAATAACCCCTAGGTAACATTTCGTTACCCAGGGGTATAATTATTTTAATATATATTTTAATTTATTATTTAGATACATTTCCAGCTACATTTAATATGTCCCAAGTTCTAGCAAATGGTGGTGCATAACATAAATCTAGCATACCTAATTGGTTTGTAGTTAATTTACCAAATATACAAGCAGCTAATACATTAGCTCTTTGAACAGAATCTTTAAATCCTGCTACTTGTCCACCTAGTATAACTTTAGTATCTGCATCATATACAAGTTTTACATACATCTTATTTCTACCTGGATAGTAATTAGTTTGGTTAAAGTCAGATATAAACTTAGCTTTAACATTCATTCCTAACTTAGCTGCTTGAGATTCTGTAATTCCTGTTGCAGCAGCTTCCATATCCATAACTTTTATACAACTTGAACTTAAAGACCCTTGGAAACTAATATTAGCTCCAGCTAAATTTTCTCCAACTATTCTTCCTAACTTATTAGCTCCTGTTGCAAGTGGAACATATGAATCTTGTCCAGTTACTATATTTTTTATAGTAGCACAATCTCCGGCAGCATATACATCTTCTACAGAAGTTTTTCCAAACTCATCAACTATTATAGCCCCATTTTTTAGCATGTCTATATTAGTATCTTTTAAAAATGCAGTATTTGGTCTAACACCAGTAGCAACTATAACTAAATCAGCTTCATATTCCCCTTTATTAGTTATTACTTTTTCTACTTTAGTTTCTCCAACTAATTCGCTAACTATTTCTTCTAAACGTAAATCAACATTATGATTTCTTATTTCTTCTTCTAATATATCAGTTATCTCTTTATCAAATACTTGAGGTAATATTCTATCTTCTAATTGGAATACTACTACATCTTTGCCTAATTTTTTAGCAGCTTCCACAGCTTCAAGTCCTATAAATCCAGCACCTATTATAGCTACCTTTTTTATATCTTCTTTGTTCATTAATTCTTTTATTTTTATACCATCTTCTAAGCTTTTTAATGTAGATACATTTTCAAGTTTAACATTTTTAATAGGAGGTATTATGCTACTAGCTCCTGTCGCTATCATTAACTTATCGTAGTTATCTATAAATTCTTCCCCTGTATTTACATTTTTAACTTTTAATTCTTTAGATTCAGTATCAACATCTACTACTTCATGGAATATATTTAGATCAATTCCACTTTCTCTAAATTTTTCAGGTGCTCTTGCTATCATATTGTTAGGGTCATCAAAAAATCCGCCTACAAAATACGGAAGCCCACAAGCTCCAAATGATACTACATCAGTTTTTTCATAAACCACAACTTCATAATCTGGTTTCATTCTTTTTAGTTTTGCAGCGGCACTCATACCTGCAGCTACCCCACCAACTATTATAACTCTCATATTTTTTCTCCTTAAAAGTACTATATTTTGAATGTATTTTTATTTTCAATATTAAAATAAATTATATAGTATATCGTTTACCCATTTCTCAAAATATATTACCATATTTTAATTGTTTTTTCTACTTGTTTTGAAATTTTGAAATATTTATTCAATATTATTTTAATATAATAATAATTTAAATAAAAAAAGATGCCATATAATTTTTAGGGCATCTTTTTATATCTATCTAGCAGATCTCTTTGTTGGTTTTCCTTTTTTAGTTACCTTGTCACTTGCTTTTTTCGCTTTTGCTTGCTCATGACCTGGGAATATTATCTTAGGATTTTCAGAGTTTCTCTTGTATATAGTAAACTTAAATCCTATAGCTTGAACAAATTCTGCTCTTAAAGCTTCACATATAGCATTTGCAGTTTCTTTCGCATCTAATCCTGCATTTTCTAATATAGAAACTTTAACTATTTCTCTAGCTTTTAACATATCTTCTAATTGATCTAAGAAACTTTCAGTAACACCTTCTTTACCTATTTGAGTTATAGGCTTTAAAGTGTTAGCTATAGATCTTAAATATGCTCTTTGCTTTCCTTTTAACATGTGTCCACCTCTTTACGTCTTAAATTAATTTTAATTATAGAACTCAAATTCTATGTCGTATATCTTAACAGTGTCTCCATCTTCTATGCCCATTTCTCTTAGCTTATCAAATACACCTTGAGATTCCATAGATTTTTGGAAGAACTGAACAGATTCCATATCTTCAAAGTTAACAGAGTACATTATTCTTCTTAATGCTTTCCCAGTAACAACATATACTCCATCTTCTATTTCTACTTCTAATCCTTCTTCAACTTCTTCAACTAATTCTGGTCTATACATTTCTTCTTCTGATACTAACTCTACATCTTCAACTTCTTTTAATAATTGAGAAACGTAAGCTATAACATCATCTACACCTTGTCTTGTTGCAGCAGACATCTTAAATACTTTATATCCTCTTGACTCTAACTCATTTTTAAAGTTTTCAAAGTTACTTTCATCTTCCATTATATCTATTTTGTTAGCAACAACAACTTGTGGTCTAGTTGATAATTTTTCATTATATAACTTTAATTCATCATTTATTTTATCAAAGTCTTCTAAAGCATCTCTACCTTCTATACCTGATATATCAACTATGTGTATTAATACTTTAGTTCTTTCAACATGTCTTAAGAAATCATGTCCTAAACCAATACCTTCAGCAGCACCTTCTATAAGTCCTGGTATATCAGCAAGAACAAAACTATCTCCAAACTTAGTTTGAACAACACCTAAATTTGGTGTTAAAGTTGTGAAGTGATAATTAGCTATCTTTGGTTTAGCTTTAGTTACAACTGATAAGAATGTTGACTTTCCTACATTAGGGAATCCTAGTAATCCAACATCTGCTATCATTTTTAACTCTAGCGTTATCCACTTTTCTTCTCCATCAGTTCCTGATTTTGCAAATGCAGGAGCTTGTCTTATTGCGTTTGCAAAATGTTGGTTTCCTCTTCCGCCTCTTCCACCTTTTGCAACTATAGCTTCATCTCCGTCTTCTTTTAAGTCAGCTATTACAAGACCTGTAGCTTCGTCTCTTATTATTGTTCCTGGAGGTACTAATAAAACTAAGTCTTCACCATTTTTACCAGCTTGTCTTTTCTTAGTTCCATCTCCACCTGATGGTGCAGAATATTTAGTTTGGTATTTAAAATCCATTAAAGTTCTTAACCCTGAATCAACCTTAAATATTATACTTCCTCCACGGCCTCCGTCTCCACCGTCTGGACCTCCTGCTGGAACATATTTTTCTTTTCTAAAAGATACTGATCCGTTACCACCATTTCCAGCTTTAACAAATATCCTAGCCTTATCTATAAACATAATTATTCACCTTCTTTTTTAAAGCTTTTTATTTATATTTGCCATAATCTATAATATAAATTCCATGCGCGCTATATTTCAAACTAAATTAATACTAAAAAAATATTTAATATTAATTATTATATTTAAAAAAGGAGTGTATGAACACTCCTTTTTTTAGTATATTACTCAGCAACTGGGTATACACTTACTTTCTTTCTTTTCTTGTCTTTTCTTTCGAATTTAACAGCACCGTCAACTAATGCAAATAAAGTGTCATCTCCACCTTTACCTACGTTAGTTCCTGGATGTATTTTAGTTCCTCTTTGTCTAACTATTATACTTCCAGCAGTTACAACTTGCCCGTCGAATCTCTTAACACCTAATCTCTTAGATATAGAATCTCTACCGTTCTTAGAAGATCCTACCCCTTTCTTAGATGCAAGTAATTGTAAGTTCATTTTTAACATTCTGGAGTCACCTCCTACTTTTTTAGAATTTTTATATTTTTTGGGTATTCCCTTTTAATTTCATTAATTGCTAATTGAAAATGTTGTAATAATAATTGAGCTTCATCTAGATATTTATCTTTGACAATACACTCAATATGACCTTCTTGTCCTATCACTTTTTCAAATTCAATTTTTTTAAGTACACTTAAAGAATTTATAACTGATAAAGCATTGGATGTAACAGCTGCACATACAATATCAGAACCTAGTTCTGCATAATCAGCATGTCCCTTAAGACAAAAACCTTTAAGCTTAAATTCGTCGTTTTGATAATATTTAACCTTTATCATGGCTCTTACAATTAAGCGTTTATTTTTTCAACTACTAACTTAGTGTAAGCTTGACGATGTCCGTTCTTTCTTCTGTAGTCTTTCTTAGCTTTATACTTGAAAACTATAACTTTCTTAGCTTTTCCTTGCTCAGCAACTTTAGCAGTTACAGATGCACCTTCAACAGTAGGAGCTCCTACTACTAAGTTTCCATCTTTAGAACAAGCTAATACTTCGTTTAAAGTAACTACATCACCTTCGTTAGCTTCTAACTTTTCTACGAAGATTACATCACCTTCAGCAACTTTATATTGCTTTCCTCCAGTTTTAACTATAGCGTACATTAAATACACCTCCTCGGTCTCAAACTCGCCAATCAAAGGTACTCATTTAAGAGATTTTCAGACCTTTATTGAGCGGCACTACATTTATAAATAATACTATAATTTATAGTTTGTGTCAACTAACTATTAAAAATAATATTCATTTTTTCATGATCTATTTCTGTTTTTTTGCTTAAACATATTTTTATATTATATTTTCGACTTATACTATCTATTTTTTGCTTATGGTTTTTGTTAATATCTTCAAAAACCTTATCATTTAACTCTATTTCTACTTGATTGTAAGATGTATGTTCTTTAACTCTCATAACTTCTTTTTCTATTTCATCTATTAATCTATTTATAGATTTTATACTTTCTCCATTTTTACAAGTATAGCAAGACTTAAGATAATAACTATCTATTGAATCTTTTTCTCTTCTTCTTGCTATTTCAACTAAACCTAACTTTGTAATTCCCATAACATTAGTTTTTCTTTTGTCTTTAGATGTTTCTTTATTTAAAGTATCAATAAGATTTTTCTTATACTCATTTTTTTGCATATCTATAAAATCTACAATTATAATTCCTGCCATATCTCTAATTCTTAAAAGTCTTGAAATTTCAAGTGCAGCTTCTAAATTAGTTTTATAAACAGTTTCTTCTAAATTAGAATTCCCTGTAAATTTTCCAGTATTAACATCTATAACTGTAAGAGCTTCTGTTTTATCTATAATTAAATAGCCTCCACTTTTTAACCACACTTTCCTACTTAAGCACTTATCTATTTGACTTTGAACAGAATATAAATCAAATACATCTTTATTATTTTCTAAAATCAACTTACTTTTATAATCTTTATTTATATTTAATAAAATAACTTTTAACTCTTCATATTTTTCTTTATTATTAACAATGATTTTTTCTACACTATCATTTACATTATCTTTTACATATTTAGATGCAAAGTCTAAATCCTTATATAAAAGTTTTGGTCCAATACCTAGTTTAAATTCTCTTAAAACATACTCATACTTATTTTTTAAACATTCTATATCTTTTTCAAGTTCTTCCCTAGGACAACCAACAGCTTCAGTTCTTATAATTCCTGTAAAGTTTTTATCTATATCTTGAACAATTTTCTTTATCCTAAACCTCTCTTTTTCAGACTTAATCTTATTAGAAATAGTCAATCTATCATTTGATGGAATAAAAACTAAATACCTACCTGCAAAACTAATTTCTGTATTAAGTTTAGCTCCCTTAGTTCCTATTGCTTCTTTATTAATCTGAACTAAAATATCTTGCCCACACTTAACACTTTCATTACTTTTCATACTAAGATAAGCTAATTTATCAGTTCCTATATCAACAAAATAAGCCTCTATCCCCTTTAAAGCCTTTTTAACTACTCCTCTATAAATATTAGAAACAGTTTTTATATTAGAACTATCCTCTATAAAAAGCTCACTTAATTTACCATCCTCTAAAACAGCCACCTTCTGAGAAGTGACTAATGACTCTATAACAATACTTTTCAAAAAAACTTCACTTCCTCTTCTCTTTCTCTATTTTTTTGACAATGTCCACAACTTTTATATAATCAAAAGGTGTTGGTGTGATTGTTGACGTAACACTTACTTACTTACGTACGTAGTACGTTGTATGAAGAAAGCAATCACACCAATACTAAGCCACCCCCCCGATACCAGAAAAAGAGGTGGACATCCACCTCTTTCCTACATTGGAGTTACTAATTCTCCATCTTTAACTATATATAATTCTCTTCTTAATATATCAACATCTAAAGGATCTATATCTAAACCAAAAGCTTCTAACATCTTAGGTATAAATATATTAGTATTTAAGTTTGCTTTAGAGCCAGTAGACATAGTAGCTTCTAAAGTTATAACTTTATCTTCAACATCTATAACATCAAAAGTCTTTATCATAGGTCTTATATCAACTTCTACTGTTTTACCTTTTTTGTTTTTCTTTGTTATTAATATTTGTTCTTGATTCATTAAATCTGATACTTTAGTTTTTACAAATTCCTTAGATAATTCTTTATCTACTTCTAAAGTAAACATGTATTCACCATATTCGATAGTAGATGCTAATGAAGGAACTTCTTTAGTTATTTCCTTAGCTTTTATAAACTCTATACCTTCTGGCATAGTAGCATTTATTTTAGTTAAAAATTCATCAGCTGTTAAATCATCTTCTATCTCAACGTCTAAATACTCCCCTTGACTTTCTGTTCCAAGAGCTAGAGCATGTCCATAACTCATCTTAGGGTGGGGGTTAAACCCTTGAGAATATGATAATTGTATTTCAGCTCTTCTAAAAGCTCTTTGTAATAATCTTTGTAAATCAAGATGTGATATATATATCATATCATTTTCTTTTTTAAACTTACATCTTATTATTTTACTCATTAGCACATTCCCCTTCCTATAGTATGTGTATTTATTCCACAACCATTACATTTATGTCTACAGTCAACAGTTATAGCATCTTGTTTTGACTTTTCATTTTCTCTTATTAAGAATTTTTTATTAACACCTACATCTAGATGATCCCATGGGAATACTTCTTCATAATCTCTTTCTCTATTTGCATAAAATGCTATATCAAGATTATTATTTTTCATAGCTTCTTCCCATATTTCTAATTTAAAGTGTTCAGCCCATCCATCAAACTTAGCTCCAGCTTTATATGCATCATATATAACCTTGCTTAGTTTTCTATCTCCTCTAGCTATAACAGCTTCCATTAAACTAGTTTTAGAATCATGGTAGTTATATTTTATATTTCCATTTTTTAATTTCTTAACTAAATATCTTTGTTTTTCTCTTACTTGTTCAGTAGTATCTTGTCCATGCCATTGGAATGGTGTAAATGGTTTAGGAACAAAAGTTGAAGTACTTACAGTTACTCCAAATGCTCTTCTTAACTTTCCACCATTAACATCTCTGTATATATCTATAACTTTATAAGCAAGGTCAGCTATACCATCTAAATCATCATAAGTCTCTGTTGGAAGTCCTATCATAAAGTATAACTTAACACTATTCCATCCCATTTCAAATGCTTTTCTTGTAGCATCTTCTAAGTTTTGTTCTGTTACACCTTTATTTATAACATCTCTCATTCTTTGAGTCCCTGCTTCTGGTGCAAATGTAAGACCTGACTTTCTCACTTGTTGTATTTTTTCAGCTATTTCCATAGAGAAGTTATCTAGTCTAAGTGATGGTAATGATATACCAATATTTCTAGATGCATATTCTTCAACTAAGTAGTCAGTAAGCTCTGATAACCCACTATAATCACTTGTGCTTAGTGAAGAAAGTGATATTTCATCATACCCAGTATTCTTAACTAATTTTTCAAGTATCTCTTTTAATCTACATAAACTTTTTTCTCTTATTGGTCTATATATCATACCTGCTTGACAGAATCTACAACCTCTTGTACATCCTCTAAATAGTTCTAGTACTATTCTATCGTGAACAGTATCTATAAATGGAACTATTAATTTTTCTGGATATTCTACTAAATCCATATTCTTTATTATTCTCTTATGAGGATTAGCTGGTACTCCTTCTCTGTTCGGTTTTACTTCTTTTATAGTACCATCTTCATTATAAGCTACATCATAAAACTTAGGTATATATACCCCTTCTATGCTAGCTATATCCATTAAAAACTCATCTCTTGTAGTTTTATTTTTCTTCCACTCTTTATATCTATTAATTACTTCTAAGTTAACTTCTTCACCTTCACCTAAAATAACTATATCAACAAAATCAGCTATTGGTTCTGGATTATATGCACATGGCCCTCCAGCTAATATAAAAGGAGCATCTAATTTTCTATCTTTTGCTAATATTTCAACTTTTGCTAAATCTAACATATTTAATATGTTAGTATAAGATAGTTCATATTGAAGTGTAAAAGCTAAAAAATCAAAATTAGTTATAGCTTCTCTTGATTCTAATGCAAATAAAGGAATATCGTTTTCGCGCATTTTTTCTTCCATATCTACATTAGGAGCATATACTCTTTCACAAAATACTTCTTCATCTCTATTTATAACATCATATAATATATGGCTACCTAAATGACTCATACCTACTTCATAAAGATCAGGGAAACAATGAGCATATCTTATTAGGTTTTCATTTGATATATCTTTATGTGTTGAATTAACTTCATTACCTAAATATCTAGCAGGTTTTTCAACCTTTTTTAGAATCCTTTTTAAGTCTACTTTTTTATTCATAAAAAACCTCCGTAAGTTTATTTCATTCTATAAACATAAATACTATTATACACGATATACTAAAATGTATCAAAATATAATTACTTATAATATTTGTAAATTAACAATTATCCTATTCAAAAAGTTCACATTTTTTGTTAATATAATAATTGAGGCAAAAAATTTAAAGAATTTTTAAACTTTTTTGTATACAAAATGTTTCAAAGTTTTATTTATGGGTATATTTTAAATATAATTACGTATGTATTAACCACGTTTTAGGAGGATTTTCTTATGAAAGAAGCTTTTGAAATTAAAAAAGATATTTATTGGACTGGTGTTATAGATAAAGACTTAAAAATCTTTGACATCATAATGGAAACTGAATTTGGTACAACTTATAATGCTTACTTTTTAGATGATGAAAAGAAAGTATTATTCGATACTGTAAAACCAAATTTCAAAGATGAATTTATTGAAAAATTATCAAAATTAACAAACATAAAGGATTTAGATTATGTTGTTATACATCATACTGAACCAGATCATGCTGGAAGTTTAAAGTATATACTTGATATAAATCCAGATGTAGAGGTTATTTGTACTAATGCAGCTAAAATGTATTTAGCAGAGCAAGTAAATAGACCTTTTAAATGTCATGTAATAAAAGATGGTGAAACTTTAAATATAGGTAAAAGAACTTTAAAATTCATATCTGCACCATTTTTACACTGGGCAGACACAATGTTTACTTATATAGAAGAAGATAAAACTTTACTTACTTGTGATGCTTTTGGATGTCACTTTGCAAGTGTTGACCCTGAAGTTGTAAATAGTGAAGATTATCTAAAATCATCTAAACACTACTTTGATTGTATAGTTAAACCATTCTCTAAACATGTATTAAAAGCTGTAAATAAAGTTGTAGAATTAGGATTAGATTTTGATACTATATTAACTTCTCATGGTCCTATATTATCACTTGACCCTATGGCTCAAGTTAAAAGATATGTAGATTGGTCTACTGAAACAGTTAACTCTACTAATCAAGATCAAGTAGCTATATTATTCTTATCAGCTTATACTAATACTAAAGTTATGGCTGAAAAAATATATGATGGTATAGTATCTACTGGTGAGTCTGCAGCTTTATATGATATAGAAAATATGGATTTAGCAGAACTTCACGATGTTATGGTTATGTCAAAAGGTATACTATTTGGTTCTCCAACAATAAATAGAACTATGGTTAAACCTATGTGGGATGCATTTTCTTTAATAGATCCTATGGCTAACCAAGGTAAGTTTGCTGGAGTATTTGGTTCTTATGGATGGAGTGGTGAAGGTATAACAATGGCTGAGATGCTTGTTAAGAGCATGGGATTCAAAATGCCTGTTGAAACACTTAAGAAAAAATTCTTCCCAAGTGATGAAACATTACAAGAATGCTTTGATTTCGGTGTAAAATTCGCTGAAGCAGTTAAATAAATACAAATAAAAAAGCTATCTCTAAATGAGATAGCTTTTTTATTTATATACGTTGAGTTTTAGTCTTTCTAATTTCTCTCCAAGAAAGTTCTCCTCTGTTTAATGCCTTAATAAAAATTTCTGCTGAAGCAAGATTTGTAGCAATAGGCACATGATATACATCACAAAGCCTAATTAATGCTTGTATATCTGGTTCATGAGCTTGAGCTGTCATTGGATCTCTTAGAAAAATTACTAAGTCAATTTCTTGAGAAACGACTAAAGAACCAATTTGTTGATCTCCCCCAAGTGGTCCAGATGCCAATCTTTTAATTTTTAGTTTTGTTTCATCTTCAATTCTTTTTCCAGTAGTTCCAGTTGCATATAACCCATAATTTTTAAGTATATGCTCATAGCCTATACAAAATCCAACCATAGTATTTTTCATTTCATCATGTGCTATTAATGCTATATTCATTTAAGTCACCCCTAATATATTAGAAATTTATTTTCTTTCTTCTCATACCTACATTTAGAACTAATCCTAAGTTAGCTAATGATGTCATCAATGAACTTCCTCCATAACTAACAAAAGGAAGAGTTACTCCTGTAACTGGTATAGCAGCAACAGTCATTCCTATATTTTGTATGATTTGATATGCAAACATACTCATTACTCCAATTATAATCAAGGTTCCATAAAAATCCTTAGCTTCTCGTGCCATAGAAATCATTCTTATTAAAAATAATGCATAAAGAAGCATTATAACAAACATTCCTACAAGACCTAGTTCTTCACCTATAACAGCAAATATAAAGTCACTGTCTTGAACAGGTAAGAAGTCATTTTGATTTTGAGTACCTTCATATAATCCTTTACCTGTTAATCCACCTGATCCTATAGCTATCATAGATTGCATAACTTGATAGTTACCAGGCAATGAAACATCTTCTGGATTTAAAAATGCATCTATTCTTATTCTTTGGTGATTTGCCATAAGCATATACATCAAAGGCATAGCTACAACTATTACTATAATAGTATTTCTTATTATTTTACTATTAAGTCCTGCTGTAAATAACATTCCTCCTATTATACAGCAAAATACTATTGCGGTACCTAAATCTGGTTGTATAAGTAATAATATTATTATAGGTGCTGCATATAACCCAAGTGGAATTAAATCCTTTATAGTATTTAATTTTCCCTTTTTTTCTTCAACTAACTTTGCATAACTTAGTATAAATGTTAATTTAACAAGTTCAGATGTTTGAAAATCAAGAGGACCAAGATTAAGCCAAGATCTAGCTCCCCCCATATCCTTACCAAGTCCAGGTATCCATACTAGTAAAAGTAATATTATACTAACTATATATAATCCTTTATAATGTTTTCCTAAAAAATTGTAATCAAATAATAATATAACTATTACAAGTGCCATTCCTACAATAAAAGCTATACCTTGCTTAATTATTTGTAAATAACTGCCCCCTGTAGTCGCATGAGTAGCACTACTTAATATCATAAGCCCAAAAGCAAATATACATGTAACTATAGTTATAAGTTTCCAATCAAGTTCTTTTATTAATTTAAATTTCGATTTATAATCAAACACTTCATCACCATCTTTCTTATTAAGGCCATACCTAAGTCGTATAATTTTGTATTAATACAAAAAGGGGCTTGGCTAATGCGCCTCCCCCTTTTACCTACTTCTTTCTTTTATATTCTTTAATGGTATATTAGCAACTAATGCTGATACAGGACCATCTTCTTCATCACTTCTAGATTTAGCCATCTTTATTTCCAATCCGTCTTCTTCTATCTCAGCATAATTTGCAATAACCTTTAATATATCTGATTTAATCAGATCTAGAAGTTGTGGAGAACAGTCTATTCTATCATGTACTAAAACTAATTTAAGCCTTTCTTTAGCCACATTTTTACTAGTTTTAGACTCATTAGAAAATATCTTAAACAAATCTAACATAAGTATATCCCCCTTTATTACTTAGCCATTCCAAACATCTTCTTAATCTTAGTTAATATATTAGTTTCATTTTCTATTTGCATTAGAGGTATATCTTCTCCAAGTATTCTCTTAGCAATATTTTTATATGCTTGACCTGCATTTGATCTTGAATCTAATATAGCTGGCTCACCTTTATTTGTAGAAACAATTATACTTTCATCATCAGGAACTAACCCAATCAAATCTATAGCAAGTATCTCAACTATATCTTGCTTGTCCATCATATCTCCACGTTTAACCATTTCATTTCTAATTCTATTTATAACTAAACGTATATCTTTAACTTCATTAGCTTCTAATAATCCTATTATTCTATCTGCATCTCTAACAGCAGATATTTCAGGATTAGTTACAACTATAGCTCTGTCAGCTCCTGCTACAGCATTTTTAAATCCTTGTTCAATCCCTGCAGGACAATCTATTATTATATAATCAAATGACTCTCTTAATTTATCGCATAAATTTTTCATTTGTTCTACAGAAATCGCATTTTTATCTCTAGTTTGTGCAGCTGGTAATAAGTATAAATTGTCAAATCTTTTATCCTTTATTAGAGCTTGTTTTAATCTACAAGTTCCTTCTACAACATCAACAATATCATATACTATTCTATTTTCTAGTCCCATAACAACATCTAAATTTCTAAGACCTATATCTGCATCCACTACAACAGTTTTTTTATTTTCTAAACTTAAGGCCGTTCCTAAATTCGCTGTTGTTGTAGTTTTTCCAACTCCACCTTTTCCTGATGTTATAACTATAACTTCACTCATAGTACTACCCCCTCCTACTCAATAATTTATTTATTTTTTGGCAAATAATTTTCTATAACAATCATTTCATTACTTGTAAATGCTATTTCTGGATTTATATCATCACTTTTCATATATTCTTCATCTGGAGCTTCCGCTATATAGTTAGCTATTTTTAAAACCATAGGATTTAAATTATTAGCAACTATATAGGCATTTTTATTTCCTTTTGCTCCTGCATGTATAAACCCTTCTACTTTGCCCATAACAACTACATTACCATATGAAACCACTTTAGCTCCAGGTTTTATATTTCCCATTACAACTACACTTCCTGTTGCCATAACCTGACAACCTGGCTTCATATCAGTCATAACAACTACATCTCCTTCAAATTCAACATTATCTCCAGAACGCATGTTGTTTATATACTTAGTTTCATAAACTCCAAATGGTACTTGAATTTCTTCCTCTATAAATTCAATATCAAATCTAGAGGTTATGTCTTCTTTAAGTTGAAGTAATTGTATATCACTTAAATGATTATAATTTATAGAGTAAATTTTAGCTCCATTGAAAAAACCTACAGAGGATTCTATTTTATCTATTATACTTTGTCTTATTTCTTCAAAAGAAGCTTTTTTCTTTACATTTACAACTATGCCTCTTTTATTTCCTTTGAACTCTATTAGTTCTTCATTGGTTGCTGCTTTAAAAGACATTTTATACCTCCAAAGCTCTATCTCATTTTATATATTCTTCAAAAAAACTTCAAATCCTTTTATTTTTTTAACTGTGATACAAAATTCATTTCATTATCTTCTTTTGATTTTACAAGTTCTGCTTCTTTATTTGAATCTTCAGCTTGATTTTTATTTTCTTTATCTTTTTCCTTATCTTTTGTTAATCCAAAATATTCACCCATTACTTCTCTTATAGGTAATAAAGCAAGACTACTTGAGTTTCCTTGAGGTAAAACAGTAACTACGGCTATTTCTGGATCATTTGCTGGAGCAAATGCTGCCGCCCAGGCAAAAGATGCATAATCTTGTTTGAATCTATCTATATCTTCATCTTTTATCTTAGGATTTAATTCTTTAATTGCTTTTCTTAAATATCTAGCTTTTGTGCTTTCGCTATTGTCTGGAACAAATTCTGCTTTATCTTTTTCATCTTTTCCAAATAAGCCTTTACTTTCTTTCTCTTTTTGTTCCTTTTCAAATTCTTTTTTAGCTTTTTCATCGTCTTCTTTTTTCATCTTATTAGCTAATTTTACAGCTTCATCTTTAGATACTCCATATGAACCTATATGTTCTAATAAGTATTTATACTCATCTGCAGTAGGTATTTTACCACTTTTTTCTGCAGTTCCTGTTTTTGCTGCAACCTCAACAGGGAAGTTACCAAATATGCTTTTACCTGTACCTTGAGTAGAAACAAGTCTCATACCTTTAGTTAAATCTTTAAGTTTTTCACTATTTTTAAATGGTATCTTTTCTACTTTGTTTTCATCTATATCTATATTCATATAGTCGCTAGATATAGTTTTATCTACTACAGATGCTTCTACTAAATTCCCTCCATTAGCTATAGCTGCAATATATCTAGCCATCTGAGCAGGAGTATAAGCATTCTCACCTTGTCCAATCGCTAAGTTGAATGTATCTGCATCAGTCCAGTTACCAAAGTTAAAGTAATTAAATTTAGCTAAATCTGCAATTTCAGTAACTTTATCTTCTTTTACATGAAGCTTTTCTAATCTCTTCATAGTTTCTGTTCTTGATGGATTTTCTTTAGTCCAACTTACAATTTCATTTATTCTCTTTTTATACTCTTCTGGGTCTTTTGCTTTAGTTATATCAGTAAATGCATCTCTCATAGCTTTATCTAAAGTTAATCTAAGAGAATTTTCAGTGTTTTTAAGTTTATCAGTTTGGTTAGGAACCTTTCCTTTACTTTCACCAATTTCCTTATCAAGACCTGTATTCTCATTTAAACCAAATAATCTTGCATATTCTAGTATATCTTTGGCACCAATCTTAACATTAGGATCATTTCCTCCTAACCAGTTTTTACCTGTACCAATTGTATAGAAGTATATATTACAAGATTCTTGTAATGCTTTATATAAATTAGTGTATCCATGGTTTCCTCTTCCGTGATGCCATACATAATCGGCAAAAGGTCTTTTACCCATGTAAATTACACCAGTATCATTTATACCATACTCTGGATTTAGACCATTATCTAAAGCTGCCATACCAGTTACCATTTTAAATGTAGAACCTGGCTGGAATGCTCCTCTTGTAACTAAGTTACTTAAAGGATTTGCACCTAAAACATCATTAGGATTTTTAGGTTTTAATTTTTCATAGTCCTCAGATGATATTCCAGTTGCGAATAAGTTAGGGTCATAGTCTGGATAACTAGACATTGCTAATATGTCTCCAGTTTTAACATCTATAACAACTGTAGCTCCTGATTCCAAATTAGGTGCTGCCTTACCTGATGCACTATAATCTCCAAATTTACTTTTAAAAGTACCTCCACTTCTTCCGGCCTTAACTACTCTAGCCAATGAGTCATCTGATACTTTTTGTAAATCTTTATCTAAGCTAAGATATACAGTATCTCCTGAAACAGGTGCAGAAGATGCAAGTTCTTTACTTACTCTTCCTACTGAGTCTACCTCAACTTTTTTATATCCGTCTTTACCTTTTAATTTGTCTTCATAAAACTTCTCTATACCCGTCTTTCCGACTACATCATTTTTAGTGTATCCACTTTCTCCATTTTCTTGTTTTTGGGCTAACTCTTGTTCTGATATTCTGCCCATAGTTCCAAGCACATGTGATGCAAGATTCTTATCAGGGTAGTCTCTTACTGGTTCTACTGCTATAGATACTCCTGGTAATTGCATAGCCATTTCTTCTATTTGAGATATGGTATCTTGTGTTATATCTTTTGCTATAGTTACTGGTTTATATTGAACGAAACCTTGAGATTTAAGTAAGTCTCTTACAATCATTATACTTCTAGCATCATCATTAGATAAATTGTTAGGTATTTTGTAATATTTTCTTACATCTTTAAAAGCATCTCTTGCATTAGTGTTTATATTATCTATTTTATAAGATTTTAACCAGTCTTCTTTATTTCTTTGCTCTGTAAACTTCCAATCTTTTACTAAAATTGGAGGATATATACCTGCTGAATTTAACTTTTTTTGGATTTCCTCTGGCTTTAAGTCTCTAACAGATGCATCTATTTTATGCTCTTCTATAGCCTTATCGACTATATAATAAAAACTTTGTTTAGCATTGTAATCTAGTGGAATTTTATTTTCCAATTTAAATTCCCTTATTTTTTTATCAAATGTGTAAAAATATTTTCCATTTTCAACATATATAGGGAATTCATCTAAATATTTTTCCTTATTCTTTTTCAATAAGTTTATTAATTCTAATGAAATTTCATTAGCTCTTGATTTTCCAGATTTATCTTTTTTCTCTATTCCGTCCTTAGATATATGAACTGTAAAAGAGTTTCTATTTGTAGCTATAGTACGTCCATATCTATCTTTTATTTCACCTCTTGGTGCTTTTACAGGTATTTCTTTATATGTTTTATTTTTTGCTAATTCGTTATAATGCTCATGTTTAAATGTTGTCATATAAGCAATTTTTAAGAAAATTGCACATAATGCCACTACTACTATAAACTTGATTATATCAAGCCTATCAAACTTTTTTTTCTCCATTTAATCACCACTAATCTTTTTTTAGTTTAAGGATTGAGTCCTTAAATACAAAATAAAAAATTAAACTTCCTATACTATTAACAAGTGGTATTGTGCAGATACCTTTTATAAAAATAGTTAAGATATCATATGTTTGATATACGCTTCCTAAAAGAATTATATTTACAATAGAATCTATTAAACTTGATATAAAAACTAAAGCAAAAATAGTTATATAACTATTTTTATATATTTTATCTTTTAGATTACTTATTCCATATGCTACTACAGCTAATACTAATGCATTAACTCCAAATAAACTACCCATAGCGATATCTTTAACAAAACCTAGGAGTATTGCTAAAATACTTGCTTCTGCATCCTCTAAATATAATGATATTATAGTTATATAAATAAGAATAAGGTTAATGCTAACCCCTAAGAAATCTAAGTAGTTAGTTATACTTCCTTCTATTATAACTATTAAAATACCTATAAGAAAAAGTACTATTCTTTTCATTTGTAGTTCTCCTTTTAATTTATATTTCTTGGTTCAATAACTACAACATCATCAACGTCTTTGAAATTAACGTATGGCTTTACAACTACGTATTTTAAGCCTTTGTTTTTATCATCAACAACTTTTTCTATTTCTCCTATAGGTATTGACTTAGGATATATTCCTAAACCAGATGTCACTAAAACATCACCAGGAAGTACATCATAAGAAGTCTTAAACATATATCCTTCTAATAAACCTTTTGCTTTATAATTTTCATCTTCATTTGCACCTTGGCTTATTACACCTTTAAATTCTTTATTTTTTAGTAATTGGAAACTAACTGACGATTTAGTATCTAATAAAGATATTGCTTTACTGTAATGATTTGAAACCTCAGTAACAATTCCTACTAATCCTTTTCCATTCATTACAATACTATTTTTTTTGACACCTTCGTCTTTTCCAGCACCTATTACGAAAGATGTATACCAATTTCCATCATTTTTGCTTACAACTTCAGTGCTAATCATAGTATCTTTGTAATCTTCTTCTATAAATTTCAAAGATTTTTTTAGGCTTTGTAATGATTGTACACTTTGTTCATCTTCTTTTAATTCAATTATTTCTTTTTTTAAATTTTCATTTTCTTTTTCTAATTGTTTTACTTTTTTGGCATTTTCCTTAAATTTAAATATATTTCCTGTACCTTCTTTTATAAATGTAAATCCATTATTTAAGCTACCTTCTATTGAAGATATTGTATTTAAGATAAATCCATTTTTTGCAAAACTATCTTTTGAATATCTGCCGATTGACATTCCTACAATTCCAATTAAAGTGATAGCAACTCCTATAGTTGCTATCACTTTAACATTGTATTTTTTATTATTTTTTTTATTTTTACCTAGTTTCACCCTATCACCAACTTTAAATTATCTTCTATCATTCATCATTAATACTTTTTCAAATATTTCTTGGTCTTCTACAGACTTACCAGTACCTAATGCAACGCAGTCTAGTGGATTTTCAGCTATATGAACAGGCATTCCTGTGTGTTCTTTTACTAACTTATCAAGTCCTCTAAGTAAAGCTCCTCCTCCAGTTAACATTATTCCGTTTTCCATTATGTCTGAAGCTAATTCTGGTGGAGTTTTTTCTAAAGTTGATTTTATTCCATCTACTATTGATGTTATAGGCTCTTTTAATGCTTCTCTAACTTGAGTTGATGATATATGCTCAGTTTTTGGAAGACCAGTTACTAAATCTCTACCTCTTATTTGCATAGTTTCTTCTGCATCATCTTTAAAAGTAGATCCTATTTGTATTTTAACATCTTCTGCAGTTCTTTCACCTATCATTAAGTTATATTCTTTCTTTACATAACTAACTATAGATTCGTCAAACTCATCTCCACCTATTCTTATAGATTTAGCAGTAACTATACCACCTAAAGATATAACAGCTATTTCTGTTGTACCTCCACCTATATCAACAACCATATTTCCTTCTGGTTCTTCTACTCTAAGATTAGCACCTATAGCTGCTGCCATTGGTTCTTCTATAAGATATGCATCTCTTGCTCCTGCTTGTCTAGCAGCTTCTTCTATAGCTCTTTTTTCAACTTCAGTTACTCCAAAAGGTACACATATAGCTATTCTTGGGCTAACAACACCTTTATTTGAAGCAGCTTTTTTTATAAAGTAGCTAAGCATTGCTTGAGTTACATCAAAATCAGCTATAACACCATCTTTCATAGGTCTTATAGCAACTATATTACCTGGGGTTCTACCTATCATTTTCTTAGCTTCTTCACCTACTGCTAAAACAGATTTACTGTCATCTCTTATTGCTACAACAGATGGTTCTCTAACTACTATTCCTTGGCCTTTTATATAAACTAATGTATTTGCTGTCCCTAAGTCTATTCCCATATCTTTAGACATTTTATTAAATCCAAATAACGACTTGAATCCTTTTTTTTCTTTTTTCTCTTTCTTTGCCATAATTTCAAGCTCCTTTCACATAAATCCATCAAATTATCATATTTTCCTTGAAACTGTAATAAAGCCCATCCCCTATTATTATATGGTCAATGACTTCAATACCAATTAATTCGCCACATTTTACTAATCTAGACGTTACATTTTTATCTTCATTAGATGGTTCTATATTTCCAGATGGATGGTTATGCATAAGAATAATCTTGTTACTACTTCTTTTAATTGCTTCTCTAAACACTTCTCTCGGATGTACCACAGACATATTTAAAGTTCCCACTGATATATCTATATCACAAATTATTTCATTTTTAGTATTTAAAAGAATTATCTTAAATATTTCTTTATTTAAATACCTAAGGCTATCCATATAATATTTATATATATCCCATGGATTTGTGACTTTATATCTTATAGGTTTTGCACTAGATATTCTTACTCCAAGTTCTAAAGATGCTTTTATCTGAGCTGCTTTAGAAATTCCTATTCCATCAATTTCACATAACTCTTCTATAGTTATATCATTTAACCATCTTATACCTTGACTATCTTTATTAATTATATAATTTGCTAATTCTAAAACACTTTGTTTCTTAGTTCCTGTCCTTAAAATAATTGCCAATAATTCGGCATTAGATAAGCTTTTTTCTCCTTTTGTAAGCATTTTCTCTCTAGGTCGTTCTTCTAATGCCATCTCCTTTACACATAAACTTGATGACCTCATCAAATTAACCTCCTAAGCTTGATAAAAAAGATTTATATCGAAATTTTCTTTAAGGATATCACTTAACTTAGATATAGGTAATCCTACTATGTTAAAATAATCTCCTTTAATTTCTTCTACCAACAAAGCTCCATATCCCTGTATTCCATATGCACCAGCTTTATCTAAACACTCTCCAGTATTTATATAGTCTTTTATATCTTGCTCAGTTAAATTTTTAAATTTAACATCACTTATAACATAGTCTACAATTTTTTTATTTTCTTCCAAATTTACTATACTAATTCCTGTTATTACCTGATGTTTTCTATTAGATAATTTGCTTAACATATTAAAAGCTTCTTTCTCATTTTTAGGCTTTCCTAATATTTCATTATCTAAAACAACAATAGTGTCTGCTCCAATAACTAAATCCTTAGTATTATTAGTAGCAACATCCATACACTTTTCAAATGCTAGTCTCAATACTAGTTGTGTAGGCTCCTCAAAATCAAATATTTTTTCATCTATATCGCTAGTTATAACCGAAAATTTAACCTTTGTATTAGCTAGAATTTCTCTTCTTCTAGGCGATCCTGATGCCAATATTATACTCATTAATTCACCTCTTTTTTAATACCTAATTAGTTTATCACTATATTGTAAAAAATTCAATGTTAATGTCGAACGTTTTTGTTACACTCCGGTTACAATTTTTATTTTTTTACCAAAATAAAGAAGATATGGAAAAACTCCATATCTCTATGATATCCACATTATAAAATTTTAATAGCTTTTTTAGGACATTTTTGAACACAAGCATGGCATCCGACACACTTACTTTCATCTACTTCATGCTTTTCTTTTAGTTCTCCTTTTATTGCATCAAACTTACATTGCTTCTTACATATTGTACACCCGACACACTTATCTTTTTCTATCTGAACTTTTTTTCTTTTACTTAAATCCCCTTTTATAGCTTTTGTCGGACATTTTTCTACACAAACCATACATTGTACACATTTACTGTAATCTATTCTTGCTAATTTATCTTCTATTATTATAGCATCAAATGTACACGACTTAGCACATATACCACATCCTATGCACCCAACACTACATTTTTCCTTTACGCTCTTTCCAAAATCTTTACTATTACATTCTACTACCACTTGATTTTTAACTGGCTTTTCATGTATCAATCCTTTTGGACAAACTTCCATACATTTTCCGCAAAGAACACATTTATATTCATCTATTACAGCGACTCCATCTATTATTTTTATAGCATCAAATTTACAAGCATTAACACAAGTACCAAGCCCTAGACATCCATATTTACAAGATTTAGCTCCTCCATTTAATGCATTAGCTGCTTTACAATCTATCATTCCTTCATATGTATATTTGTCTTTAGAAACATCACAATTACCTTTGCAAATAACATTTGCTACTTTTCTCTCTCCTACTTCTGAAGTTACTCCCATTATTTCACCTATCTTTGATGCACAATCGCTTCCTCCAACAGGACATCCATTTACTAAAGCTTTTCCTTCTACTATTGCACTTGCTAATCCTCCACACCCTGGGAATCCACATCCCCCACAGTTTGCTCCTGGCAATACTTCAAGTATCTTTTCTACTCTTTCATCCACTTCTACAGCAAACTTTTTAGATGCATATGCAAGTATAGCTCCAAAGATTAAACCCATTACACCTAAAACCAAAATTGAATTAATTATAGCCAATTGCTTCGCCCCCTAACTTATAATTTTATAAGTCCTGCAAACCCTAAGAATGCTATAGACATTAAACTTGCTGATATTAAAGTTATAGGAAATCCTTTAAATGTTTCAGGTATATCTGCTAATTCTAATCTCTCTCTTATACCCGCAAATAAAACTATAGCTAAAGTAAATCCTACTCCTGCTCCGAATCCATTTACCATTGTCTCAACTAAATTATAACCATTTTGAACATTAACCAAAGCTATACCTAAAACTGCACAGTTTGTAGTTATTAGTGGTAAAAATACACCTAAAGCTTGATATAAAGATGGACTCATCTTTTGTATAACCATTTCAACAAATTGAACTATAGATGCTATTACTAATATAAAAGCTATAGTTTGTAAAAATTGATTATTAGTTATTTCTAATATCCTTTGAACAAAGTAAGTTATAAATGATGCTAATGTTAAAACAAACGTAACCGCAACCCCCATACCTACTGCTGTATCTACTTTTTTAGAAACACCTAGGAATGGACATATTCCTAAGAATTGAGATGTTATAACATTGTTAACTAATACAACACTTAAAAATAAAAGTATTAAATTCATATATCTCCCTCCTAATTAGCTTTTTTAGCTTTTAATTTATTAAACCCTGCAAGTAAAAATCCTAATGTTAGGAAAGCTCCTGGAGGTAATATAAATAATAAAGCTGGTTGGAAAGATGATCCAAATAAAGCAAACCCGAATAAACTTCCATTACCAAGTATTTCTCTTATAGCTCCTAATACAGTTAACGATACTGCAAATCCAAGACCCATACCAATTCCATCAACTGCAGCCTCTACTGGTTTATTTTTAGATGCAAAACTTTCTGCACGTGCTAATATTAAACAGTTAACCACTATTAAAGGTATAAATAGACCTAATGCTTTATCAAGTGCTGGTATATAAGCTTTTAAAAGCATCCCTACCATAGTAACAAATGTTGCTATTACCACTATAAACGCCGGTATTCTTATCTTAGATGGTATAATTTTTCTCATCATAGATATTACTATATTTGAACATATTAAAACTATCGTAGTTGAAAGACCCATACCTAATCCATTTATAGCTGATGTTGTTACAGCAAGAGTTGGACACATACCAATTACTTGAACAAGTGTTGGGTTTTCATCTATTAATCCATTTTTAATTATTTTTCCTAAACCCATTTTCTATGCCCCCGTTCCATTAGTTATTTTTTTAAAGAAGTCTATAGTAGAGTTAACACCTTCTATAACTGATTTAGATGTTATCTTAGCCCCTGAATCATATTGAGATTTATCATCTTTGTTAACCTTTTCTTGAACTAAAGATATTTCATCTATTTTTTTTCCTTCTAGCTGATGTGTCAATCCTGTATCAAAAGTAGATTTTAGATGTTCATTATCATTAGTTTTTTCCCCTAACTCTAAACCTTTTATTGTTCCATCTAAAGTTATACCCACTAATACTTCTGTCTTATTTTCATATCCATCTAGTTCTGCTTCAAATATATATCCAATTTTTTTATTTCCATCAAAAACTTCATAAGTAGCTACTATCTTACCTTCTGATTTTCCTTCTATTTTCTTAAATTGTGCATTATCAAATATCTTAACCATAGGCTCATTTGCAAGAGATTGAACATCTTTATTTTGTGAATTGTTTAATAATTGTTCTTTATATAAATTAATAGCTGCATTTACTCCAGAAGTAACAGCGTTAGATGTTATTGTAGCCCCAGATATGGCAGCTATGTCATTATCATTACTTGCACTTCCTTTTACAACCATTAAAGGTTTTTCTGTGCTCTTTCCATTAAATTGATCTTTAAATGTTGGTTCTGAAGCCTTAGATCCAAGACCTGGAGTCTCTGAATGATTTCCAACTTTTACTCCTGTAAGTTTTCCATCTTTAGATATTCCTATCATAACTTCTACCTTTCCTCCATATCCCTTCGGAGCAGTTTTGATAGTATACCCTACTACTTCATTACCTTTTAATCCCTGATATACTTCCTCCACCAAGTTAGCTTTAACATTATCTAATTGCTTAAATTCTTCAGCTTCTTTAAGTACTTCTTTTCTTGACTCATTATTTGCTTGTATATTTCTTTCTTTTATAACTGGCTCAGTTATATTATTAGTTACGCTTAATAATAAGGCTGCTACAGCACATATTAAAAATAATATGCTGCCTAATTTGAATATATCTTTCATTTATTTCGCCACCTCCCCAAAAACTTTAGTTTTTGTGTATTTATCTATAAGAGGTGTCATTACATTTGCAAATAATATAGAATAAGATACTCCCTCTGGATATCCTCCATAAAGTCTTATAACCGTTGTTATAACACCAGCTATTATAGCGTATATAATTTGGCCTTTTTTAGTCATAGGTGATGTAGTATAATCTGTTAACATGAAAAATGCACCTAACATAAGTCCTCCTGCTACCATTTGATACATAGCAAATTCAATGTTAAATCCCCCTAATATAAACATTAATATTGCTACAGTGCATATATAAAATACTGGTATAACATAATTTATTATCCCTTTATACATTAAGTATAATCCACCTAGTATAAGAAGTATTGCTGATGTCTCACCTATAGTACCACCTATATTACCAATGAACATATCAAATAATCCTGTTCCACTATCAGTTAAAGTTTGTATGCCTTGTGGGCCTGCTTTTAAAAAAGATAGTGGTGTAGCTGTAGTTACAGCATCTATATTTCCTGAACTAACCCAGTTTACACCAGTTTTTGTCCAAGCAGTCATAGCTACTGGAAATGATGCTAATAAAAATGCCCTAGCTGCTAAAGCAGGGTTTACAAAGTTATTACCAATTCCTCCAAACACCATTTTTACTACTATTATCGCAAATGCTGCACCTGCTAAACACATCCACCAAGGAAGAGATGCTGGTACATTAAATGCAAGTAATAATCCTGTTACAACTGCTGAAAAATCCCCTATTGTCGACTCTTTCTTACTTAGCCTTTGACATAACCATTCAAATCCTACTGATCCTAATATACACCAAAACATTACATTTATAGCACTTAGTCTAAAAAAGTATACCCCTGCTAATGTAGCTGGTAAAAGAGCTATTATAACTTGCTTCATTATATATGATGTATCTTCATTACTTCTCACATGTGGAGAAGATGACACTATTAGTTTGCTATCCATCATATTTCCCCCTAACTTTATTTACTTATTGATTGTTTTCTTTTTAGTGAAATTATTTCTTTTTTAGCTACCCTAATTGATTGAAGTAGAGGTCTTCTCGCTGGACAAATAAATGAACAAGATCCACACTCTATACAATCTAATGCTTTATACTTTTCAGATGATTCATAATCACCTTTTATACTATATGCACTTATGTACAATGGTTGTAAAAATGCTGGACATACATCTAGACATTTACCACATCTTAAACAATTTTTAGGTTTAGGAGTGCTCGCTTCGATTTTATCTATACATAATATTCCTGACGTGCCTTTATTTGTAGGTATGTTTATTGTGTGCTGAGCTATTCCCATCATAGGTCCACCCATTATAACTTTTCCTAGTTCTTTTTCTTTATTAAATCCACCACACTGATCAATAATTTCTGAGAAAAGAGTTCCCACTTTAGTTACAAGATTTTTTGGTTCTTGTATACAACTTCCAGTTATAGTTGTTATCCTTTCTATAAGTGGCATGCCTGTTTTTATAGTTTTAGCTATCTGAGCAGCAGTTCCCACATTATTAACTACAGCTCCTGCATCCATCGGTAACCCACCTGATGGAACTTCCCTTTTTGTGCATGCATAAATAAGTTGCTTCTCTGCACCCTGAGGATATTTAACCTCAAGTTCTACAACTTCTATATCATTATAGTTTTTAGCTACATTTGATATGGCAGTTATAGCATCTGGCTTATTTACTTCTATACCAATATAACCTTTTCCCACATTTAATACTTTCATAAGGACTCTTAATCCAAATACAACATCTTCTGGATTTTCAACCATTAATCTATGATCTGCTGTTAAATATGGTTCACATTCTGCACCATTTAATATTACAAAATCTATTTTCTTATCTGGTGGCGGAGATATTTTTACATGCGTTGGAAATGTTGCTCCTCCCATACCAACAATTCCTGCTTCTTTAATAATTTCTACTATCTCTTCTTTTCCGAGTTCATCTAAACTCCTCTTTGGTTTAACGCTTTCATGAATAGAATTTTGGAAATCATTTTCAACAACTATACACGTACTGATTCCTCCAGGTACCTCCATATCTTTTATAGAGATTACTTTCCCAGATACAGATGAGTGAATATTTGCAGATACAAATCCTTGCATCTGACCAATTTTTTCCCCTACCTTTACTTCATCTCCTACTTTTACTATAGGTTTAGCTGGAGCACCTATATGTTGTTGCATAGAAATATATACTATTTTAGGATCATTAGCTTTTTCTAATGCCTTACTATTTGTATACTCCTTTCTATACGGAGGGTGTATTCCTCCTTTGAAAGTTAAGAGCTTCATTCTTTTACCCCCTTATAACTTAATTTAAACTTTTTTTCTAATATAAGTATACTATAACAATTGTAAAATATTAACTATCGTTAAAAAAATATCTTATTTTGAAACAAATTCCAACTTTTTGTGACTTATTTTTCTGATTTTATAAAAAATAAAAAAGTTGTTTTTTAACAACTTTTTAAATAGTTTTTATAGAATTAACAAAACTATAGTATTCTTGCATCGATGACATAAATAAGCTTTTACTTATATAGTATTGATCTTTTTCTACATTTTTTAAACTTTCATTTGATTTATCTTTTACTGATTTTATATATACACCTAAATTTTCTTTAAATCCCTTCATACCTTTATAATTTATTTTCTTTGTATGTTTTTCAAGCTTACTTAAAATTTCTAATTTATTATTAATTACATTTTTATAATTTGCTTTATTTATATCATTTTCACTTTTATCCCAAAAACTTGATTCTTCTTTAAAGTTATTTATTAACTCATTTAAATCATTACATATATCTTCTACGTATGCATACTTTTCTGTATATTCTAAACTTAATAATGGAACTTCTAATTTACTTATAAATGCATCTGAGAAATCTTTTTTTATATTCTCCAATTGTTTTCTACTTTCTTCTTCTTTAAATGATATGGAGGTTTGAACTTTTTTTATATTATCTATGTCTACAATTGAAAAAGGAATTTTTAATTCATTTAGTTTATCTTTTATTTTATTTAATTCTTCTTTATTATCTATTGCTGCTATTTGAATTGAATACATATCCCAATTTGCTACAGTAGCTAATTTAGAATTTTCACTTTTAACTGCTGATGTAGTTTCTTTGTTTTTATCAGATTTATCTACCAAATCATCATAAGAAAACTCTTGGATATTTGATTCTTTTTTATCAAATAAGTTTAAGTTGCTTATTTTTTCAGATAAACTAAAATCTTTAGATTTTATAAATAAAATTCCCCCAGCTATACTAACTATAACTAGTCCCAAAGTAAATCCCTTAGCCACATTATTTCTTCTTTTATTAATACCTCTATATATATTTCTTCTTTTATTCATTAGTTTGTCCCCCCATATAAATATATTTACTAAATATATATTCATTTAAAATATATTTATTCCTATATTTTCAACTTTGCTACTATAGGAAAATGATCTGACATATTCTTTATCAAAACATCATAGTAGTCAACTTCAATATCTGGTGAAACAAGCATATAGTCAATTCTATCAAGTGAAGTTGCATATGTTAATACATTGTCTTTGTTAAACTGTAGCGCAACATCTTTAAATACTTCTTTATTTATTTTAATGTTGCTTTGATTGAAGTCTCCTGTAACGATATATGGATCATTTAAGGTTTTTACAAATTGCTCTACCTCAGCTAATTGCTTTTCTCTTTCTTTTTCGCTTAATCCTAAATGTAAGTTTATAATATTTAGTTTCCTTCCAAACCCAAGCCTTACTACTGTATGCAACATTCCTCTTTGTTCTGTTTGACTGCTTAAATATATATGATCTTGACTTATTATTTTGTATTTAGAGTATGTTGCAAGTCCATAATTTGACCCTAGCTTTACTACATTTGCTCCAAAGTGTGAATACATTTCTAAATCTTCTTTTAAACTACTTACTTGAAATCCTGCCTTCGCTGACTCATTAACCTCTTGTAAACATATTATGTCTGCATTTTCTATCCTTAAAAAATCTATTATATCAAATAAGCTAGGAAACATATCTTCATTTAATCCACTATGTATATTATAACTAACTACCTTTACTTCCTTTTTAGGAGTAAATTTATCTATTTCAAAAAAGCAGCTTGCTATAATCATAATAATTATTACTAATATAACTCCTACCTTTTTTAACACTTTATAATCATCTCCTGACTTATCAAAATCTAGTAAGTTACCGTCGAAAAAATTAAGACGCTAAATTCATAGCGCCTTAATGTTTAATTTTACTTAGTTTATCCTTAATTATGCAGTTTATAACTTTTTTCCTAATATCTTCTGCGCCTTCACTTTCATTAGTTTCTATATTCAATATTCTTGCAATAGACTTCATATCATTTCTAGCTCTAGATCTATACTCCTCAATTAAGTGAGTTTTTATATTTTCAGGTTCAAGTACATAATCATTATCATCTTTAAAGTAATACACATACTTTTTATTGTAATAATCTTTATTTAAATATATATGATTTGCAATTTGCTTTAGTATTGATTTATACGATTGTTTTTTATTAACTTCTAATTGTAAGTATTTAGCAAATTTTATAAGTTCTAATTTAGATTTAAATATCTCTTCATTTTTTATTAATTTTCCTATATCATTAAAACTTTCTTGACATGATCCTTTTTTTATAATCTTTTTATATTTTTGTATATCTAATGATTCTTCATTAAACTCATTTAAGCTATCATCTATTATTGAGTTTACTTTACCTTCAATATATCTCATAGCACCTTTATTAGATGCAGACCTTTGAAGTTCTTCTTGGGTCATATCAAGTATAATTTTTTTTAAATCTTCATTATACTCTCTAGATTCCATGATAACCCCCCTTTAGTTACTTTTATTATATTCTTTAAATATATAAAAGTGACTTTATATGAGGTTTTAATATAAAGATTGTAAAACCTCATATTTAATATTATGTTTTAATTTTATGTTATATTATTTTTTATTAAAATTTATTTATTAATTATTTTTTATAAATTACGTATATATTTTCTAATTTGGCAAATACTATAAATGTAAATCAAACATACTCAATCTCCCCATTTTAGACTTCTATTATTTCCCCCAATAGGAGTCTTTTTTTTACGAATTATTATATTTTTAAATTTTAAAAACATTATTGTGCTAAAATATTAATAGGGATGAGATTTTAATAAACAGGAGGGTAAGTCATGAATATAAATATTATAGGTGTACCTACTTTTTATGGATGTGATAAGTTAGGGCCTCAACTTGGTCCAAACAAACTACATAAAAAGGAATAATTTCTAAAATCAAACAATACAATCACAATATGTTTGATATTAGTAATATCTATGTAAAGGTTTAGATACAATAATAGATGACATTTTAGATAATATACATAGTAAAGATATAAATGCTA